>OGPK01002748.1_pt1 | contig 10851 bp, 7 predicted proteins | sample 1552921 | NCBI WGS metagenome assembly OGPK01 (sample SAMEA2580264, study PRJEB22360) | human gut metagenome | biome: human gut; feature: human-associated habitat; material: faeces | place: Denmark | collected 2008/2010 | reverse complement strand
AGCAAAGCAAAGCAAAGCAAAGCAAAGCCATAATTGTCTTTTAAATAATAATTTTAAATTTTATATATCTCAATTTTTAAAGGCATTTAAATTTTTAAGTGTCTCAATTTTATTGCATAATTTAGTTAAAACTTTTTTAACTTCAATCAACTTTGATAGCTTATCAAGGAAAATTAAAAATCCTTGTTTAGTTATAAATAAAAATTTTTTAAAGGAGGATTTCACAATGAAATCTAAACAAATTATTATTATGCTCTTATCGTTTATTATCCTGTTTGCGATAAGTTGCAAAAATGACGACAAAACGGGAAGTGAAGGCGGTATTTCAAGTATACCTACAGCTTTGGGTAATCCTGCAACTGTTGGAAATGCTAAATTTATAGGCACTCTCACTCGAACGGCTTTAAATTTAAAAGGAATATCTGAATCCGAAGCAGAAGAGGGAATAGCACCAGCTACTTTCAAAGTAGCGATAGACGGAGACTCTGAATTAATAATAGCAGGTAATAAAGTTAGCTTTCGGTCATTAGGAGAAACACAATTATTCACTTCTGGCGACAATAAAGTTGTGGAAGCAAGCGTAGAATATTCCGATGCTGGAACAACCGTAAAAGAGTATATAAAAATAACTTTAGATAATGCGTCAACTCCTACCACTGCTCAAGTTGAATACCAAACGGGATTTTCTGACAAAGGAATTGTTGTCACGGCTACTTATACGGGAAATTTAACTAAACAATAATTACAGAGATAAAAAAAGAATAATTAAAAGGCATCGTATTTAATGCGGTGTCTTTTTTAAATATAGCAAAACAAATGATGAAGAGCTATCATAATTGGCAAGAAAATAGACAATAATATAAAATTAGTCGTGAATGCTTTGAGTTGCATAACCGATTTATATAATTTTGATTATAGAGTGAATTAATATTTTTTCTTCGTATATTGTATTTTAATAAATTTTATTAAAAAAATTGTTATAAAATAATTGAAGAAGCAAAAATAGCGCTATAATTAAAAATATTTAGGAAAAATCAATATTATTATTTCTTATCATTTTTAAATTTGAAATAAGAAATTTCTTCAACCATATTCTCCGTTCTGTCCGAAACTTCTTTACTTGAAAAAGCGCTTTCTTGCGCCATATCGGAATTTTCCTGCGTTATATTATTTAATTCTATCACGGCTTGATTTATCTGATGTATGCTATCTTCTTCTTGAATAGACGAATTTGCTATTCCCGTTAAAACTTCCGATACTTCATTTACGGATTTTTCTATCTCGCTTAAAAGTTCGGAAGATTGAGTTACCGATATATTTCCAACTTCTATTTTATTTACCGTATCTTCCACTATATTTGTAATATTGCTTGCAGCGTCATTAACCGTTTGAGCTAAAGACCTTATTTCGCTTGCCACAACCGCAAAACCTCTTCCTTGCTCTCCCGCTCTTGCAGCTTCAACGGCGGCATTTAAAGCGAGTATATTTGTTTGAAAGGCTATAGATTGAATCATTTTGGTTATATCGGATATTTTTTTACTAGATTCTGAAATTTCTTTCATGTTATTTGCAGTTTGTATTACGGCTTCGACTCCGCTTTTAGTATCCGAATATGCTTTTTCGCTCATATTTTTCGCTTCAGATGCGCTTCTTGCAGTTTCTTTCAAAGAAGAAGATAAAGCTTCAATAGAACTTGCCAATTCTTCTAAAGCGGCGGCTTGAGAATTGCTTCTATCGGATAAATTAGCGCTTCCATCGGATATTTTATTTATTTCATTATTTATAACATCTATTCCTTGTTTTATTTTATAAATCACAGAACCTATATTTTTTTGCATATCGTCAATTGATTTTGTAAGCATTCCCGTTTGGTCTTTTTTCTCTAAAAGTTTTTTCTCAAATCTTGCATTGAAATCTCCTTTTCCCATATCTTCCGTAATATTTATAGCTCTGTTTAAAGTTTCAGATAAAGGACGAACTACAACTAAAACTAAAATAGTTTCTACCGACATAAAAGCTACGACTACGATTATTAAAACTATTATAAGTTTTCTCATAAGACTATCGAAATAAGATGTAGTTCCATGCCCCGATATCATCCAAGGAACATTTTCTATATTTTGAACTCCCGCCCATTCTTTGCCTTTTATTTCTATTAAACTATTTCCGCTTGATACAGTATTTTGCCAACTAGAAAATAGAGGATTTGAAAATAAATTATTTTGTTCGTTTAAAATATTTCGTTTATCTTTATGCGTAAGATACATTCCGTTTTGAATTATTATATTTATTTCCGTATTTTCGTCTTCGGCTTGATTTTGAATTATTTCTGAAATTTTTTCAAAAGAAATATCTATACCTACCACTCCTTTAAGAACATTATTCGTATAAATTGCCTTAGCAAAAGTTACAACAAGTTCTTTTGAGGATGCGGCTATATAAGGTTCGCTTATATATACTTTATTTTCATTTAATGATTTTATAAACCAATCTCTTTTTGTTTGGTCGTAATTTGCTGGAAGAAGATGCCTACGAGGATTTACAAGTATTCCTCCTTCGTTATTAATAGGTATATTATTTCCAAAATACACATTTACAATTTCGGGTTTTGATTTTACAATATTTGAAAAAGCTATAAACATATCGTTTGTATTTATGGCGCTTTTTGTATATGCTTCTATTATATTTATTTCAGAATAGAAAGAAGATGTCCATTTAGAAACTTCTTCCGCCGCAGTTTTCATTTTTACATTTATATTATTTAAAAACAATCTTTTATATTGAGGTCTATAAATAATATACATACATATAACTACTATTCCTAAAAATACGGCAAACGGAACTAAAAATTTATTCATTAATCCTTTTTTTCTGTTAGACTTTTTAATCTTCATTTATCTTTTCCTTAACTTATAAAATCATTATATCATATTTTCGGAATTATTTTTTTAAATTTTGTATATACGGCTCTATTGTCTTTAATTATTTTAAAATAAATTATCAAATATTTAAAAATACTGTTGACTTAATTGTATATATATGTTATTATAAGTATAAGTTTTATATGTTCGTATATAGAATATTATATTAATATAGGAGATATTTTATGGCTGTAAAAGTAGCAATAAACGGTTTCGGACGCATAGGGCGTCTAGTTTTTCAGGCTTTGGTTGAAAGAGGTTTATTAGGCAAAGAGATTGATGTCGTTGGCGTTGTCGATGTCAGCACGGATGCCGAATACTTCGCTTATCAATTAAAATACGATACCGTTCATGGAAGAATGAAAGCCGATATAGGACATGAAGGAGCGGATGTATTGGTTGTTAATGGTTGCAAAATTAAATGCATTCCTGCAGCTCCTTTAAATCAATTGGATAAACTTCCATGGAAAGATTTGGGCGTAGAGTATGTTATAGAGTCTACGGGACTTTATACGGAAAAAGAAAAAGCGCAAGGACATATTTCGGCTGGAGCTAAAAAAGTTATTATAAGCGCTCCTGGTAAAGGCGATTTAAGAACTTTCGTTTGCGGAGTTAATCATGAAGAATATAATCCTGCAGAGCATCATGTAGTTTCAAATGCAAGCTGCACTACGAATTGTTTAGCTCCTCTCGTTCATGTTATTCTTAAAGAAGGCATTGGAATAGAAAAAGGATTAATGACGACAATTCACTCTTATACGGCGACTCAAAAAATAGTTGATGGACCTTCTAAAAAAGATTGGAGAGGCGGAAGAGCTGGCGCTTGCAATACTATTCCTTCCACTACGGGAGCGGCTAAAGCGGTTGGAGAAGTTTTGCCAGCAACGAAAGGCAAATTGACGGGAATGAGTTTCAGAGTCGCAACTCCAGATGTTTCAGTTGTGGATTTAACTTTCAGAAGCGAAAAAGACACAAGTATTGAAGAAATTGACGCTCTAATGAAGAAAGCAAGCGAATCCTATTTAAAAAATATTTTAGGATATTGCAATGAAGAATTGGTTTCAAGCGACTTCATACATGATAATAGAAGTTCAATATACGATTCTTTGGCTACTCTTCAAAATAACCTTAAAGGAGAAAAAAGATTCTTCAAAGTAGTTTCTTGGTATGACAACGAATGGGGTTATTCAAACAGAGTAATAGACTTGTTATTATATATGTATAGCAAGAAATAATTTTATTAAGGCTTAAATAAAAAATAAGAGGGCGCATAATTTTTAATTATTGTCGTCCTCTATTTATATTTTATGTAAAAATTCTAAAAGGATAAAAAATGAAAAAGACAGTAAAAGATATAGACATTAAAGGTAAAAAAGTAATAATGAGAGTGGATTTCAATGTTCCTCTCGATAAAGAAACAAACTCTAAAATAACGGACACTACAAGAGTTGACGCGGCTATGCCTACAATAGAATATATACTCTCTCAAGGAGCTTCGTTAATATTAATGAGCCATTTGGGAAGACCTAAAGGAGAAGCAAATCCTAAATATTCTCTAAAGCCCGTTTACGATTATTTGAAAACAAAACTTCCAAATAATAAAGTTATTTTCGCTAACAATTGCATAGGAGAGGAAGTTAAAAAAACGGCGGGTTCTTTAAATGCGGGAGATGTTTTGCTTTTGGAAAATCTTCGCTATCATGCGGAAGAAGAAAAAAACGATGCAAATTTTTCAAAACAGCTTGCAGATTTGGCGGATGTTTATGTTAATGACGCGTTCGGAACTGCTCACAGAGCGCATGCTTCAACAGCAGGAATTGTCGCAGCTAAACCTTCTATGCCTGCCGTTGCGGGATTTTTAATGGAAAAAGAAATTAAATATTTAGGAGATGCCGTTGCCGAACCTAAAAGACCTTTTGTAGCAATTATAGGAGGAGCGAAAGTTTCAAGTAAAATTTCCGTTCTTAAAAATCTTCTTAATAAAGTGGACACATTAATCGTAGTCGGAGGAATGGCTTACACATTCTTTAAAGCTAAAGGTTATGAAATAGGAACTTCTTTATGCGAAGACGATTATATTCAAACGGCTAAAGAAATTATGGATAAAGCTAAAGAATTAAATAAAACTCTATATTTGCCAATCGACAATGTTGTAGCGGATAAATTCGATAACGATGCAAACAAAAAAATCGTAGATTGCAACGCTATACCTTCGGGATGGATGGGAATGGATGTCGGAGATAAAACTCTTAAAGAGATTGAAAATATTCTTAAAAATGCAAAAACTATAGTTTGGAACGGACCTTTGGGAGTATTTGAAATGTCTAACTTTGCAAAAGGAACTTTTGAAACTGCTAAATTTATAGCGAATTCTGGAGCGGTTAGCATAATTGGAGGAGGAGATAGCGTTTCTGCCGTTAATAAATCTGGAGTTGCTGATAAAATGACTCATATATCTACAGGTGGTGGCGCTTCTTTAGAGTTTTTAGAGGGAATAGAATTGCCCGGCATAAAGGTTTTACAAGATAAATAATTTTTAATAATTTTATTGATAATTATTTAAAAATAAAAAGGAGAGAGTTTATTTACTCCCTCCTTTAATTTTGCAATTTATCTTCTTACCTATCGCTGTTATTTTCTGGAAGCTGGAATATATGAATCGCATCCATTAATTCTTTAGATTGAGAAAATAAAACATCCGCAGAAGCCGTAGCCTCTTCAACCAAAGCGGCGTTTCTTTGAGTTGTCGTATCCATTTCTTCAATGGCAATTTTTATTTGGTCGATTCCGCTCTGTTGTTCAACCGCGCTATGACTTATATTTTGCATCATTGTCGAAGCTTCGTCAATCTTATTTTGAATTTCAACAAATATAGTTTGAGATTCTCTTGCAGTTTCCGTAGCTTTGTCTATTTTATTATAAACATTTTCAATCAAATCGGTTATGCTTTTTACCGAAGTTTGAGTCGTTTGAGCCAAATTTCTAACTTCAGAAGCTACAACGGCAAAACCTTTTCCTTGTTCTCCCGCTCTCGCAGCCTCTACCGAAGCGTTAAGGGCGAGAATATTAGTTTGAAAGGCTATATCTTCAATTATTTTCGTTATATCTTTAATTTTTGAACTTGCTTCATGAACTTCTTCTATATTTTTAGTAGTTTCGGATATTATATTTCCTGCATTTTCAATAGAATCTTTTGAATCCATTATCATTTTATTTCCGTTTACAGAATCGTTTGAAGATTGTCTTATATTATTAGAAATTTCATTCATAGACGCCGAAGTTTCTTCAATGCTTGCAGCCTGACTTTCCGTTCTACGAGACAAATCGGTATTTTGTTCGGCTAATTCTTTAGCGGCTGCGCTTATTTGATTTGCAGAATCTTCAACTTTATGTATAGTAGTTACCAATTTTTTTCTCATAGCTACAAAAGCGTTTGATAATTCTCCAAGTTCGTCTTTACGGAATATTTTTTGTTTAGTAGTTCTTAAATCGCCATCCGCTATCTCTTTAGATAATCCCGTTATCAATCCTAAAGGAGTAGTAATAGATTTTATAAATAAAGAAACTAAAATAGCTATTATTATTATAGAAACTAAAGATATAATTATTATAGCTCTCACTACTCTTACATTATCTTTTTCTATCTCTTGTTTAGTCATAGATACTCCCAAAACCCAAGGACGATAAGTCAAAGTAGTATATGCGGCTACTCTATCTTCTCCATTAAACACATAATTTATTATCCCTTTTTTGTCTTCAAAGGCTTTTGAAAAATCTTGCGGAGCAGTCGAATTTATATTTTCTATTTTACTATGAATTTTTATCGTAAGAGTCTCATCTACACAGAATAAAGCTCCCGTTTCTCCTATAACGAGTTGTTCTACGCGCTCTTTTATTAAATAACTCCAATCGAGCATATAATATAAATAACCGATAACTCTATTATTTACTCTATCATAAACTTTAGATATTAATACTAAACTCCAACCTCCCGTAGTTAAAGAACGCGTTATATTATCTCCAAAAGCGGCGTCTCTATTGCCTTGCACTTTTTGTCTCAAATCGGGATGAATACTAAATATATTTTGTCCTATTAAAGACGCGTTGCTTGCATCGATTAAAACATTTCCGTTAATATCGGTTATACCCATATTTATTGTATATTGATTGTCTTCATTAAAAACTCTCAATCTTATCAATGCGGCGTCTCTAGTTTCTTCAGTTCTCATAGTTAAATAATTTCTAACAGGGTCCGATTTAACATATACTTTAGCGATATCTAATTGGTCCTCAAACCAAGTATCCATTAAAGATGCATATCCCATTACCGTATTGTCAAAACCCGAATAAGTAACTTTATTAATAGTATTCGTTACCATTACTTGAGTTACTACAACCAAAACCGCTATTGCCAAAACAAACAAACCTATTATTATTAAAGGCATTCTTACTTTTAAACTTTGAAGTTTGTGTATCATTTTAAAATCTCCGTAAATTATTAATTATTACCAATCTTATTGTTTATTATTTTCGGAAAAAGAAATATATTTTTTATATTCCTAATATTCTTATAGAATAAAAAACTATAAAATCGTTTTGATATTATAAACCTTTTTATATAAAAAGCAAATTTATATAATTAAATTAATGTTCCGTAATAAAAAAATTATGTAAAGTAATTTATTTAATTATCGATAATTAATATATATAGATATTAAAGGACGGTATTTTATGTTTGATTTATACGAAGAACTTACTAAAATTGAAATACTTCTTTCAAAAGAAATAGAAGTTTACAAAATTTTATTGGAAGACGAAGAGAAAAAAGTAAATTCTATTATTAATACCCGATTGCAAGATATACATCTATATTGCGAACATCAAAACGATAAGATGAACGAAGCGAACGAATTAAGAAAAATGAGAGAAAATATTATAGATATAATAATTTTAAATAGATTTCCTCATTTATCTGAAACGGCGACTTTATCGGATATTATAAGAAAAATTCCTTTAAATAAAACTTCTAAAATATCCGCTATGCGTTTGGAATTAGTGACTTTAATAGCAAGATTGAGGCATTTAAATAAATTATCGCCAAAATTATTTGACGAAACTTTTAGCTTTTTCAAAGATATGAAAGAAGTTTTATATAGCAGTAAAAAAGTCGGTTATAATAATAAAGGCAAAGAATATGTTTTTAACAGAAAATTATCCGCTTTAATAAATAAGCAAGTGTAATAATAAATTTTAGAAATTGAAGAAAGCTTTATAATCTATTAAAAATTATAAAGCTTTTTTATTTTATGATAATTGATTATTTACCGCATTTTTCATTGATTTCATTAACTAAATGCTCGATTTTGTCATCGCTCATTCCATGTCCGCGACAACCTTCTTCCAAACTTTCCCAACTTGCCACATGACAGCCAACGCAATGAAGTCCATGACTCATCATTATTTCAACCGAATCAGGAAATATTTGAATTATCTCACCTATGCTCATAGTTCTATTTATCATAATTTTACCTCTCTTCTTAATTTTAGTAATTATTAATTATAATATAATATATTTTTTTGTCAAAGCGTAATTTAAATTCATTCAATGATTTTTGCATTCGCAATCGCAATTTGTTATCTTTATATCGCAAACTTCTTTTAATTCAGGCAAATCTTCCGCTTTTTCTCCTAAAGGATATAAGAGTCTTAAAGCGTTAAGAACAACTATAACAGTAACTCCCGTGTCGGCAAAAATAGCAAGCCACATTGAAGCGAGTCCCAAAGCTCCTAAAGTTATAGCGGCAAATTTTATAATCAAAGCAAGCGCAATATTTTGAATTACAACCAAATGATTCTTTTTAGCAAGTTTAATTACTGTGGCAACTTTTGAAGGCTTATCGTCCATTATAACGACATCGGCGTTTTCAATAGCGGCGTCAGAACCGAGTCCGCCCATCGCTATTCCAATATCGGCTCTTGCCAAAGAAGGCGCATCGTTTATTCCGTCTCCTACAAATATTGAAGCTTTTGAGCCTTTCATCATCTCTTCCAAAGAATTAACTTTATCGTCAGGCAAACATCCGCCCTTATAAACCGATATATTCATTTCTTTAGCAAAATTTTCAACTCTATCTATATTATCTCCGCTTATTAAACCCGTTTTTATATTCATTTTATTTAACGATATTATAGCTTCTTTAGAATCTTCTTTTACGCTATCGTCAATAAAAAATCCGCCCGCATATTTTCCGTCTATCGCAATATGAACATTAATATTTTTATTAACGGTTTCGGGAATTTCTACATTATTTTGTTTAAGTAATTCTTTTCCGCCGATTATAATATTTTTATTTTCAACCGTAGTTATCGCTCCCTTTCCGCTAATATCTTTATGATTTGAAATTAAATTATCTTCTATATTTTCGCCATTCTTTTTGTAATATTCTACTATCGATATTGCAATCGGATGAGAAGAACCTGACTCTGCATAAGCCGAATATTTTAAAAGCGTATCGTTATCGTATAATCCGCTATTAAAAATTTCTTTTATAGAAAATTCGCCTTTTGTAAGAGTTCCCGTTTTATCGAAAACTACAGTTTGAACTTTTGAAAGCAAATCTAAAAATATTCCTCCTTTTACCATTATTCCTAATTTTGAAGCTCTACCAATCGAAGAAAAATAAGTTAGCGGAATTCCAACCATAAAAGCGCAAGGACAAGAAACTACCAAAAGCGTAAGCGAACGATTAAACCAATTATTGAAAGTGTCTACTCCGTAAATTAAAGTAGGAATAATTGTTAATGCTATTGCGCCGAATACTACAATCGGAGTATAAACTCCCGAAAATCTGCTTATTAACTGTTCAATATTTGCCTTTCTATTTTGCGAATCTTGAACTAATTTTAATATTTTAGCTACGGAAGATTCTGCATATTCTCTTATAACTTTTGCTTTTATAGAAGCGTCTCCGTTTATAGTTCCCGCTAAAACTTCATCTCCGATTTTAATCGCTTTCGGCATGCTTTCGCCCGTTAATGCTTTTGTATCAATCCAACTTTCGCCTTCGTAAATTATAGAATCCAAAGGCACTTTTTCAAAAGGATTGATTATTATATTGTCATTAATACGAATTTGAGATATATCGACTTTTTCTATATTTCCGTTTTCTCTTATTATATTTGCAGAATCGGGACGAATCGACATTAAAGCGGATATTGTTCTTTTCGATTTATTAACCGCCATATCTTCAAAATAATCCCCGACTCTATAAAACATTAAAACGGCTAAAGCTTCGGGAAATTCATGAAGTATAATAGCTCCGATTGTGGCAACGCTCATAAGAAAACTTTCGCGCATAAATTTTCCTTTGATAAAATCAATGGCGGCGTTTTTGAATACTTCTATTCCTAAAATTAAATATGGAATAAAAAATATTATATATTCCGTAATTCCATGAATCTTGTCATGGATAGAGTATATCAAAAACAATACTATAGCTCCAAGTATCATTTCTAATATAAATAAAAATTTTTCTTTATTCTTTAACATGTTCATACCCCCAAGTATAAATTTTTTCTATATGTTCGTCATCGAGTCTGTAAAATACATGAAGCCCGACTTTTCTTTTTTTAACGACTTTAGCCTGCCATAAAGTTTTTAAATGTTGAGAGATGGAGGGCTGTTTCATTTTTAGCAAAGAAGATAATTCATGCACGCATAATTCTTTTTCGCTTAAGGCAGATATTATTTTTAATCTTGTAGAATCCGAAAACACGGAGAAAAAATCCGCAAGAATTGTAAATTCTTCGTCATTTGGAAGTTTTGGAATTAGAGAAGCTATATTTCCGTTATTAATATTAACCTCGCAATCGTCTTCGATTAACGCATTTTTATTTTTAGAATTAATAACTTCTTTTTTTTCTACAATAT
>OGPK01002745.1_pt1 | contig 10856 bp, 7 predicted proteins | sample 1552921 | NCBI WGS metagenome assembly OGPK01 (sample SAMEA2580264, study PRJEB22360) | human gut metagenome | biome: human gut; feature: human-associated habitat; material: faeces | place: Denmark | collected 2008/2010 | reverse complement strand
ACAACCCGCATTGGGGCTACGCCCCAAACCCCATACCGAGATATATAAATATAAATAAATTGTAATCGGAGAAATCAAATGAAACTGTATCTTACCGACCTTGACGGGACTCTTCTTGACCATAAGGCGCAAATCGGACGAATGACAGAGGCGCTGATGAACAGGCTTATTGACGATGATATAAAGATAAGCTACGCCACCGCACGTTCCGTGCATTCAGCCGAGCCGAAAGTAAGCTGTATCAATTTCAGGCTGCCCGTGATAACTCATAACGGCGCTTTTATAATCGACCCTGTCACAAAGGAGCGTATCGTAACGCATTTTTTCAGCGAAGAATCTAAAGCGTTCATAAAGTTGTTCTTTTATGAACATAAAGAATCCGTGCTTGTGTACTCGGTCATAGACAATTACGAAAGAGTAAGCTATCTTAAAGAACGGCTCAACAAAGGTACGGAGCGTTATTTAAAGGACAGAGCCGGTGACAGAAGAATGCACCGTGCAAAAAGCTATGACGAGCTGTTCGAAGGCGATATTTATTATATAACGCTTATCGAGCCTGTAATGAAGCCCGATGAGCTTGACCGATATTTTTACAGAACGAACGGCTTTTCAAGAAACTATCAGCCCGATACATACGATACCGACGAATACTGGTATGAAATCTACCGTGAGGACGTTTCAAAGGCAAATGCGGCACTGAAGCTAAAGGAGCTTGTCGGTGCAGATGAGCTTATAGTTTTCGGTGACAACACAAACGATATATCAATGTTTGCGGTTGCCGACAGATGCTATGCCGTATCCAATGCAACAGATAAGCTGAAAGAGCTTGCAACGGGGATAATCCGCTCGAACGAGCAAGGCGGTGTGCCTGTGTTCATACAGTGCGACAGCTGTACGGTAAGGCAGTATGATAAGCAGCCTCTTTTCGTTTCGCCCGACAACGCACGGTTCAGCGCCTGTACTGCTACCGCCGACAGCGGCGACGGTGTTGGCATACTGAACGAAAAGCAGATACACGCAACGCTGAAAAGCTATTTTGCCGCCACTCTATTTGATAAGGAAATAAAGATAGGCAGTTACTTTGCCGACCTTGTTACCGAGAACGGAATTTTTGAGATACAGACGGCAAATTTCAGCTATCTTGTACCTAAGCTGAATACGTTCCTCAAAGCCTCGCACGTTACAATAGTCTACCCTTTTCATAAAAAGAGCCGTCTTAATTATGTCGATAAGGCGACAGGCGAGATTTTGAACAGCGGAAGGAACGTTACCGCAAGCGATATGACTGATTTTTTTCTTGAACTGTACCGAATCAGGCAATACCTCAACGATCCGAATCTTACCGTCTGCATTGCGGATATAGCCGTAGAAAATCTTCGCTACTGCGCAAAGGATATGAAACGCAGAAAGACAGACAGAAAGGTAGCCGTTCCCACCTCCCTGCTTCGCCTTACGTTTCTTGAGGACAGCGACAGCTACCGATGCTTTATTCCCGAAGGATTACCCGAAACATTTACACTCAAGGAATTCAGAAGGTGTATGCGTTCAGGCGATGCAGGCATCGCAATCAAAATTCTGCAATATGTCGGAGTAATTGATTATATCGGCAAAAGAGGCAACGAATATCTTTATAAAATCACATAAACGAAAACTCCCGTAAACCGGTTTTGTCGGCTTACGGGAGCTATTTATTCATCGCCCTTAAGATACCTTACCGCTATCTGCGTCCTGTGTTCAAGACCTGTTTTTTCAAGTATCACGCTGATATAATTTCTAACCGTACCGTTTGACAAAAACAGCTTTTCGGCAATTTCTGCGTTCGAACAGCCGTCTGCAATCAGCTTTACTATATCAAGCTCTCTTTCGGTAAGCAGACCGAAAACGGCGCTCTTGCCGTAGCATTTTACTGCGGCGTCACGGATATACGACAGAATATCCTGCTGGAATACCGTACCGCCGTTATATACCGTCCTCAGCGCACTGAAAATCCCGTCTGTCTGCGTGTTTTTGAGAATATAGCCGCTGACCCCGACTTTAAGCGCACGCTGTATAAGCTCCTGCTCGTCAAACGTTGTCAGCAAAAGCGGCTTGCAGAGATTTTCTTCAAGCATTATCTTTGCGGCTTCAATTCCGTCCATAACGGGCATCCTTATATCAAGCAGCGCTATATCGGTCTTGTATTTCCTGCAAAGCTCTACCGCTTCTGCGCCGTTGCAGGCGACACCGGTCACCTCGAAATCAGGCTGTGACGAGATTATCATCTTTAGCCCCTCACGGATTATGCTGTCGTCATCTGCGATAATTATCTTCATACGTTCTCCTCTTTCAGACTGAATATGTTTACTACCGAAAATCCGTCCGTCTGTGCAGGAAATATGCACTTTCCGTCCGTAAGCACCGTTCGCTCCTCTATCGCCGTAAGACCCGTACCCTTTCTGAAGCTGTCGCTTCCTTTGCCGTTATCCTTGAACTCGGCACGGATTACTTTGTTCATAACCGATATTTTCAGCGAAAATTCGTCCGCTCCCGAATGCTTGAGCGTATTTGTAAGCGTTTCAACGAGATTTTCCTTTATGCAGTTCCATATGCGGAATGTGACCTTGTCTAAGTCCCCCTTGATTTCAAGCGTTGTCCTTATGTTATATTTTGCCTTATATTCACCGAGTATCTCTTTAAGCTCGCTTATTCCTATTGTTTTGCTGTCGGGACGTTCCTCACGCAGTGCCTGCCTTATATCGTCAACGCCGCTTCTGAGATTATCGGTTACTGTAGTAATACATTGCTCCGCACTGTCGGGGTTTGTCCTGATGTTCAGCTTTGCCGCCTCAAGCAGAATTATACTTCCGGAAATACTGTGTCCGAGCTTATCGTGTATCCTTGCTGAAAACCGTCTGCGTTCTTCGACAGCCGCAGATTTCTTTGCTGTTTTGGCGTATTCTTCAAGGCTTGCTATCCTGCGGTTGAGGCTTACAGTTTCCTCTCTGCTGTCCGCAAGCTGTTCACGGCATTTGATAAGCTGTCCTGCGGTGATATGGGCGACAGTGAATGCCACAAGCATTATAATAAGTATCAGCACATCAATAAACGGCGGTTTTACTATAAAAAGAACAAGCAGTACCGAAACAGCGCCGATATGTCGGAAATACTTTCCCGCACCGAATTTATCTACAGCAAAGATTACGGCAAAGCACAGCACGAATATCAGATTGTCGCTGTATATAAGAAATGCGATAAAAGCCGAAACGCACGAACAGACCGCCGCCGCTTTATCCGACTTTTTAAGCACCGACAGCAGATATTCAGCCAGAGCAAAGCAGGAAAAGGCGAGTACGGTAAGCACCGTATCGCCCGAATCACAGTTATTCATTATATTCATAGTGCCGAATGCGGCTGTTGCCGTGAGTTTGAATACAAGATATATAAGTGACAATTCGTATTCCTTTCGTTATGCCTTTGAAACTACCGACTTTCTGCCGAAAAGTGCGGCGCTTGCAAGCATTATAAGCAATGTGTAGAGTATAAGTACGCAGATGTTTATCACAGGCTGTTCAGCCTCACCCGACATAAAGCCGACATACCAGTATTGCGGCGTGATATATGACAGATATTTCAGCATACCTGCCGTTTCGTCTATCGGGAACCACGCACCGCCGAGCAGAGCGCCTATCGAGGTAATACAGCCCGAAAGCGTGGCAAGAGCCTGCTTTGAGCTTATCAGCTGTGCGAGCGTTATTGATAATGCCGAGTTGAACAGCGAGTAGATTATTACGGCGGCAAACACAAGCGGATAGCCGGCTGTCATCTGAGCGCCCGTGATAAGCAGGTACAGCGGTAAAATGACAAGTGCCGTAAAGGATATAAGCACGCTTGCCCCAAGCGTTCCGACAATGTACTGTACGCCCGTTACAGATGAAACAGCCATTCTGCTGTATGTTCCGTACTGCCTGTCTTCCATTACCGCAAGTGTGATAAATATGCCGATAGCTGTGACAAGCATTATCATAAATCCTTCGGAGAACTTAAAGCCTGCAGAGACATATTCGTCCTCCCTGTCGGATATTACCGCATTTTCCTTAGTGAGCTTTGTGTCGGCGGCATCGCTGTTCATAATTCTCGAAAACAGCTCTGCATCGCCTTTTGCGGCATTTGCGGCAATATTGACGCTTCTCATAAAGCCTTCGATATATACCGAGATATAAGCGCCGTTTTCGTAATCGTCAAGAGTGGTGGATTTTATCTTCACGTCTTTTCCGCCGATAACATTCTTTTCAAAGCCCTGCGGTATCTCTATTATAGCAGAAACGTCACGGTTAATCAATTTATCATTGAATTTTTCTTTGCCGTCCTCGATAATGTTCATATTTATCCTGTCGCTGAGATAGCTTTTCAGCATTGCGGAAAGCTCCGAATTGTCATTATCGGTCAGGGCAATGTCTATCTTGTCGTTTACCGAGAACACGTTTGCTATCGGTCTGCCGCAGTAATAAAGCCCTATACTGCCTGCCCCTACAAGAAGTGCGATTACAAGTGCGTATTTAAGACGCTTCAGCATACCGAAAAATACCGTTCTTATATTATTCATAATACGCTCCCCTTTCAGACGGATTTTTTTACACGGAATATTGCCGCACCGATAAGCGATACCGCAACCGTCACGGCAAGGCATACCGCAATTACCGCCAACGCACTGTCGCTTTCACCGTAAAGAGTAAGTCTGAATGCCGCCTGCTGAACGATATAAGGCGGCAGCTTGTCGCTGAGCCCTTCGATAAATACCTGCTTTGAAAACGAGCCTGAGAAGAACAGCAATGCCCATGTAAGCGGAATCACGATGCTCTCCGCAGGTATTTTTATCAGTACCCCTATCAGCATACCTACGGCTATAGACACAAGCGAGCAGCAGGAGAACAGCAGGAACAGGATAAGGTTTCCGACAAAGCTGTCGCAGTATTTCGCACCGAACACAAACACCGAAAAAAGCATTATCACCGCATTTCCTATAACTGCGGGGGGAAGCGTACCGATGAGTTTTCCGAAAAACAGCTTTACTTTGCCGACAGGTGACAGATAAAGACGCTGCAGGGTGAATATCCTTTCCTCGTCCTTGAGAGCCGTACTGCCCATTATCATATGCGACATGAATATCATCATTACCGCCATACTCACCGCATAATAGTCCATCATACTCCGTGTAACGCCAAGTCCGTCCTGCTCTACAAATGACTTTTCGGTATCGGTATCTGTATTCATAAGCAGTGACGGGTCGGTCGATGCTATTTTATAATATGTATCGGATACCGCAATGAAAGAATTCAGCACTGAGCCGAGCGCCCTGTTTGCAATTTCGTTTCTGCCGCCGTATAACAGAATTTCCCCGTTTTTAAGTTCGATATATGCGTCTATATCACCCTTATCGGTAAGGCTCAGTGCGGTTTTTTCATCACTTGCCTTTTCCGCCTTTATCATACTGATATTGTCAAGAAACTCAGCAAATGCCTTGCCGCTTTGCTCGTATGTTTGCGTAACGTTGTATTGCAGTTTAATTTCTCCTATGTCATAATCCGCTATATCAAGATTCTGAAGCATCGTTCCGAGAAAGAATACCAGCAGTACCGGGAAGAAAAGCCCCATGAATACGTTTGCGGGGCTTCTGAAATACTCCCTTATCTGTTTTATTATCAAACTTAGCATATTTCCGCTCCTTAACGTATCTCGTGTCCTGTAAGCGACAGGAACACAGCGTCCATATCCGGCTTTTCAGTGCTTATCTCGATTACAGGCAGATTTTGCTTTACAAGCTCGCTTATAACGTGTGAAATATCGTTACAGCTTATGCTCATATCAACGCTTATCATATTGTCGTTAAATTGCACCCTGTTTACATCGAGCAGGCAGGAAACAGCCCTTGATACTCTGCTTCTTGTTTCGCTGTCGCACTGCTTTGTGGTGATATGTACCGTACAGCTGTCGGTTATCATCGTTATAAGCTCCTGCTGTGTGCCTTCTGCCGCAAGTCTGCCTTTGTCAATTATAGCGACTCTGTCACAGATTTCCTCTACCTCGTGCATATAGTGCGAGGTATATATTACTGTCGCACCGCTTTCACGCAGTTTCTTTATCGAACTCATTATATGCTCTCTTGACTGTGCGTCAACTCCAACGGTAGGCTCGTCCATAACTATCAGCTTAGGCTTATGTGCTATACCGCAGGCAATGTTAAGTCTGCGTTTCATACCGCCGGACATTTTCTTCGGCTTCATATCCGCCTTATCCGTAAGCCCTGCAAATTCGAGAGCGGTCATTGCATTCTTATGAAGCTGTTCGCCCTTGAAGCCGTACAGCGAAGCAAAAAATTCAACGTTTTCCTTTGCGGTAAGATACGGGTACACCGCTATCTCCTGCGGAACGCATCCGATCATCCGTCTTATCTCCGCTCTTTGCTTCACTGTATCCATACCGTCTATCGTCACACTTCCCGAAGTCGCTTCGTCAAGTGTTGTGATAATATTTATCGTGGTTGACTTTCCTGCCCCGTTAGGACCAATAAGTCCGAATATCTCGCCCTCGCTTACATTGAAGCTGAGGTTATCTACGGCACAGTGATTGCCGTAATTCTTGACAAGGTTGTTCACGCTTGCAAATATCATAAGTATTCCCCTTTCGGCTGTTTATTTATCTTACTGTAACGATTATACACCTGCAAAGCGGATTTCACCAGTTACAAACGGTATTTTCCCGTATGACATTTGTAATAAAAAAGCTCCGACGGAACGTTCTCCCGTCAGAGCCTTTGACTTATTAAGTTATTGATTATTCATCGTCGGCTGAGATGCTCTCTGTTCTGTAAATGAACTTTACAGTGCCTTCTGTCTTATCCGACTTACCGCCGAATGTGTCATAATCCTTGCCTAAAGCAACCGTAGCCTTCAGCTTGTCGATAAGTCCTGCAATATCGCCGTCAACAGCGTCTACTATCTTCTTGACAGCCTTCTCGTTGAACTCATCCATACCGTCGTTCAGCTCCTTAGCACCGTCCCTTAACTGCTTTACACCGTCAATAAGAGTTGCTACACCGTCATTGAGCTTATCGGCACCGTCCTTAAGGTCGCCTGCACCGTCATGAAGCTGTAATGCACCGCTGTGAAGTGTGGCTACACCTGCAACAAGACTTGTCGTACCGTCCTTTAACTGTCCTGCGCCGTTGTCAAGCTGTGTTGCACCGTCATAGAGTGTGCCTACACCGGCTACAAGGCTTGCCGTACCGTCCTTAAGGTCGCTTGCACCCTTGTCAAGCTGATTTACGCCTGAGATAAGCGTTGAGCCGCCGCTTGTAAGCTGCTCTGTTCCGCTCTTAAGCTGTGTAGCACCGCTGTGAAGATTTTTAGTACCGCTGTAAAGCTGTGTAGCACCTGCCGACAGTGTCTTTGAGCCGTCATATGCACTGTCAACGCCCGCCGTATACTGAGTAAGTCCTGTGTAGAACTCATTGTAGGAATCAAGCTGTGCGATAAGATTCTTTATCGTTGTCTGACCTGCCTTAGCCTTTGCTACAGCTTCGTTTATCTGCTTTGTGACCTTTTCGCTTTTCATATTCTGCTCGATAAGCTGTTTCTTCTGTGCTTCAACATTTGTGCTTATCTGAGCCTTTACAGCGTCTGTTGACATCTGAGCGGAAACTGCGGCTGTAACCTTAGCCTGTACGGCTTCGGGTATCTGTCCTGCCTTTACTGCCGCATTGTACTGCTCTGCGGTCATATTATAGCCTGCGGCTTTGAGAACACCCTCAAGCACCTTTGCCTGTACAGCTTTTGTAACGCCTGCTGTTATAGCGTCATTGTTCTTTTCTACCTCGGCAGTTACCGTTTTGAGTGCCGTATTGTAAGCAAGAGTGTAGACCTTATCCTTGTCAAGAGAATCAACCAGCTTGTTAAGCTCTGTCTTGTAATTCTTTATAGTCAGTTTTGAAACGGTAAGACCAGATGCCTTTATCTGCGTTTCGGCTGTGGATAACAGCGTATCAAATACCTGCTTTGCGCCTGCGTTCAGCTGTTCGCTGTTTGATGAAAGTTCACCAAGACCTTCGTTCAGCTCTGAAGCTCCTGCGCTTACCTGTCCTGCACCGTTCTCCACCTGAGATGCGCCGCTGTCAAGCGATGATGCACCGCTGTTAAGCTTATCTGCACCTTTGATAAGATCATTTGCACCACCTGCCAGTGCAGATGTGCCTTCCTTCAGCTTTCCTGCACCGCTGTCAAGAGCCTCTGCGCCTGTCTTCAGATCCTTGATACCGGCTACCAAAGAAACTGTGCCGTCCTTCAGCTTTACTGCGCCTACGTTCAGTTCATCCGCACCGCTCTTTAAATCGTTTGTGCCGTTTACAAGTGTGCCTGTGCCGTCATACAGAGTGCCTGCACCGTCTGCAAGTTGTTTTGTACCGTCAGCAAGCTCGCCCGATTTTTCAAACAGCGTAACAAGTCCGTCATAAAGCTGTGAAGAGCCGTCTGAAAGCTGATCTACAGCGTCTGTGAATTCCTTGATAGTACCGTCAATATCGTCCATATTGAGCTTGTCGGTATCGACCTCGTTGAACAACTCTGTCGTACCTACCGTCATGCAGGTCATAAGCTCGAAATCCTTGACATCTGCGCTGATTTCAACGTATGAGGGGATTTCATAATCGTCCTTGTCAAGTCCTAAGTTTTCCTGCATACCGGGAAGTGCAAAGCCGAGAACCGCCGATCTGTCACCGTCGTTTACCAGCTTGCCGTTGGTTACCTTTACGTTCGAGAACTTCTCGTTATCAAGAACCGTTCCTGTTACCATCAGGAAAGGAACGTACATCTGCATATCCTTGCCGTCAACCTTCACGGTACGTTTTTCATTATTCGTATAGTCGAAGCGGATTGTTACCTTGCCGCTCTTGCCTTTGATTTCATCGGGAGTGACCGTCTTGCCGTCAAGAGTATATGTAATCTTCATATCAACGGGGAGCGTCTTGTCTGTCGTACCCTGATAGTAAATGTCACTGCCTTCAGCCGCCCATTTGTAATTTTCACCGCTGTTTGTAAAACTCTCGTTGCCCTTTACATTCTTAACGTCCTTAAGCGAGGTTTCGTCCTCTATCGTGGCGTTGTGCGAGCCGTTCTTCAGCCAGTCGCTGACGATGACCTTCTTTGTTGTACCGTCTGCGTTTGAGATGATATATACCGTTTCTTCCTTGCCGTCCGTATCCGAGCTGCTCTTTTCGCTGCTTCCGGTTTCTGTGCTGTCAGAAACGAATGACGATGTATTATTATCGTTACCGCCCTGTGCGGCGAATGCGAGAAGTCCGGAAGATGTGCCTATCATTGCGGCGGCAAGAACTATTGAAACTATCTTTATTATCTTTTTTCTTATCTCTTTCATACTGTTGTCCTTTCTCAGTTCGTCTTTTTACCGGCTTGTCTTGCTTCTTTAAAGCCGAGGCTTGTGTGGATTATAATCTTATCGAACAGCTTGAGCATAGCGGGTAATAACAGGATTACCGATACCATACTTATGATTGCGCCTCTTGCCATAAGTGCGCAAAGTGAGCTTATCATATCTACGTTTGAATAAATGCCTACGCCGAATGTAGCGGCGAAGAAGCCGAGCGCACTTACTATAATTGAGGGTATTGATGACTTAAGCGCTGTATAAACCGCCTCGTTCTTGTCACTGCCCTTGTTACGTTCCTTCTTGTATCTTGTTGTCATAAGGATTGCATAGTCAACGGTTGCACCAAGCTGGATGGTACTGATACAGATAGGTGCGATGAACGCAAGCTCTGTACCTGTGTAACACGGAATACCGAGGTTTACGAATATGGCAAACTCGATTACCGCTACAAGTATCAGCGGAAGTGAAACCGATTTGAAGGTTACCAGAATGATAAGGAAGATTGCGGCTATCGAAATCACATCGACTACCTTGAAGTCCCTGTCGGTTACTTCGATAAGGTCCTTCGTACAGGGTGCTTCACCGATAAGCATTGCCGAGCTGTCATACTTCTTTATAATGTTGTTTATCTCTGTTACCTGATTGTTTACCTCGTCTGTTGCCGTTCCGTATTCACTGCCTACAAGCATAAGCTGGTACTTATCACTCTTAAGCACATCCGAGATAGAATCGGGGATCATCTCTGAGGGAACAGCCGAGCCGATAAGCGAATCAAAACCTACCGCAAGGTTTACACCGTCAACCTTTCCGACCTCGTCAAGCATCGCCTTTGCGTCCTTCTGCGACAGCTTTGAATCAGCGAGTATCATATGAACGTTTGACATTCCGAAATCGTCCTTCAGCTTTGTGTTGGCGATAACGAAGTCCATATCCTGAGGCATTGTCTGGCTCAGATCGTAATATTTCTGTGTGTTGTTATAGCCGTAAACCGCAGGTCCTATCAACACTGCAAATATTATAAGGAATATCCACGAACGCTTTGTGATGAATTTTGCCACCTTGTCGAACTTCGGCATAAGCTGTTTGTGTCTTGTCTTTTCGATAGCCTTATCGAATACAAGGATAAGTGACGGGAGGATAGTTACACAGCCGATAAGACCGAATACAACGCCCTTCGCCATTACGATACCGAGATCCGCACCGAGCGTAAAACTCATAAAGCACATTGAAAGGAAGCCGGCAATTGTTGTGATAGAAGAACTTGCTACAGAAATGATACTGTTTGAAATGGCGTGTGCCATCGCACGTTCCTTATCGCCGTCAAATCTTACCTTCTGCTCGTTGTAGCTGTGCCAGAGGAATATCGAATAGTCCATCGTAACACCAAGCTGCAGTATAGCGGAAAGTGCCTTTGTTATGTAGCTTATCTCACCTAAGAA
>OGPK01002736.1_pt1 | contig 10891 bp, 4 predicted proteins | sample 1552921 | NCBI WGS metagenome assembly OGPK01 (sample SAMEA2580264, study PRJEB22360) | human gut metagenome | biome: human gut; feature: human-associated habitat; material: faeces | place: Denmark | collected 2008/2010 | reverse complement strand
ACTTGTATCCTGCTGTTCCTGCCGCTAATCCCTTGACGGTATATGAAGTCGTTGCATTGCTTGTTATCTTTGCAACATTAGTCCACTTGCCGCTCTTGTACTGCTCTATCTCATAACCGCTTGCACTCGTGTTCTTGTTCCACTGCAATGTTACATTGGTGCTGGTTAATGACTTAACCTTGAAGCCGCTTACCGCTCCGAGAGGAGTTTTATGCTGAACTGATTTTGAAACATCGCTGTAATAAGTGCTATTACCTACAGTCTTATACGCTTTTATACGGAATGTGTGTGTTGTTGCCACACTCAGCTTTGACACCGTGTAAGTAACCGTGCCGTTCGATGTAATCTTTGCTACCTGTGTCCACTTTGCTCCGTTCTGCTTTTCGATGATATAACCTGTAGCATTTGCGTTTCTGTTCCACGAGAATGTCACAGATGAGTCGGTTTTGCTCTTTATAGCAAATCCTGTAACGGCAGGGAGCTTGATTTCAAACGACTTATCTACACTGCCTACATATCTTCCGACACCGGTTACAGTTACCTTTGCAGTACCGATATCCTTGTTATTGAAATATGATACCGTGTAATCCGTCTTTTCAGAGAGCAACTTTCCGTCATACTTTACCGTTACAACGGGTTTTATCTCTTTTCCTGTATAATTAAATGAAGTTTCTGAAAGCGTAATCGTTGTATTGCTCATAGTTACAGGAGCAACAACAACTACGCCGCAGGTTGCTTCTACCTGAACAGGCTCGGGTTCCTTTAATGTGGGTATTCTTACTGTTCTTGCGGTAATCTTGCAATCGCCCGTCTTGAGCGCCTTTACCTTGAGTATCTGAATGTTGGATTCTGAATTGTATGTGCTGTCAACTATCTTGAGGATACTCTCGTCGCTTATCTCCCACTCGATCTTTTCGTTTGCTGTAGTGGGGTTTTCCTTGAGCGCTATCTCATAAATATCATTTCCTGTAAGCAGTGTATAACTCTGCGAGGAGAATGTCATTGTTGTTACAGGCGTATAAGCGTTGACCGTAAACGATGCGCTGACAGGCGTAAGGCTGTCTGTTGTTGCCGTGATTACAGCTGAGCCTTTAGCGTTCTGTACCGTAACATTTCCGGTGACAGAATCTACCTTTGCTATTTTTTCATTACTTGATGTCCATATAATATTATCGGTTGATGACTGACTTGAATCAAGTATGGATTTATCGAGTACCGCAAGTGCGTCATATTTGCTTCCGACTTTAAGTGAAATGTCTTTGAACGGGAAATTGATTTCAGTTATCGGATTAGCCTTAACTACGGTTACCGTAGTTGTAACATATAATCCTCTTTCGGAATTTTCGGTCGGAATTACCTTGGCGGTAACTATTACAGTGCCTGCCTTCTTGGCTGTCAGTATGCCATCGTCCTTGGAAATCTCAGCCTTTGTTGTATCATCGACAGACCACTCTATCTTATCCGTTGTATTGGAAGGAGTAAACTTGGCGGTAAACTGTGTCTGATGATTTTCGGGAACAAATACGCCTTCCTCGGTAACTTTGTTTTTGCCGTTCCACAATTCAATCTTAGTAGCCGGCACAAGTATTGTAAAGTTCAGCTTTTTATTGACTTCGCCGCTGAGCGAAGAAATCTGCATTGTAAATGAGCCTTCTTTTTTACCTGTAACCGCAACTTTAGCTGTTTTTCCGTCTTCTGAATACGCAATAAATGCTGCGGATGCGTTTGTGTTGTTTGCCTGAATTGCAACAAGCAGACAGTCGTCACAATCGGCGCTTTCCTGCTCTATGGCAATGTCTACATACATTATCTGATTTACGTCAACATAAAGAACTGCGTCATTGCCGATCATATTGCCGTTGCTGTCAAATGCGTTGATAGCCTTAGCGGGATTTTCAACATTTCTGTTTACAATAGAGAAATACTTTTTGATTATTCCCGTGAAATTCAACGATTTGTTGAAGTTAAAGGTTATATAAGCCTCGTCGCCCGGATTTTTGTTATTGGTATAAGTTAATGTGTAATCAACATTTTCGGTCAGTTTTTTACCGTTATATGTAACAATGGGTTCGGGTCTTATAGGCATACCGCCCATATATCCCTGGTCGGGAATATCTTCAACGAATACTTCATTATCTTCTGTAACGTCTTTTTTTGTAATCTTGAAGAAGTTCGTAGCCTTGTATGTACCTGTGTAATTTCCGATACCCGTAAATACAGCCTTCGCAGTGCCTACGTCAAGGTTATCAATATACTCAACAGTATAATCAACATTCTCTTCGAGCATTACGGCATTGTTGTTGATGTAGAGATTGTATTCGGGAATTATATAATCACCCGTATAAACCTGAGGTGACGAGATTCCGACAACCTTTGCCGAACCGATATTTTTTGGGGTTATTTTATATTCCGTAACAAAACTTCCGCAGTAATTTCCCAAACCGTAGAAGGTCGCTTTTGCCGTACCAACGTTGACATTATTAGTATATGTTACCGAAATATCCTTGTCAAATACAAGCTGCGTGCCCTCGTACCTTACAACAGGATCGGAAGCAGGCTTAAGCTCATCGCCGTAATTATATATCATATCCCTTATAACAGGACGTGTAACAGCGTTATCACTTATATTGGCAGGAAGTATCTGATAAGTGCATACCAGTTTACCGTTCTGAGAAGCAGATGTTATACCATTTACTGTAACTGTAACAATACCGGAATTAACAACATCATCCGAATATGTAAGCGTATAATCCTTGTCTTCTTCAAGAACATTTCCCGCACGGTCGGTAACCTCGGGCTTCTGCATCTGTATTGTTCCGTTATATGTAACATTCTCAGGCATTTTACTGATTTTGAACGAAACAAATTTATCTACGGATTCCACTACTTCTATTTCACAGGTAGCGGAAATATTCTTGGGATTCGGTTCTTCGATTGTCGGTGTACGCTTTGTTGACGCAGTTACCTTGACAACACCCGTCTTAAGAGCCTGTAACTGAAGCTTTTTTACGTTGGGTGTATCTCCGTCGGATTCCCCGATGATTTTTACTATCTCTTCCCCGTCAGGATTTGAAACGGTCCATTCAAGAGGTTCGGTTGCCGTATTCGGAGATTCGGACACTATTATGTAATCAGTATTCTTCTCGTTCATATCAAGAAGATATCTGTCACTTGTAAATTTCAGGACAGAAGCAGGCGAAGAAACATTGACAACAAACGAAGCCTTGACAGGCTCTACGCTGTCAGAAGATACTGTTACGGTAGCAAAGCCGCTCTTATTCTGCGCCTTGATCATACCGGTTTCATCAACCTTAACTATGCTTTCGTCGCTTGAAGTCCATACAAGACTATCTGTTGATGAGTTCTTTTCATCTCGTATAGTTGTTTTTAAATGTGAAAATGCGTTATAGGTATCATTTACGTTGAGATTTACAGCATCATCCGTTGTATAATCAAACTCAAGCTTTGTTATGGGATTTGCCTTAAGTATTGTAACAGAAGTTGTTACCTCAAAATCTCTCTGCTTCAAGCCGTAAGCCGCACGCTGTTCTTCCGTGTAATCGTTCATTTCATAAAGAGGATTAACGGCTCTTGCAGTTACTGTAACGGTACCTGCCAGCTTTGCTGTAATTGTGCCTTCGGACGAAATTTCAGCCTTGGTATTGTTGCTTACGCTCCATTCAATACCGTCAGTCGTAGTAGAAGGTGTTGATGACGCAGTAAGATAAAGCAGATGATTTTCAGCTACAGTTACACCCTTGCCTGTAATTTCTTCATCACCGTGTTTGAGCTTTATAGAAGTTATAGGATTAAGCACAACAACTTTTATCTTCTGATTAGCTTCGCCGCTCTTTGTAGCGACCGTTACCGTATATGTACCGGGCGTCACACCGTTGATATTGAGTTTTGAAGATAAATTACCGGCGGCTCCCGCCGTAAGATTGCATTTAATTCCTTTAGTGTCGCTTACTGCGAGAACGACTTCATCATCGCAGTTTTCAACGCCTTCGCCAAGAAGAATATTAAAATCGCTGCTTTCTCCCTTATCAATGTAAACGGTAATCGCATCTGTTATGGGATAGTTGCCCTTAGCAGTACTTACCAGTACATTTTTGGATGGATTGAGGACATCATTTCCCAATGTCGTAATTATCCACTGCGGTACATATTGCTCTATCTCATCGGCGAAAGTCTGTATCGACACAGACCCTGCTATAAGTGACAATGCAAGTATTCCCGCAAGCGTTTTCTTAATACAATTAATAATCATCGCTTTTTTCCTCCCGTATTATTTTCATAATGTAACAACGCATCAATGCATTTATAATATTATAACATCTTGAGAGAAATTTGTCTATACCACTTCCTACTAAACCAAGCTAAAATAATTGTGAAATATGCATAATAATTACAAATTATTCAGCGTGTCGAAAAAGTATTTTTCGACACACTACAGACGTTGAGAGACACACGCAGACAAGGAAACCGCTCCGACAGGCGTACAAAGGTACGTTGAGGAGCGGTTGACACAGTAAGAAAAAATGCTTTCACACAGCCGTAAAAAACGGCTGTGTGAAATTCTTTTTATTTATCGGATTTTTAGTTTGTGCCTGTTTACTTTTCTGCATTTTTGCGGTGCGTGGGTTTATCGACAGTCTGAATAATTACAAATTATTGTGATCCTTTCAGTGCTTTTGCAATACTCCTGCCGGCAAGCTCGGCTGAGTATCGCATTCAGAGCGTATGACTGTTCTTCGCTGTCATACAACTGTATGTCGCTGATGTCATACCTTGTATTTGCGTCATAACTATTTTGTTCCCACTCACCGCTTGATGTCGAGTAATATCCCAACATATAATCGGTTTGTGAATAGAATGTTATTGACGAAACGTCAACAGGGTAATAACCTTCAAGCAAATCGTCACGATTAATGGACATCTGTGTCCACCACTGATCGTCACTGAAGGTTATGCCACCCGCAATGGCAGATTGTGCCAGTGTAGACAGTGCCAAGGATGCCGCCACTATGCCTGCGGTCAGCTTCTTGAATCTCTTACTTATCCCTCTTTCATAATTATTTATACAAAAGGCACAGTCCACCCGTGCAGACTATGCCTTTATTACCATATTGGATTTTACGCAGAGATATTGTGCAGTATTTACAGAGGTGCTTTCAGAAAGCCCCCCCCCGTTTACATAAATTGTAATTTATCATCTTGCACATATCTCTCACCATTTCATAATATAATCTGAATATTTTAATTTCAGTTCACTTTTTCTTTAGTATATCACTATTGTTAATTGCTGTCAAGTATCAATCCGGTAATTGCCACAGTATGTGCATAAATATTCAAGCGGTCACAGCATATCACCGTGACCCCTTATCTGCTAATCATCGCTTTGTTTGCCCCCGCCGTTTCGCCACGCCTAGCCAACCTCAAACATTTTCAAAGGCGGAATTTACAGTGGCTTTCAGCCACAGGCGGAATTTGAGGCGGCTCACAGCCGCCCGCTTAGCCGTTGCCGACTTCTACAACGTAAATATCAACGTATTGCAGACCCCATGCGCAAGCATCGTCATAATGCTCCTCTGTACTGCCCATATATACGTCTACAGGAATCGTACCTGCCATCATTCCGTCGCCTGTATCGGCGGAAATAGCATAGCCGTAGCAGATATTATCATACTGACCGACTATATAGAGCTTCGAGCCGTAGGGGATAACATTGGGATTTACCGCAACTGTACCTATCTCAGCCATTCTGCCGCTTGCGGTATACGCACCTTCGGGCGCTGTATAGGCTGTAGCCTTGCCGGATACCACATACTCATAGTCAACCGGTCTGCCGTTCCTTAGTACGATAGATGTATCATCTATCTTGCAATAAGGAGTTACGATCGCCGCACCCTCGGCTATAACCTCGTCAACCTTCTTGGTTACTACCTTTGTGGTCTTCTTTACATCCGTCTTAACACCGTCGATGTAGGTGGTAGTCGTTGTAGTTCTTATCTTGCCGTTGACACCCTTTGTACGAACCTCGCTCTGACCTATAGCCAGAATGTTGCTCGTTACGGTGGATGTCTGATAAGGGATAATCTTATCCTGTTTTTCAGTCTTTATCTCGACTCTTGAAACCTTTGTCTCGGCAGGTCCGGTTATCTTGGATTCAAGCTCCTCGCTTACCATATCGTTCTTGCCGAGTGTTATTTTCGCCCTTTTCAGAAGCTCTGAAACCGTGTTGTCAAGGCACTTTACGGTTGTTGTCTTTCCATCTGCCGTAATCTTCACGTCATAGGCTCTTGTAACAGCGATCTTCTGTCCTTCTTTAAGAACAGCCGTCTTTGCAGGTGATACCTTGTCATATTCGCCAAGCTCAACGCCTGCCTGGTCAAGCAGCTGTGCCACTGTAGCATCTACGCTGTGTGCAGTGGCGGTCTTCTTGCCGCCTTCCAGAATATCAACGTCAAAGGCTCTTTCGATAGTAAGAGTGGCTGTTGCCACGTTCTCCTCAAAGCCGGTGAAGTCTATCCTGTCGTATGTGCCGAGCGTTATGTGGTTCTCTCTGAGAATCTCATACGGGTCGGCACTTACCGTATAAACAATACGCTTTTCGTTCTCATCGATTATCTCAACGTCATTTCTGAAGTAGAGCAGACCTGTCATAAGGAATACTCCGAAGATACTGCCGAATATAAGCAGTATTTTAAGTGCTGCGTTCTTTGATATGCGTATTGTCAGTCCGGTGTTTCTGAATCTGGGAAACATATATCCGCCTTTCGTCATCATATCGGTAGGTTTAAGCAGTACCCATACGGGCATCACGGCATTAAAATTACGGCTAAATCCGTCTGTCACCACTGACCGTGTACGATAACTCTCCGTGCGGAGAGAACCGCTGCTACGTTTATTATCGGGCTTTTTTCAAGCTCTAGACAATTATAATTTCCGTTTTGCAAAATGTCAAATAGCTTGGGGCAGTCATTTTTGGTGAAAATGCACAAGAAAAAGCTGTAACCGTTTTGTAACCTTTTTGTTACCGTTTTGTAATCAGTTAAAATCTGGCTATTATTGACTTATTTTGTAATTTAATTTGTTAATCTGCCCAAAATTGAAGTTGGGATTTTTGTTGTGTTTTTAGACAAAAATAATTATACAGATTTGTAGGTTTTGGTGCAGATGCGTTGTGAAATGGTAATAAAATTACACGCAAAGGGCGGACGGGCAAGTGGAAAAACAGCCGGTAATGTAGCAGGAAAGCCGATTTATGAGCATTTTTAAGGTGACTGAGGGGTGAATGTAAACGTATACTTGCGTGAAATATCGGGGGCTGTCTGAAGGCGAAAATATGGTCGTGACGTGTCCTTTATATATTATAATAGTATAGCCCGCATTTTTTACCTTTATGAAAGACACATGGTGATGAATTATGATGAAGATAGCGGCAACGGCAGAAGCGACAATTGATGATTTATGATGATTTTAAGGGCAGAAAAAAGCCGCCCGATGTGAGCGGCTGAATTTTGTGATACTATTATAATATAAAGGCGGTCGTACGAGCGGAAAAATCTCACGCATAAGTTAATACACCGAATATATTTTGCTTATATATTACTAATTTTAATTGTTTGATTTCCAATCAAGGATTTCTTCGGTAAGTTTTTTATCAAGATCAATGCGCATAGCTTTGCATTCGGCAGGGAATTTTTTAGCGGCTGAGAAGGACATATTTACAAGCATATCAGCACCGACGGGCAGAGCCTTTTTCAATACGCTTTCGGGAAATACAAAATGTGTGCCGTGTTCATAGAGATACACCGAGTATTTGCAGGAATGCGGGTGGGATTTCAGGCGATTGTCCATTCTGCGTATGTATTTTGCGGTATCCCAGAGAGAATCGTCTTCCGCACCGACAAGAACGAGCTTGCCGCCGATATTCTCTACAGGTATAAAATGCTCCTCTTTAAGCAGTCCTGCGGCTTCGGAATCATCGAACACATCCTTTGAATATGTGGAATCGCCGTGTTCCTTAGACGCTTTGGCTATCTTCTGCCAGTACTCAGGGTGCTTATAGACAAAGGGCATAAAGGGTACGGGTTTGCCGCCTATCGACACGATAGATTCGTTTTAGACAGGCCATTCCTTACAGCCGTCACGTTTACCCTGTGCGAAGCCCTGCCATACAAAGTCGCTCGGGGTCAGGGCTATGGTAAGCGTAATATCGTGATAATGAGATGCGGCGACAAGTGCGACTGTGGCTGGTGTGGAGGGACCGACAATGCCGATTTTCTTGTTGCATTTTGAACTGGCAGAAGGCGGGGGGTTTGGCGCCTTTGTAGAGGGGAGCCGATACGCTCAAGAGGATAGTTGTGGTGGCTGTAGTTCTTCTTTCCGGGCGACATTGACATTACGTTAATTCCGTAGGTATGAAGCCATTTCACGCAGGTTTTGCCCATATAGTCTTCGGGGTCGTCACCGAGCATTGCTATCATTGCGGTATCGGACGGGGTTTTACTTTCCCAGTATGCGCCGTAAAAGCCGTCGGCTTCGGGTTCAAAATGCAGATGTTTCATAGGTTGCTCCGTTTCAATTTAGTTAGTTTTGTCTAACCAAAGTATAACACCGAAATGGCAGGATGTCAAGAAAAAGTTGAATATAAGCGGAAATCTTACATTGTCGGATTTTACACGGAATTAAACCCGGTGGCAAATTGCTTGACAAATAAACAGCACAATGATATAATTTAAATATAGTTAAGTATTAAGATACAATTTATTATCCGTGGGCGATATACATTGATATCAAAACGGTATGCGTATATTGATACCAGGCACAGCTCACGGTGGGCTGTGTCTTTTTATATTATCTGTTACAGTGTATATTAATCGGAATTTGTGTGCTTTTTTTGTCGTTATGAAAGTTGATTTTGCCTGACCGGTTGAAAGAGGAAAAAATATAAGGTATTATCAAGCAAGAAGATTGCCGTTATTCACAACTGTATACAGTCGATTAAGGAGGAAAATTATGATTAAAAGTGTAAAAAGATTAGGTGCGGCGGTATTGTCGGCGGTCATGATGCTGACAGCCGTTGCAACACCGCTGTGTGATAACCTGCCTATTGTCAGCGAAAGTGTAGCTGATGTGGCAAGTGCGGAGACTTATACTTATGGGGACTATGAGTACAGAGTACGTGACAAAGATCAAACAGTATATATTATGGCATATACAGGAAAAGAACAAGTTGTAAATATACCCGAACAGATTGATGGTAAAAAGGTTTCCGCAATTACAGAATACGCCTTTTCTAACGATACTATAGAAATTGTTAATATTCCGAATACCGTTACAATATTGTACTGGATGAGCTTTGCAAAATGTAATAATCTGCGAGAAATAAATATTCCTGAAAGTGTGTCCGACATCAAAAGTATTCCGGTTGTACAATGCCCGTCAGTTGAAAAAATAAATGTTTCAGAAAAAAATAACTATTACCGTTCTGTTGATGGCGTTTTATTTTCAAAAGACATGAGTCTATTGATATACTATCCGTCAAACAAAGCGGGTGACAGTTATAAAGTGCCTGATGAAGTAAAAGAATTTCCTGAAGATGTTAATTGTGGTGTTTTCAATTATAATCAAAATCTTAAATCAATAACAATCAATGCAAGTGTAAACTTATTTACAGATTATTTTGTTCCGCTTTCTCAATTTGATTATGCGAGTAAATTGGAAGCAATATATGTTGACAGCAAAAATCCGTATCTTACTTCCGACAACGGGATTTTATATTCCAAAGACAAAACAATATTAGTCAGTTATCCGGCTAATTACAGTCAAACAAAATATGTAATGCCCGATAATGTTTGCGAAATGTCTTTTAATGCGTTTTATGGTGCAAAAAATTTAAAAGAAATACAACTGTCGGAAAAACTTGGGGTCAGTACATATAGTGTCCAATATTTTTTAGACTGTGAAAAATTGGAAAGCATAAATGTTCCTGAATCCAATAATGATTTTTATACGGTTGACGGAGTTTTGTTTAGAAAACGTGATTTTGATGGTCTTGATAATCCGAGTCTTATAAGTTATCCTCAAAATAAAAAAGATTCAAAGTACGAAGTTCCTAAAACCATAAAATCTATAGAGCGGAGCGCATTCGAGGGCAATACTAATTTGTCGACTGTTATAATACCGGATAACGTTGAAGAAATCAACTACTCTGCTTTTATGGACTGCACATCACTTAGTAAAGTTGTGTTGCCAAGTAATTTGAAAGAAATTGCATACTATACTTTTAGTAATTGTTCTTCTTTGACGGATATAGATATACCGGCGAGTATTACAACAGTCGGGGCTTGTGCTTTTTTAAATTGTTCTTCTCTCAAAAATGTAACAATTCCTTTCAATGTAACAGAAATAATGATCTATGCCTTCGGATACTGTTCTGAATCACCTGATTTTAATGTTTACCAAAAGAAAGACAACTTCAAAATTTACTGCTACAGCGGTACAGCCGGAGAACAGTACGCAAAGGACAACGGTTTTGCGTATGAACTGCTTGGCAAGCCTACTATTGCCAATGTTACAGGCTTCAAGGTTAAGTCAATATTCAGCACCAATGTAACATTGCAGTGGAACAAGAATGCAAATGCAAGCGGTTACGAGATAGAGCAGTACAAGAGTGGCAAGTGGGTGAATGTTGCAAAGATAACAAGCAACGCAACGACTTCATATACCGTCAAGGGATTAGCGGCAGGAACAGCAGGATACAAGTTCCGCATGAGAGCAGTTAAGGACAGCGTTTACAGCAATTATACGTCAGTATTGACTGTAAATACCAATCCTTACGGCGTTGGCGGATTCAAGTGTTCGTCAAAGACAAGTACATCTG
>OGPK01002735.1_pt1 | contig 10895 bp, 10 predicted proteins | sample 1552921 | NCBI WGS metagenome assembly OGPK01 (sample SAMEA2580264, study PRJEB22360) | human gut metagenome | biome: human gut; feature: human-associated habitat; material: faeces | place: Denmark | collected 2008/2010 | reverse complement strand
GGTGGTGGTACATCGGATATTGCGGTAATCAGTTTGGGCGGTACTGTTGTCAGTGCTTCGATTAAGATTGCCGGAGATGATTTCGATGATGCGATTGTCCGTTATATGAGAAAGAAACACAACCTGCTGATTGGTGAGAGAACCGCTGAGGATATAAAGATTCGCATTGGTTCTGCTTATCCACGGCCGGAAAGTGTGACAGTAGATGTCCGCGGACGTAACTTGGTGACCGGTCTGCCAAAGACCATTACCGTTACTTCTGAGGAAACAGAAGAAGCATTAAAAGATACAACTTCACAGATTGTAGAAGCAGTACATAGTGTACTGGAAAAAACACCGCCGGAATTGGCAGCCGATATCGCAGACCGCGGAATCGTACTCACTGGTGGCGGAAGTTTGTTGTATGGATTAGAAGAATTGATTGAATCCAAAACAGGAATTACAACGATGACGGCAGAAGATCCGATGACAGCAGTTGCAATTGGTACCGGTCGTTATGTGGAATTTTTAAGTGGAGAAGTGACTATAGGGGATGCTAATTAAGTTTTCCGGTTATAGGTCACAAAAAGAACAGGAGGTATGATATGTTCCGAGGTCTTTATACAGCGTGGACCGGTATGGCAAATGAACAGAAAAGACTGGATGTTATTTCCAATAATATGGCGAACTCAAATACGGTTGGCTATAAAGATGAAAAAGTTGCCAGTCAGGCATTTGACCAGGTGCTTGGAATTAAGATTCGAGACGGCTCACAGGCATATCACAATGAGTGTATTGGAAGTTTAAGCCTTGGCGTAAAAATCGGAGAAACTTATACCGATTATTCGCAGGGTTCGGTCAGACAGACCGGTGGTACATATGATTTGGCATTGAGTGGCAGTGGATTCTTTACAGTGAGTGTAACGGACAAGGCAGGAGAGGTTCATACGCGTTACACAAGAGACGGAAGGTTTCATCTGACGAAAGACGGCCTGCTGGTAGATGCTGATGGAAATGCCGTCCAGGGACAAAATGGAAATATTACCATCGACCCTTCGTCGAAAAACGTATCAATTTCGGCGACCGGACAGATTACGGCAGACGGCGAACTTGTAGATACTCTTAATATTGTTGATTTTGAGGACTACGATTATTTGAAAAAATACGGAGATACTATGTATGAACCAGTGGACGGAGCCACGACCAAAGATGCAGAAGGAGAAATTTTGCAAGGTTATACCGAACAGTCAAATGTTAATGTTGTGCGCGAAATGGTCGATATGATTACTATAACCCGTGCTTATGAAGCAAGTCAGAAAGTGATTCACTCATACGATTCGATGTTAGACAAATCGGTTAATCAGGTAGGAGCACTTAAGTAATAGTTTATTTGGAGGTGGCAGCTGATGATGCGTTCTTTATGGACTGCAGCCAGTGGAATGATTGGCGAGCAGAGCAATCTTGACGTGATTGCAAACAATTTATCAAATATTAATACAACCGGATACAAGACTCAGAAAGCAAATTTTAAATCACTGATTTATCAGAATTTGCAGGCAAAGTCAACGACAACGACCGGAGAACCAAAGCCGGTAGGAGCACAGGTTGGACTTGGTGTCCGTGTTGGCTCAATTTCTTCTGATTTTACACAGGGAGCCTTAAATGCTTCAAATGGCGCATTTGATTACGCCATTCAGGGCGAGGGATTTTTCCGTGTACAGTTAGCAGACGGAAGTATTGCTTATACGAGAAATGGTCATTTTAATATGTCCATTCAGGGTGACAGCATTGCCCTGACAGACAGTGAGGGAAATCCGGTACTCGATGTAAACGGAAATGCAATTACTGTTCCGAATACATACCGTTCCAGTAAAATTGGCGTTGACCAGTTTGGTAATTTGACTTATCCGGATGCGAATAACAACCAGCAGAATATCGGAATTCAGATTGGGCTGGCATATTTTCCGAATGCCGGTGGGCTTGAGAAAACATCAAACTCGAATTATCTGCAGTCGGAAGCGTCAGGAGCACCTACGGTTTATACGGCAACAGAATTAAATTCGAAAATTGTATCCGGCTACTTGGAGAGCTCAAACGTACAGGCAGCCGATGAAATGGTAAATATGATTATTGCCCAGCGTGCTTATGAAATGAATTCAAAAGCAATCACAGCATCGGATGAGATGCTTCAGCAGGCAAATAATTTACGTTCATGATAAGTAAGGCGAGGTGAGACATATGGCAGTATCTTCAATTGGTGATACTTATTTTACAAATTATTCGACCGAGGCAAACGATGCAGTGTCGCAGAAAATGACAAGCCAGATTCAGGATGCCGAAACGGATGAAGAAATGTTAGATGCGTGCAAGCAGTTTGAATCGTATCTGGTGCAGCAGATGTTTAAATCCATGGAAGAATCTGCAAAAGTATTTTCGGATGATGACGAGGATAACAGCAATGACTACGTTAATATGTTTCAGGACAATTATTTATCTGCCATCGCTGACCAGATGGTAAACAGCGGTCAGGGACTTGGCATCGCAGACAAACTTTACGAATCAATGGTGAACAACAAAGTATAATGCGAAAATCAAAGAAAGAATAAGCCTTTGACGAAAAGAAACACAGTCAAGGGCTTTTTACATATTTAGGAGGCACTCATGGAGGAAAGAAGAGGGTATGTGTCACACATCGTCTACCGCAACGTGGAAAATGGGTACACGGTATTTGAATTGGAAAATCCCGATGAAGATGTGGAGGAAACCTGCGTCGGAAATGTTCCATTTCTAAACGAGGGAGAATATGTATGTGTGAGGGGAGAACTTGTTACGCACCCGATTTATCAGGAGCAGTTGAAGGTGATGTCCTGTGAGGTGCAGGAACCGGATGATGAACTGGCGATGCTCAGATATCTTTCGTCCGGTGCGATTGCCGGTGTGCGTGGCGGACTGGCAAAGCGGATTGTGGATAAATTCGGGGATAAAACCTTTGAAATCATAGAAAAAGAGCCGGAGCGGCTTTTGGAGGTCAAAGGAATTACGGAAAAGAAAGCGCGTGCAATTTCCGAGCAGTTTGAGGAAAAAAGAGAAATGCGCGGAGCCATGCTTTTCTTACAGGAGTATGGAATTTCAAATGCACTTGCCGTAAAAATTTATCAGACCTATGGCAGCGCACTTTATGAAATTGTCCGTGAAAATCCGTATCGGATGGCAGAAGATATCAGCGGTGTCGGATTCCGAATTGCGGATGAAATTGCAAGAAAAAGCGGCTTTGCGATGGACTCTGTACCGAGAATCCGTGCAGGTATTTTGTATGTGTTAAATGCGGGAACCAAAGAGGGCTATGTCTACATGCCGGAAAAACTGCTTTTACAGGAGGCGGTTTATCAGCTTGGTGTGTCGATGGAACAGCTGATGGATTCTTTAGAAGAATTGGTATATGATAAATCCGTGATTGTGACTGAGGAGCGGGATGTTTACCTGCCGTCCTTATATTATTCGGAAATGAACTGTGCCAGAATGTTATTTGACCTAAATGTGCCGGTGGAGCGTCCGACGAAGGCTTTGGATGAACTAATCTCGCGTGTTGAAAAAAGTCAGGAAATTGTACTCGATGACCAGCAGAAAATCGCGGTGAGAGAAGCTCTCACCAGTGGATTTTTAGTAATTACCGGTGGACCCGGTACCGGTAAAACAACGACGATTAACACGTTGATTGCGTGTCTTATGGAAAAAGGGTTGTCGATTTTGCTTGCGGCCCCAACCGGACGTGCCGCTAAGCGAATGGCAGAGGCAACCGGTCAGGAGGCACAGACCATTCACCGTCTGTTAGAGTATAATGGAGCGGCGGCAGAACAGGAAAATGTGAGCGAGGAACGCTCGGATTTATTTGGCAGAAATGAGTGGAATCCGCTTGAAACCGACGTCGTAATTATTGATGAGATGTCGATGGTAGATATTTTCCTGTTCCATAATTTATTGAAAGCGATTGCTGTTGGAACCCGTCTGATTTTGGTGGGTGATGTAAACCAGCTTCCGAGTGTGGGACCGGGAAATGTGCTGCGGGATGTAATTAATTCTCACTGCTTTAATGTTGTGAGGCTGTCTCATATTTTCCGTCAGGCAGCGGAAAGTGATATTATTGTAAATGCCCACCGCATCCATCGCGGAGAAGAGATTGCGCTGGATAATCAGAGTAAAGATTTCTTTTGCTTAAAACGGGATGACAGCCATGGTGTGCTTGAAGTGATGCTCTGGCTTGTCCGAGACCGGATGCCAAAATATACGCATTGCACGCCGTTTGATGTGCAGGTCTTGACCCCGATGAAAAAGGGAGAACTGGGAGTTCACCGATGTAACGAAGTTTTGCAGCGGTATTTGAATCCGGAGGCACCGGGGAAAAATCAAATGGAACTTCACGGTGTTTTATTCCGTGAAGGTGACAAAGTCATGCAGATGAAAAACAATTACCAGATTAAATGGGAAATCCGCGGGTACAATCATATGATGATTGAAGAGGGGAGTGGCGTATTTAATGGCGACTGCGGAATCATTACCGAAATTGATACATTCAATAAAGAGGTGACGGTGCGTTTTGATGATGAAAAATATGTCACTTATCCGCAGGGAAATCTGGATGAACTGGAACTGGCGTATGCCATTACCATACATAAGTCGCAGGGAAGCGAGTATCCGGCAGTTGTGTTGCCTATTTTATCGGGACCACGGCCGTTAATGAATCGAAACATTTTGTATACAGCGGTTACACGTGGCAAAAAGTGTGTGACGATTGTCGGAAACAAGGATACTGTGCGTGAAATGATACAAAATAAATCCGAGCAGATTCGCTATTCTTCGCTGTGCCGCCGTCTGCAGGAATTGGAGCAGGAGTCATTGGAAAAGTAGTAAAAAAAGGATGCAAAATGAGGAAAAATTTGCTATGATAGAAGAGGGGGAGGAGTGCCTTTGAATCCATTTGGATTTTTATTTCCACCGGCTTGTCCGATTTGTGGAACAGTATTGAAAAAGACAGAGAAAAAGGTTTTTTTATCCTGCCGCAGAAAATTGTCTGAAGCGCGTGTAACAGAACCTGCCTGTGCCCGGTGCGGAAAGCCGTTAGAGGAGATTGAGACTGAGTACTGCGTAGACTGCGAAAAGAAACGCCGGGGAAAGTATGACTTTCTACGTCAAGGGACAGCGTTGTGGGTTTATACGGATTCGCTCAAGGAAGCAATGGCGTCGTTCAAATACGAAGGCTGTTATGAAAATGCAGCATTTTTCGCGGAAGAATTTATTCGATTCCGCAAAGAAAAACTGCTGGCATGGAAGCCGGATTTTCTGATTCCTGTTCCGCTGCACAGACACAGAAGGTGGTTTCGCGGTTATAATCAGGCAGAGATTCTTGCGGAGGAAATCGGGAAGCGGTTACATCTTCCGGTAGAAACCGATGTCTTGTGCCGAAGTCTCGATACGAGTCCGCAAAAGCAGCTGGATGATAAGGCGAGATACCGGAATATGTCAAGTGCTTTCTATGTTCCGGAGAGTGCCGGTTATAAGTTAAATGGCAAGCGGGTTGTATTAATTGATGATATTTATACAACCGGTTCAACGTTAGAAGCGTGCGCCGGAGAATTAAAAAAAGCCGGTGTTAGTGAAATATATTCTGCCTGCCTTTGCATTGGTAGAGATTATTAGAGGAGGAAGTTACAATGGAAATTGTTTCTTGTAAAGAATGTGGAAAATTATTTAATTTTATACGTGGGCAGCGAGTCTGTCCGGCGTGCTCCCGTAAATTAGAGGACAAGTTTATGGAAGTAAAGAAATATGTCAGAGAGCATCCCAATGTAGATGTAAAGGAATTGTCGGAGGAAATGGATGTTTCTGTCCGTCAGATTAACCGCTGGGTGCGTGAGGAGAGACTGGTATTTTCGGATGATTCACCGGTCGGACTTCCTTGCGAGAGCTGTGGCGTAACAATTAAGACCGGACGTTTCTGTGATAAATGTAAAGCAGAGTTAGCGACCGGATTCCGCCATGCGGCAGGACAGGATAAAAGACCGGCACCGCAGCCGGCACCAAGAAAAAGCGTCGCGGATAGCCGTATGCGCTTTTTAGATAACTAATTTATTAAAATTAAATACGTTCAATTCCGCTATCGGTCAGTTTGATTTTTCCTTCCTTTAACAGCCGGCCGATGGCTCGTTTGAAGGCGGCTTTGCTGATTTTGAATTCACGCTTGATAATCTCCGGAGAGGTTTTATCGTGGAATGGCAGGAAACCGCCTTCTTTTTGTAACCTCTCGTAAATAAGTTCAGCGTCTTTGCCCATTTGCACTTTTGTCTTTTCCTGTAAACTTAAGGTCAATTTTCCTTCTTCGGTAACTTCTTTGATGCGTGCCTTCACGACATCGCCGATGTGAAGTTCTCTTGTCATTTCGTTGTGTGGAATTAAAGCGGAATACTGATTGTCCACAGCAACAAATGCACCAAAAGAATCCAAAATTTCATAAATCAAACCTTCTACGTGATCCCCTTTCTGGTAAGGGCTGTCACAGGAAAGATAGTCATACACCTTCATAGTTGCACATAAACGGCTGCTTTTGTCGATGTATAAAGCGACTAACACGCGTTCGCCTGGGTGAACTTTTTTTGTCTGCTCCTTAAAAGGAAGCAGCAAATCTTTGGCAAGTCCCCAGTCTAAGAAAGCACCAATGCCGGTTACGTCTTTGACTTCCAAAACCGCAGTTTCACCGAGTGAAAGATACGGTCTTTGTGTGGTAGCAATTAAGCGGTCCTCGGAATCTTTGTACAAAAACACCTCGTAAAAATCGCCTTTTTCGGTCCCTTTTTTTACCTGGTTATTCGGGAGCAGTACTTCCAAATCTTTTTCTTCAAAAGAGCGAAGCATCACACCGAATTTTGTGATTTTTGAAACATACAATCTGGCAAATTTGCCAAGAACTTTTGATTCGTTCATATTATTCTCCATTCTTTGTCGGGGTAAATTCGCTGAGGAAATAAGGATTTTCCTCTTTGTCCGTAAAGACTACATAAAATTTGCCATTTTCACTGGCTGTGCGAATGTACATGGTGTCTCCCATTTTGGCAGCCAGACGAAATTCGGCACGGAATTCGGAAACTTCAAAATCAATTGGCAGAACATTCACAGCCAGACGAATATACTGTCCGTTGTTTACATGGTGGTTTGTGTCAAGATAATTCTGGCACACATCGACTTCTTCGACAAGTGTCAAGTTTTCCGGACATTTTACCTTTCTGGAAGAATATTCCATGTCGTAAGCAGGTTCTGTCGGATAGGCGGCCTTTTCACTGTCATCAATTTTTGTTGGCTGACCGGTAGACGGGTCAAAATAAAACCATCTTGAATCGGCGTAGGCAAGAACCTCTTTGTCCGGCGTTTCCATTAAAAAATTACGACATCCGAAAATGCCTTTAAACTGATACGGCCATGTATGCACCGTGAAACGCTCGCCCATAACCGGACGGCGTTTGAATACAACGTGCCATGCGCTTACTAACCAAGCGCGGTTTTTCTTTAATAAATCTAAGGCAGAATGTCCAACGTCCTCGCTATGAAACAGGCAGCAGTCCTGCATTGCATTTACAGTGTCGGAGACACCGAGCAGTCCATCCTTATCAATTCTGCTGTAAGATACTCTATCATGATAGGAATACATACGATTTCCTCCCTTCGTTCAAACAGTTTCATTATACTACCCTTACCCGAAAAAAACTAGTGAATTTTTTTTGAAAATGTGGTAATATCAGCTATGAAAACAATGAATAGAAAGGTTGTGTTTTTATATGAAGAAAATTATTTCAACAGATAAGGCACCGGCAGCAATTGGTCCTTATTCTCAGGCAGTAGAGGTAAATGGTCTTGTATTTACATCAGGTGTGATCCCGATTATTCCGGAGACCGGTGAATTGGTTGAAGGCGGTATTGAAAAGCAGGCGGAGCAGGCAATCGGTAATCTGAAGGCGCTGATTGAAGCAAGTGGTGCAAAAATTGAGGACACGATTAAAACAGTTGTCTTCATTAAAGATATGAATGATTTTGCCAAGGTAAATGAAATTTATTCCCACTTTTTTACGGGAGACTGCCCGGCACGTTCCTGCGTGGAAGTGGCAAGACTGCCAAAAGATGTTCTGATTGAGATTGAGGCGATTGTTGCGAAATAAATAGTCGAATCCTGTAGAATAAATGTAAAATTAATTTTCTCGGTAAAATTGTGGTAAAAATTAGTAGAAACAATGAGTTTACAAAGGTTGACAGATGCGGACAGAGTTGTTATACTGAAACAAGTATTTAACAAATTTGTAACATTTAGAATGCCGGATGAGTTTGAGGCCGGCAGATGAGTGACAATGGAGGGAAGAAAAGTATGCAACACACAAGGCTTGTGAAATGTGCGTTGGGGGCAGGACTTGTTTTATCCTTTGGAATATTTGGCAAGTATATGGTTTCATCTTCAACTACGATGGGTTCTGAGACGGAACTTGCCGGTATGGCTTATATGTTAGACCAATACTGTACGATTCAGGTTGGTGCAACACAGTCAAATCCGGAAGCAATTGTAGCGTTTGAGGATATGCCGGGTAACACCAATAATGGGACAAGCGCAGTAAGTGGTTCTGCTGTCTCGAATGCAACACCGGAGCCGACGAAAGAAGCGACAGCGACGGCGACACCAAAACCGGAATCGGAATATGCCAATGTTGGTATTTCCATTGCGGCAGATTATGTAAATATTCGTAAGAAACCAAATACGGATGCGGAAATCGTTGGTAAATTGTACCGTGGAAGTGCGGCTACGATTGCTAAGACAGAAGGTGACTGGGTATACATTAAGTCCGGTTCGGTTTCCGGTTATATTATGAAAGATTATTTGGCAATCGGCTACAGTGCAGAAAAACTGGTAGACCAGTTTGGTACGAAGTGGGCGACAGTTACCACGGAGACGCTTCGTGTCCGCGAGAAAGAAAGTGAATCGAGTAAGATTCTTGACCTTTTGGCCGGCGATGAAAGTTATGAAGTGCTAAAACATGAATCCGGCTGGGTAAAGGTTCGTGTCGATGGCGATACAACCGGTTATGTCAGAGATGATTATGTAAAAATCTCAGTTCAGTTTGAAAAGGCTGTATCGATTGAGGAAGAACGCGAAGAAGAGAGAAGAAAAGCGGCAGCAGAGGCAGCGGCGGCAGAAAGTGAACGTCCGGCGAAGTCTTCATCGAATTCAGGAAATAGTTCGTCAAGCAGCAGTTCTTCAAGCAGCTCAAGTCATAAATCGTCATCAAGCTCAGGAAAGAGTTCTTCGAATGGTGGCGGTGGAAGTCATAAATCAAGCAGTGCATCCTCCAGTAATGGCGGCGGTGGTGCGAAAGGAAGTTCCGGCGGCTCCAGTAACGGTTCCGGTGGCGCAGGTGGAAACAGCAGCTCCGGTGGATCCAGCAATGGTTCCGGTGGTGCAAGCGGTGGTTCCTCATCGTCCGATGGCGGCAGCCCATTGGGAAGCGGTGACGGTTCTGCAATTGCTTCTTACGCTTTGAAATTTGTTGGAAACCCATATGTATACGGTGGTTCCAGTTTGACTCATGGTACGGACTGTTCCGGATTTACCATGTCAGTATTTAAGAAATTCGGTATCAGTTTGCCACGTACTTCCGGCGCACAGTCGGGAGTAGGTAAGAAAATCAGCCCATCCAGCGCAAGAGCCGGTGACTTGATTTTCTATGCAAGTGGTGGACATGTCAACCACGTTGCACTTTGCATCGGCGGCGGCAGGGTTGTACACGCAAGTAACCCACGTACCGGAATTAAGACAAGTAATATGTATTATCGTAAACCATATTGTGCGAGACGAGTTCTTGGTTAAATCTAAGAAGTCATACAACTCGAAAACGAACGCCTGTACGCAGACAATTGTAGTCATGTGTGCAGGCGTTATTTATCAACAATTAAAACAACGAAATTGCGATATTTGTTAGTTGTGAACAAAGTTATAAACATTGTCAACAATTTAAGTAGACTTATGTAGCATGTTTTTGACTATAAGACAAGTTAATTAATTGTATGACAACTTGATGGCACAAGGTTAAAATGTTTATCTGATTTATGGATTTTTATGTTGCCGAACAGAGGTTTTTGTTGTATAATATGATTACGAGATGAGCCAATGGACATCTTGAAACTTATGGGCAAAGGAGCTGATTAGTATGAACTTAGTAATAAGTGGAAAAAACATTGACATAACGGAAGGATTGCGTGCAGCAGTTGAGGAGAAGATTGGAAAACTCGAGCGGTATTTCAATGATTCAACAGAAGTTCATGTTACATTGAGCACAGAGAAGAATCGTCAGAAAATTGAAGTTACGGTACCGATGAAAGGAACCATTATCCGTGCAGAAGAAACAAGCACCGATATGTATGTATCGATTGATTTGGTGGAAGAAGTTATCGAACGCCAGCTTCGTAAATATAAGAACAAGCTGATTCAGAAAGAGCAGAACGTAGCACAGTTTAGCAAAGGATTTGTTGATGAGGACACATATGATGAAGAAGAAATTTCTATCATCCGTTCTAAAAAATTTGCGATGAAGCCGATGGATCCGGAAGAAGCCTGTGTACAGATGGAACTTCTCGGACACACGTTCTTCGTTTTCCGCAACTCGGAAACCGACGAAGTAAATGTTGTTTATAAGAGAAAAGACAATACATACGGTTTGATTGAGCCGGAATTCTAAATGAAAAAATAATAATCACCCCCGGTGGTAAGCAGGATATTTGCTTCGCAAATATAGCTTCCCCCGGGGGTGATTTTACTTTTCGCGAAAAAGGAAGAGAAGAAACGGGAAAAGGGAAGAATCTCTTTCTAAAAATGTATTTTTCTATTCTTT
>OGPK01002733.1_pt1 | contig 10906 bp, 9 predicted proteins | sample 1552921 | NCBI WGS metagenome assembly OGPK01 (sample SAMEA2580264, study PRJEB22360) | human gut metagenome | biome: human gut; feature: human-associated habitat; material: faeces | place: Denmark | collected 2008/2010 | reverse complement strand
TAAAAATAATAAAATTAATTTTCCAGAAGAAAGAAGATTATTTTATGTAGCGCTTACACGAACCAAAAATAAAGTTTATGTAATATCACCTAAAAACAATCCATCAGAATTCATAACAGAAATAAGAAAAGAAAAAAGTGTAATAGAAAGATTTAATACGATTTGATAGTAAAAAAGTGTATAACATAATACATTTTTTTTCTCTTTTTAGTAAGATTATTAAATTTTATTATATAATAAAAATAGTGAGGTAGATAAAATGAAATCAAAAAGTGAAAATATATTAGATAAATTAGATGCGTATTTTAGAGCAGCAAATTATTTATCAGTTGGACAACTTTATCTTTTAGACAATCCTTTATTAAAAAGACCACTTAAACAAGATGATATAAAAAAAGTAGTGGTTGGACACTGGGGAACAGTACCAGGACAAAATTTTATATATACACATTTAAATAGAATTATAAAACAATACGATTTAAATATGATTTATATATCAGGTCCAGGACATGGAGGAAACGCTTTAGTTGCTAACACATACTTAGAAGGTACATATAGTGAAATATATCCTGAAATAACTCAAGATGAAATAGGAATGCAAAAATTATTCAAAAGATTTAGTTTTCCAGGTGGAATTCCAAGCCATGTAGCTCCAGAAACTCCAGGTTCAATAAGTGAAGGAGGAGAACTTGGTTATAGTTTAGCTCATGCTTTTGGCTCAGTATTTGATAACCCAACTTTAATTACTGCATGTATAGTAGGAGATGGCGAAGCAGAAACAGCTACACTTGCAACTTCATGGCAATCAAATAAATTTTTAAATCCACTTACCGATGGTGTAGTACTTCCTATATTACATTTAAATGGGTATAAAATTGCTAATCCTACAGTATTTGCTCGCATGACGAAAGACGAAATTAAAAGCTTTTTTAAAGGATGTGGTTGGAAACCATATATAGTTGAAGGTAGTAATACAAAAATGATTCATCAAAATATGTATAAAACCTTAGATTTAGTAATAAAAGAAATATCAAAAATAAAAGAAGAAGCTAAAAAAAATAATGGTACTAAAAGACCAGTATGGCCTATGATTATTTTAAAAACACCTAAAGGATGGACAGGACCTAAATTAGTACATGGAAAAATGATTGAAAATAGTTTTAGAGCTCATCAAGTACCTATAATGATAAAAGATGATTCCGATATCAAAATGCTTGAAAATTGGATGAAAAGCTATAAACCTGAAGAACTATTTGATGAAAATGGAAAAATTAAATCTGAAATAGTTGATTTTGTTCCACAAGGTGATAGAAGAATGGGATCTAACCCAAATGCTAATGGTGGAAAATTATTAAAAGAATTAAGATATCCAGATTTTAGAAATTATAAAATTGATGTTTCTTTTCCAGGAAGTGTGTATGCTCAAGATATGATAGAGCTTGGAAAATATGTAAGAGATTTAATTGACTTAAATAAGGATAAAAGAAATTTTAGAGTATTTGGCCCAGATGAAGCACTATCTAATAGACTTAATGCAATGTTTGAAAAAACTAATAGAGTATGGATGGAAAAACGACTAAAAACAGATGAATTTCTATCTAATGATGGTAGAGTAATGGATTCAATGTTATCTGAAAATCTATGTCAAGGTTGGTTAGAAGGATATTTATTAACTGGAAGACATGGTTTCTTCCACAGTTATGAAGCATTTGTAAGAGTAATAGATAGCATGGTAAATCAACATGCAAAATGGTTAAAAGTTTGTAATGAAATTCCTTGGAGAGAAGAAATTTCGTCATTAAATTATGTTTTATCATCACATATTTGGCAACAAGATCATAATGGTTATACACATCAAGATCCAGGATTTTTGAATCATTTAGTTACTAAAAAAGCAGATATTGTTAGAATGTATTTGCCGCCAGACGCTAATTGTTTATTATCATGTTTTGATCATTGCGTAAAAACAAAAAATTATATAAATGTTATAATTGCATCAAAACATCCAAGCAGACAATGGTTAACAATGGATGAAGCAATCAAACATTGTACGAAAGGTATAGGAATATGGGATTTTGCTAGTAATGATGGTGGTAGTGAACCTGATTTAGTAATGGCATCTTGTGGAGATACACCAACATTAGAAGCATTAGCTGCAACAGCAATCTTAAGACAAAATTTTCCTGAATTAAAAATTAGATTTGTAAACGTAGTAGATTTAATGAAATTAGAATCAGCTTCAAATCATCCTCATGGCCTTGAAGAAGAAGATTATGATTTAATCTTTACAAAAGATAAACCAATAATATTTGCATTCCATGGATATGCACCTTTAGTTCATCAATTAACTTACAAAAGAACTAATCAAAATCTTCATGTACATGGATACCAAGAAGAAGGTACCATTACAACTCCATTTGATATGAGAGTTCTAAATAAATTAGATAGATATCATTTAGTAATCGATGCACTTAAATATTTAGATAAATTAGGAAATCGTGGAGCACTTTTATCAGAATGGTGCAAAAATAAATTAATAGAGCATAAAGAATATATTTATAAAAATGGAATAGATATGGAAGAAATTAGAAATTGGAGTTGGGAAGATGCAACAAAGCAAATTGATGAAAAGAGTTGCTGAGTTATCTTTAGAAAATAGTAAAAATGATTATAAATTTGGTGGTCCCTTTGGAGCACTAATAACTTCACCAGATGGAAAAATAATAAGTGAAGCTAAAAATAGTGTTTTGTCAGATTGTGATCCAACTGCTCATGCAGAAGTAAATGCAATTAGAACGGCTTGTAAAAAATTAAAAACACATGATTTATCAAACTATATCTTATATACAAGTTGTTATCCTTGTCCAATGTGCTTAGGCGCTATAGTTTGGTCAAACATTAAAACAGTTTATTATGGTAATACTAAAGAAGATGCAGAAGATATAGGATTTAGAGATAATCAGATATATGAATTTATAAAAGGAAAAAATAATATAATTAATTTTCAAAATATTGATAGAGATATTACTATAAAAGTATTTGAGGATTATAAAAATAATTGTAATAAAATAAATTATTAACTATTGATCTTAAAAATCAATAGTTTTTATTTAAATTAAAAGAAATTTAAAGTCAATATGATATAATTATTTATAGGAGATGATATTGATATGACTAAGTATTTAATTAATGACTATATAAAAGATATTGATAAAAAAGGATTAAAAAAAACATGGCATACAATATTATCAAAAACAATGGCAAAAGAATTTGATACAGAATTATTCAATATTGATAACTATGGTGAACTATATGAAATTGGTTTAGAACATGAAAATAAGATTGACAAAAAAGAAATGGGAAAGTACTATACCCCAAAAGACATTGCATTAGTAATGTCAAGATGGTTGGAGCCACTTGAAGGTGAAAATATTTGCGATGTCGGCTGTGGCGTTGGCAATTTAATATTATCATACCTAGAAGTTATAGGAAAAGAAAAAGCTTATAATCTGATCAACAATGGTAATTTATACTTATATGATATGGACGATATTGCATTAGAAATATGTAGATATTCAATCGCAATGAAGTATGGAAAAGAGTTACTAAAAAGAATTAAAGTTAAGCATTGTGATTTTCTTAGTCAAAAAATAAGACTTCCAAAAGAATCAAAAGTAATTTCAAATCCACCATATTATAAAATTACAAATTTTAGTGACGATTGGAAAATCACAAAAGTTATAATTGATTCAAAGGAGTTATATTCAGCATTTATTGAGAAAATAATTAAACAAAGCAAATCATCAGTAATAATCACACCATATAGTTTTATAGGAAGTGGTAAATTTTATTCTCTTAGACAAATAATGAATAATTATAATGGTTTTGTAGTATCATTTGACAACGTACCAGGAAATATATTTAATGGTAGAAAATATGGAATTTTTAATAGTAATAAAGGAAATTCTGTAAGAGCAGCCATTACAGTAGTAGAAAACAAAAAAGATGTTAAAGGATTTAGGTTTACTCCTCTTGTAAGATTTAAAACAGAGGAGCGCTCAAGAATGCTAAAAAATGACTATCTTTATAGCCTATTAAATGATAGATATCAAATAATTACTTCAAAAAGAAGAAACTATTATAAATGCCATAAAGATTTGTTAAAGGTATTGGATAGTTGGGAAGCACTTTCGGAGCAGAAAATGGGTAACATAATAGACTCCAAATATGGTAAAGAAATATATGTTCCAACCACATGCCGTTATTTTACTGTCGGTTCAAAAAAAGAATTAATACGAGACGGAAAAAGAATCATACATATTCCAGATGATGAAAAATATAACTATGTATATTGTATGTTAAATTCAACGTTTGCATATTGGTATTGGAGGTTATATGATGGCGGAATAAACTGCCCACTAACAATTATAAATAGTATTCCAATATTTTATGATAAGTTAACTAAATTTCAAAAAGAAGAAATAAATAAAATAGCCGAGGAAATGCAAGAAAATGAAAACAAATATCTAGTTTATAAAATGAACGCTGGAAAAAGTCAGGAAAATATTAAATTTCCAATAGAATATAGAAATAGGATTAATAAAGTGTTTTTTGATGCACTTGGAATAAAGAAAGATATAAGTATTTTTAATAAAGTTCACAGCAGTTCTTTGTTTAATGAAAGTGAGTATGATAATAATGAATAATGAGGCATTAATAGAGTTTTTGAGAGATATTTACGAAGAAACAAACAGAACCATTTTAACTGATAAAGAAATAAAAGATATTGAAAAGTTTTATAAAGAAAACTATAAAGAGTCAAAAACATTTGATGATTTTCTATCGATTAATCCTGATATCACAAAAAAAGTCAAAAAAGTAAAAGGAGTCTATGCCGAAATAGAAAGACAGTTTAATGCAAAAAAAGCACTCCAACCTGGCACGCTGGTGGAGTGTGTTTTAGCACAAACAATAGCAAATATGTATAATTTAACTACTTTTGTAGATTCATTCCATAGCTATATAAGAGAATTACCAGCAAATGTATTACCTTATTTAAGAACGGAAGAAAATACACTTCTATGTAGATACATATATTATGATCCAAACAATTATAAAAACTTTTTAATTCAGTATGGAAACCCAACTTCATATGATGCGGATTTGTTTTTAGATAATAAAGTTGTAAAAGTAGAATTTAAAGATAGAATTGCAAGAGCGGGAGAAAGAGACATAAAAAGATACGACGAAAATGGAAAGCTATTAATTGATAATAAGTTTATTGAAGAAAATCCAGATTACATACCGTTAATAGAAAAATTTAATGAGGAGACAGATATTTTTTCAAGGTATGATTCAAATTGTAAAAAAGTAAACTTCGATGATTTCGATATTGATACAAAGAAAGAATTATTAAAAAACTATTTTACAACACTTGGAATTGATACACTAGTAACATTAGATAAAAATAATCAGTTAATTGCTATAACAATTGATTGTATAGATGAAGAAAAAAATATTAATATAATTTCTACTGATGGTTCTGAGATAAGGCCTGCTGGAAAGAATCCTGGGAAAGTATTTACTCCTATTTTTTTAAAAAATTCAATAACTAATATGAATGGAAAAATTGAAAACAATATTGCCTCTATTCCTAAAGAAAAAATGGGTGATAGAATTGGGAGAGGTACAGGAGGAAAAGTAACTGGCAAAAAAATTAATAACTTATTATTTGTAACTATAGAAAATGTAAGTGAAGATGATGATAGATGTATTTTCAGCCTAGAAAATGTAATGCAGCTCAAACCTACTATAGCAGTACACATTAAAATTATCGCAACAAAAGAAGAATTAAAAAGGCATTATCAAGATATCTTAGAAAAAGCTAGTTAATATTATACTAAATTTAATTAAATTGAGGTGACTACTATAAAGCAAAAGGTCTTAATATTTAAGTTCTATTAGTTTTGTTATTAGTTTAAGGTTTAATAACAATATGCAATTGCCTCTATTATATATAAGTCATAGACATATACTAATGTTATTTTAGCATGGGTAAATTTGCTCTGTTAGAAGGTGTAAAAATTTTTGTAGACAAAATAGTAGTTATTGATTAAAATACTCAACTACTATTTTGTCTATTTTATTCTAATTGTTATTTTAATACACACACATTAATGTAATCAAAAAAATGATTTCATCAAAATTCTATATTTTTTCTAATTATTTTAATTTTATAATTATACAAATTTTAATATTTGATATTTATCATACATTTAAAATATCTTTTATAAAAGAAAAAACAACCAATAATGGCTGGTTAACTTAATCGCCTTTTTTGTGATGATGAGTTTTCAATGGTGTTTTATTCTTTGATGTTAACTTATTATCTCTTCTTCTGCGATCTAATTTGCCAGTACTTTTAGTCCTTGGCTTAGGGCCTGGTTTAATTGGCATATAATTCCTCCTCTCATAAATTTGAGAACGAGTACAAGTTTAATACTAGCCTAAATTATCACTTTTTATACCATTTGGTTTTGATACTGCCGTTTCAACACCGTTTATTTTTCTAACATAGTAATTATCATGATAAACTGAGTTTTCGTTTTTAATTCTAGAGATAAACTCCTTATCAGTCATTATGTGATTATTTCGCGTATCTTGAAATACCTTATTTCTACCACTATTAGTTTCAAAAATCACTTTAACCATTTTCATTATATCACCTCCTAATTTTATTAAAATTGTAAACTAATAATTTTTTTATGTTGCAAAAATAATTTAAAGATGATATAATTATATTACAATAGTAAAACTATTAGTTTTGCATTGTAGTGAGTATATGCCTTGTACTCGTTCTATATACTATCCTGCAAGATAGTATTTTTTTGCCTCAGAAAATACCTCTGGGACTATATACATTTTAACATATAATTAACCATCTGTCAAATGGCAAAACGAATATATGTTTGTTATAAAAATATTTTATCATTTACATGATCTGCTTATAAGCAAATCAGGACTATTAGAAACTTTGCTTTGACAGATAGAAGAATGTAAGAATTCTTAATCAGAGTAGATAAATAAACTAATGGTAATTGTACAGATTTAGAAAAAGAAGGTTTTTAATTATTTGAAAAATCTAGAAAAAAATGAAGATAGTATTAAAGATATTGAAAAGAACTTCTATTTATGAAATATCAAAAAGACTTACCCACATCGCAATGATGTACTAAGTCTTTTTTTCATACCTTACAAACTTGTAATATAAAACAGAGTAAAATAATGATATAATAGAACTATAGAAAGAGGGAAATATAATATATGAAAAAGATAATGATAATTGAAGATGATACTATAATATCTAAAGAATTATATGAACTACTAGTAAATGCTGGCTATGAAGCACTAATACTAAAAGACTTCTCAAATGCCAAAGAAGAAATATTAAAAAGTAATATAGACCTAATCCTCTTAGATATAAATATACCATATCAAAATGGTGAGCAGTTACTTAAAGAAATAAGGAAAGAATCAAATATTCCCGTAATAATGGTAACCTCAAGAGCAAATGAAACCGATGAAATATTATCCATCTCTTATGGAGCAGATGATTACATAACTAAGCCCTATAGCCCAACCATTCTATTACTAAGAATACAAAATATCTTTAAAAGATTAGATAATAGTACTGAAGTACTGAAATATAAAGACCTAGAAGTCTCGCCATCACGAGGTACTTTATCTGGTAGTAACAAAGAATTAGAACTAACCAAAAATGAAATGCTAATCTTTCAGCACCTATTAAATAACCAAAATAGAATTGTATCACGAGATGAACTAATGACCATTCTTTGGAATAATGAAGAATACATAAATGATAATGCTCTAACCGTAAATATAAGTAGACTAAGAAGTAAACTAGAGGACTTTGGTTATCCAAATGCCATAGAAACAAGAAAAGGACAAGGATATATACTATTATGAAATTAACAAACTATCTAAAAGATAAAATAACCATAATCATTATTACTATCATATCAATAATTCTAATAACCCTATTAGACATAGCCTTCAAAGTACCAAATGAACTAATAATAGTAACCATAGTATTACTACTATTAACACCAATCATATCCATCTTAATATCATATTTTCAAAAAAGAACCTTCTATAACGCCCTCATAACCAATACCAAAAATCTAGATAAAAAATACCTAGTCCTAGAAACCTTACCCAAACCAACCACTTACGAAGAAGAACTAATATATAACATCATGTGCGACATCAACAAATCAATGATTGAAAATGTCAGTAGTTACATAAATAGCACCAAAGACTTCAAAGATTATATTGAGATGTGGATACATGAAGTAAAAATACCAATATCAAGTCTAATCCTTATGACCCATAATCATAAAAACCAAGTACCAAAAGAATACATTGAAGAAATAAAAAGACTAGATAACTACATCGACCAAATCCTCTATTATGTAAGAAGTAACTATACTAGTGAAGACTTTATCTTCAAAAAAGTAAAACTAGAAAAAATAATCTCATCAGTAGCCCTTAAAAATAAAGATGACCTCTTAGAAAATAAAATTGACCTAATCGTCGATATAAAAAATACTGAAGTCTATACCGATACCAAATGGTTAGAATTCATTTTAAATCAAATTGTCAATAACAGCATCAAATACAAAAAAGATATACCAAACTCTTATATCCAAATAAATGCTATAGAAGATAATAATCAAATAACCTTATTTATCAAAGATAACGGTATTGGCATACCAAAAAGCGATATCCCTAATGTTTTCAAAAAATCCTTTACCGGTACTAATGGCAGAGATAAAATCAAATCAACAGGCATGGGTCTATACATAGCCAAAAAATTATGTACCAAACTAGGTCATAAAATAGAGATAGAATCTGAAGAAAAAGAATATACCATTGTCAAAATAACCTTTGGTAAAAATAAACTTTATCACCCAGAAGACTAACCTTACAAAAAAGTAATATACTGTAATATTAAACTTACGACAAATATCCTATTATCTAGTATTATTAATTACGAAAGGAAGGAAAATAATATGGAAAATATACTAAAAATAGAAAATATTGAAAAATACTATGGAAGTAAATCAAGTTTAACTAAAGCCATAGATAACATATCATTTGAAGTAGAAAAAGGAGAGTTTGTCGCTATCATGGGTTCTTCAGGTTCAGGTAAAACAACATTACTAAACTGCATATCCACAATTGATAAAGTAACCGCCGGACATATTTTTGTAGGAGGAACTGACATAACAAAACTAAAAGGAAATGATTTAAACAAGTTTAGAAGAGAAGACTTAGGTTTCATCTTTCAAGACTTCAATTTATTAGATACCTTAACAGCCTATGAAAATATAGCACTAGCCCTATCAATTCAAAATGTAAGTCCCAAAGAAATAGATAAAAGAATAAAGAAAGTAGCAAGAGAACTAGATATCGAATCAGTATTAAAAAAATATCCTTACCAAATGAGTGGAGGACAAAAACAAAGAGTAGCAGCAGCCCGTGCCATAATAACAAATCCATGCTTAGTACTCGCAGACGAGCCAACCGGAGCCCTAGATTCTAAGTCATCAAAAATGCTTCTAGAAAAACTAACCTACCTAAATAATGCTTTAGGAGCCACTATTCTAATGGTAACTCATGACGCTTATGCCGCAAGTTACGCTACTAGAATAATCTTCATAAAAGATGGTAAAATATATAACGAAATTCGTAAAGGAAATGATACCAGAAAAGAATTCTTTGATAAAATAATAGATGTCGTAACCTTACTAGGAGGAGACATAAATGATGCTCTTTAAATTGTCTATAAAAAACATAACCAAAAGTATCAAAGATTATGCTATCTATTTCTTTACTTTAGTACTAGGAGTAGCTATTTTCTATGTTTTCAATGCTATAGATAGTCAAACAGTAATGCTAAATGTATCATCATCAACAAGTGAAATAATAAGACTAATGACCACCATTCTAGGAGGAGTAAGTGTCTTTGTCTCATTCATTCTAGGATTTCTAATCATCTATGCCAGTCGTTTCCTCATAAAAAGAAGAAACAAAGAATTTGGAATCTACTTAACCCTAGGAATGTCAAAAAGAAAAATATCACTAATACTTTTCTTTGAAACTCTTATAATAGGAGCTATCTCTTTAGGAGTTGGCCTAGCCCTAGGAATAGTTTTATCACAACTAATGAGTATCTTAGTAGCCAATATGTTTGAAGCAGACCTAACAAAATTTCAGTTTACATTTTCATCTTCAGCAGCCTTAAAAGCCTTATTATACTTTAGCATAATGTATCTAATAGTAATGATATTTAACACCATAATTGTAAATAAATGTAAACTAATAGATCTATTACATGGTAATAAAAAATCAGAAAAAGTAAAATTAAAAAATCCTATCATTTGCACTATAGTATTTATAATTGCGGTCATAGTACTATCATATGCTTACTATCTAGTAACAGATGGTTTTGGTACTTCACCACTTATGAATGCTATAAGTGGGATATTAATACCAATAGCCCTAGGTTGTATATCAACATTTCTAATATTTTGGTCACTATCAGGTCTAATTCTAAAGATAGTAATGCATCTAAAAAAATACTACTACAAAGGACTAAATAGTTTTACCATTCGTCAAATAAGTAGTAAAATAAATACCACAGTCTTTTCCATGACAATAATATGCCTAATGTTATTCTTTACAATATGTATCTTTTCTTCAGCATTATCTATAAAGAACTCTCTATCAGGTAATCTAAAAGATTTAGCTCCCGTTGATATTCAGTTTTCAAAATTACAAGAATCATTATCTAAAGAAGAAAAAGAAAACTTTTCAAAAGAGA
>OGPK01002730.1_pt1 | contig 10926 bp, 8 predicted proteins | sample 1552921 | NCBI WGS metagenome assembly OGPK01 (sample SAMEA2580264, study PRJEB22360) | human gut metagenome | biome: human gut; feature: human-associated habitat; material: faeces | place: Denmark | collected 2008/2010 | reverse complement strand
TGTTATTGTTATTATGATGTAAATTATGCAGAAAAAAAGCAGAAATGTCAGTTGCACATGTCATTTATGCATGATAAAACGTAGAATTGACAATCTATGTTTTTTTTAGTCTGTTTTATGGTATTCTAATTTCCGGATATTAGCGGTGTTTTGTGTAAGCCTCCATCAAACTGAGCATAACATGCTGGTCTTCAGGGGATAAGGATGAATAAAGAGCATTCAGTTTCGATTGATTATAGCTTTCAGAATGTTGATTGTATTCAAGAATGTCAGAAAAAGTACAATCCAGATATTCGGTGATATTTGCAAGTGTATCCAGACTCACTTTGCAGATACCACGTTCAAGCTGACTGATAAAACCTACAGACAGATTGAGGTCTTCCGCCATCTGTTCCTGGGTGACATCTTTCATTTTTCTGCGTATTTTTATGCGTGATCCTATAATTTTATAATTCAGTGTCATGATGGTATTCCTTTTCTTTTTAAGTATTTTCTAATAAATATTAAAAAAGAAACAGATAGTGACACTTCTATTATATGTAAAAACTAACAATAATACTGCATATATCTAAGAAATATACTAAAATTTACAAGTGGCATTCAAATGAGAGGGAAGTGTTATACAAATGAAAATTGGTATATGTGATTCATCTATGCATGAAGTGGAAGCTGTGAAGGATTTTATAGAATCCCGTATGGATCTGGATAATGTAGAGTTTGAATTGTATCTGCCGGAAGAAGCGTCTATAGATGTAGAAGAAAGTACCTTTTCCTGTGATATATTTATTACGGAGATCGTATTTGACAATCTGCACTATAACGGGATCTGTCTGGCCAGAGCCATCAATCGTTCTGTTCCAAATTGCAAGATTATATTTTATGCAGACCATATTCCGGATGGCTGGGATATCTATGACGTGGAGCACTGCAATTGTGTTATGAAGCGAAACCGAGATATCAAGCTGGTGCATGCCGTTGATACGGCGATCAAGCGCCTGAATATGAGCAAAAGTAATTTTATCCGGGTCTGCTATGGGAAAACGATCAATATTTTTTCAGCTTCGGAGATCATCTGTATTCACAGAGATGATCGTCTCACCAGATACTGTACAACAAGAGGTGATTATGTGCAGTATATTACGCTGACAAATGCTTTGAAAAATCTTCCGAAGATATTTGTCCGTGTAAACAGTAATTGTATTATCAACCGTCAGCACGTCAAGCATTATTCCAGATCAACCGTAACTCTGGATAATGGAGAAGTCGTAAAGATCGGAAGACCATACAAAGAAGAAGTTTTTTCATAAAAATAGAATGATTCTCTCTGTTGTGCAGATACTAGTTCGTATGAATGTATCTGTGAAACAGGGAGATTTTTTATATGAAAGATAAAATATTTGGAATATTACAACGGGTTGGTCGGTCGTTTATGCTTCCGATTGCGATCCTGCCGGTGGCAGGACTGCTGCTTGGAATTGGAAGCTCATTTACCAATGAAACCATGCTTGAAACATATGGGCTGATGCGGATCCTTGGGCCGGGAACGATATTTGCTGCTGTATTTGAGGTAATGAGTGAGGCAGGAAATGTGGTATTTGCCAATTTGCCGATCCTGTTTGCCATGGGCGTGGCGATCGGTATGGCAAAAAAGGAGAAGGAAGTTGCTGCGCTATCAGCGGCTATTGCATTCTTTATCATGCATGCATCGATCAGTGCGCTGATCACGATAAATGGTGGTACGGAATCAATGCTTGCAGGGGCGGTTGTTTCTGTCTGCGGTATCACATCTTTGCAAATGGGTGTATTTGGCGGTATCCTGGTAGGACTTGGTGTGGCTGGCCTGCCTAACCGCCTTTATAAAATTGAACTGCCACAGGTGTTGTCTTTCTTTGGTGGTTCCAGATTCGTTCCGATCATATCAGCATTGGTATATACCGGAGTTGGTATTTTGATGTTCTTTATCTGGCCGGCAATCCAGAAGGGCATCTATACCGTAGGTGATCTGGTTTTAAATTCCGGCTATGCAGGAACCTGGGTATATGGATTTATGGAACGTCTTCTGATACCATTTGGCCTGCATCATGTGTTCTATCTGCCATTCTGGCAGACTGCGGTCGGAGGAACGCTGGAGGTTGGCGGGCGTGTTGTAGAAGGAGCACAGAATATCTTCTTTGCACAGCTTGCAGATCCATCCGTTACAAAGTATGCGGTATCAGCCACCAGATTTATGTCCGGTAAATTCCCGCTTATGATATTTGGTCTGCCGGGAGCGGCTCTTGCCATGTATAAAACAGCAGCACCGGAGAAACGGAAGGCAGCAGGCGGACTGCTTCTTTCCGCAGCCCTTACAGCCATGATCACAGGTATTACAGAGCCCCTGGAATTCACATTTTTATTTGTTGCACCGGCTCTGTATGGAATTCATTGTATTCTGGCAGGCTTTGCCTATATGCTGATGCATGTATTTGAAGTCGGTGTGGGAATGACCTTCTCCGGAGGACTGATCGATCTTACCCTGTTCGGCATCATGCAGGGAAATGCAAAGACGAACTGGATCTGGATCGTCATTGTTGGTATCGGTTATTTTATCGTATATTATGTATTGTTCTATTATCTGATCCGGCGGTTTGATCTGAAAACACCGGGTAGAGATAACAATGACGAAGTGAAATTATATCGTCGAAGTGATGTGGATGCCAGAAAGCATGGAGAAAATGTCGGGGAGCAGGGATCAGGCAATGGTCGGAATCCGGATGTTTTCCGGAATCAAAGCCCACAGATGGAGACTTCCAGGCTGATCTGTGAAGGGCTTGGCGGCAAGGCAAATATATCGGATGTTGACTGCTGCGCAACCAGGCTTCGTTGTACGGTATATGATGCAGCTCTTGTAAAAGAGGATGTTCTCCGGACAAGCGGAGCGTCCGGTGTGGTGAAAAAAGGAAATGGCGTACAGGTTATCTATGGTCCGAAGGTGTCTGTGATCAAATCCAATCTGGAAGATTATCTGGAGGGGGATGATGAGAAAGCGGTTATTGCAGTATCTATATTGAGTCCGGTTACAGGAGAGGTTTTTGAATTATCAAGTGTGCCGGATGAGGCATTTTCCAGTGGAATAATGGGCGATGGAATCGCTGTATTGCCAACGGATCCTGAAATAACCGCGCCTGTTGCCGGAACGATTGCCTTTGTCTTCGACACGAAGCATGCCATAGGGCTGGTAACGGAACAGGGAATCGGTGTGATGATCCATATTGGAATCGATACGGTAAAGCTAAATGGCAAAGGTTTTGACGTACTGGTTGAGACTGGACAGACAGTGTCTGCCGGACAGCCGGTCATGCGGCTTGATCTTCCGTATCTGAAGAAGCATGCGCCATCCTTAATATCCCCTGTCATTATAACAGAGCTCCCGGATGGCTATAAACTGCGTCCGGTAAAGACCGGAAAGGTGAAGAACGACGAGGAGCTCCTGGTGGTGGAGAAGGGATAGGATAAATAGAAATGACAGAAGGATTTCCACTTGTGGAAATCCTTTTGTGAATATATTATAATAATAAATAGATTAAAGGCAACAAAGGCGGAAGGATAAATGGCAGGAAAAAAACTGGATGAACAGATGGAAAAGACAATACGGAATAATTACAGACGATTGACAGGCTGTCTGATCGACCGGAAAATGACGATCACAACCATGGAAAGTATTACCTGCGGGCAGATTGCTTCCCTAATCACAGATACTGAAGGGGCATCTGCAATATTAAAAGGAGCATTTGTAACCTATTCCAACGAAGCAAAGATCATGCAGGGTGTTCCGGAAGCTGTGATAGAAACTTATGGTGTCTATTCCAAAGAAACTGCGAGGGCAATGGCAGAAGCCTGTAAACAGGCATATCGTGCAGACATCGGAATTGGTATTACCGGGACAACGGGAAATATTGATCCAAACAATCAGGACAGCGTACCGGGAGAAGTATATTACGCAGTGGCTGTTTCTGATACGATCATCGATGGATATTTCCAGATGGGAGAACAGGATTCCAGACTGTATTATAAGCTTTATGCCGCGGAGAAGGTGGCAGAAACGCTTGGGGATGTGCTTGGGGTTGAAATGGAAGCGGTTCTTGCCTGATGGTGTGACGAATATATTGTTGGAGAAATATACAAGATATGGGGGATGAAGATATGAAAAAGAAATTAATGGGGTTGATTGTATGTTTAATAGGATTTGGAATGGGCTTTCTGTCTTTACTGTATTCCAATGAGGCTGTGCAGTCCCTGGAAAAATGTACGCGAAAAGTAGTTAATCCAAGCATAAAAGATAAAAAGGACTGGATATTTTCCTCAATTGGGAATATAGGAATTGTGCTATTGATCGTTGCTGTAATAACAGCAATTGTGCTGGCAGTTATCCGTTTTTTTGCTAATTCAAAATGTATGCAGTCGGCAATCACAATAGGACAGTTTGTAACAGATGTCATTTTATCGTTGTATATTACGGAGATAATTATATATTACCGCAATCAGTTGCAGCAGGAACGCTTTTATACAACGATGGGAGATTCTGTACATATTGGAGTGTATATATTAGAATATGCGGTATTCTATATTTGTATATCCATCTTGTTCAACCGATCTGTTGAAAAAATAATACGAAAGCCTAAAAAGGACTGCAGACTTTCCATATGGCAGGTAAAGAATGAACAGGAATTTATGGAAATAAAGGAGCTGGTACATAGGGAACATTTTAACGATTGTTATGGATATATGAAATATCGTGAGGAACCGTTGGCTTCGATGCAGTTTTATGTGATCAGTGAAATGAACTGGTCAGGAAATCAGGAAGTAGCACAGTGGAAGTATTATTCAAATGGTGATTTTATAGACTTGGATGATACAGAACTCAGAACCAAACTGCTGGTAGCAAAAAATGCTGAAAATATAAACTGGCAGTTATAAGATAAAGAAACGAGGGTAAAAAGGATGAGAAAAAAAGCAGGATTTATAGTATTAAGTATGGCACTGGCAGGCAGCCTCATGGGGTGCAGTTTTTCCTTAAACAAAGATGCTGATGGCAGCAGCAAAAAGGCCGAAACAACCGTGACAGAAGAAACCGAAAAAACGGATGAAACAACCGGTATGGATACAGGTTCTGACACGGAAACATCAGAGGAGGCTTCTTCTGCAGCAGGATCAGATGGCAAGGCAGCCGCACTTCCGGAAGAAAAAGAAGTGGGATTTGGAACCGGTGAAATGCCGGAAGAGTATTCAGATCACATGGTTGTTGATTCGAAAATGTCCGGGAAAGTGCAGACGAAAGATGGTGAGGTTGTATACCATTTACCATACATAGATTATGACAGTACCGCCTGTGAAAATGTAAATACACAGATAGAGAAGCTCGGAAATGATTATATGGCAAAAGCGGGAGCCGAATATACAGATTGTATTGCTATTGGATATGAGTGGTCTGTTTATCAGGATTTGTTGTCGGTAGTTGTGCGGGTGGATTTTGATGCAAATGAATATACAGATTTTTATGTATATACGATCGATCTTCGTAAAGATGTACTTCTTTCAAAGGATGATGTGTTGGCTTATCTGGATATTGATGAAAATTCATATGAAAAAAACGTTCAGGATGCAATGGATAGTTGTTTTACCAATACATATAAGGATATGGAAGGAACGGATTCTTTTCTGAAAGAAACTTATAACTGGACGATTGCTTTATCCAATGTGCGGGATGCGGTACCATATGTAGATGAGGATGGCGAGTTGTGCGTAGTTGGCAAGATATATTCTGTTGCAGGACCATCCTATTATCCACGTCAGTTAAGTGTGGACAATCTGGAGGATGAATGTGAATATAGCGGTAGAGCGTATGAGTCGTTTTATTATAATCCAACATCAGAAGATGATTCTTCCGATGACTACATTCTTCCATATAGTGACAGTGAATATCTGACAGAGGATGATCTGGATGGATTAACACCGGATGAGATCCGTCTGGCATGTAACGAACTGTATGCCCGTCATGGAAGAAAGTTCAAAGACGCCGATTATCAGGCATATTTCAATTCCAAAAGCTGGTATCATGGAACGGTTGAGCCGGATGATTTTGACGACACAGCAGTATTTAATCAATATGAGCTTGCAAACCGGGATTTCATTATAGAGTATGAGAAGGAGAAAGGGTATAAGTAAGATAGAGATATAAGATTATAGAGAAAAAGAACCTGCTATGATTTCGTCAGTGTGATGAAAGTCATAGCAGGTTCTTTTTTGTCGAAAATGCAATGTAGAATGTCAAAATTGCAGGGGACGGTTATGGGTTTATATTTGTGATATTATTATATAAATTAACCAGAACTTTTGAAGCGTGTATTGAAAATAAATGAAGGGAGACGAATGTTTATGAATGATGTAAGAAAAGGAAAGTTCCATATGGCAAGAATATGGAAGAAAACCATTTGTATGGTGATGGTTGCTGCCATGATAATTGTTTATATGCCAAATGATATATTTGGTAAAAACAATATAAGCAAAGTGAAAGCAGCAACAACTTATAATGGAGGTGCGGCGGCAAATTATGGATTAACTTATACAGATAACAGTGGTGGAACAAACGTTAATTCATATAATAGCGGATATGCATATTTTCAAGGTAATGATTGTGCGAACTACGTTTCACAGTGTTTAGTAGCCGGAGGATTACAAACGGATGGCACATGGTATGCGTATTCAACAGCATGGAAAAGAGCGGATTATTTATTGGAATGGTTCCGGGCAAAACCGGAGTATAGTGGTTTGATTGTAAGAAATCCTTCTCCGTCAGATGTAAAAATAGGTGATCCGTTATTTTATGTATGGGGAACAGAAGTAGATGGTAAGGTTCCAAATGACATTGATCATGCTGGTATCTGTACCGGAGTGTCCGGAAATACACCATTGGTTTCGGCCCACAGCAATAACCGTAAGAATTTTGCGGCATGGAGAATGAACGCGGGTGCAGTATATGTTGTAAAACTGCATGAATTGTCATCATCACAGACAGCGCATGGTGAAATGACGACACCAACGATAACAACAAATAGAAATTGTTATGCTGTTGGTGAGACAATGAATATAACATGGGATAAAACCAGCAGTCAAAGTGACTTTCTTCATTATTGGCTGATTATTACAAATACTGACACAAGTAAGGAATGTTATGGTGGTGCAACAGGTGCAAATGGGGATGTAAATGCAAATAGTTACCAATTTACTATACCGGAAGCAGGACATTATCGGATAAATGTCTGGGCAGTGCCATATAATGATAAAGATAATTGACAGAGAATGGCATCAAAAACAGTATGCACTTATGGCTATGATAGTGAAACTCAAAATCTAGGTAATGATTTTTATGCTACTATAATGAATACCGGAATAAAAAAATATGTTACAGCTGATAGTGATGATAATGTAACGATCCGAACAGGTTCAAATCAAGCAAATCAGTTATGGCATTTTATAAGACAGAGCAATGGTTCCTATGAGATTGTAAACTATGCATCAGGAAAAGCTCTTGATGATTATAATTGGGAACAGACAAATGGCACCAATGTATGGGTGTATCCAAGAAATAATGCAACGGCACAGAGATGGTTTATCAGAGGTACAGCAGGTGCATATTTCTTAAATGCTTCGTGTGGATCTGCAGTTCTGGATGTTGAAAGCTATGGATCAGCAGATGGTACCAATGTGTGGTTGTATGAAAGAAATGATTCAGGTGCTCAGAAATTTACGATACAAAAGCAATCCATTAATTTAAGTAAATGTAGTGTGACAGGACTAGCAAGAATACAGGGCGGATTTAAATTGTCATGGCAGACAGTATCTGGTGCTACAAAATATGAAATTTACCGGAAAAAGCAGACCGATACAAATTATGCAAAGCTGACTACAGTTGCTGGTGGAACCACAAATACATATAAGGATACAAATTGCGTGTCAGGCGTGACATATCAATATCTTGTGAGAGCTGTGAATAATTACACGACAGGTGCTTCTGAATACGGTGGATATGGATTATATCTTGACAGCACTAATGTATGGATAACAGCAGCTTTGACAAAGAAGATAAGTCTTTCCTGGAATGAAGTAAATGGAGCTAATGGATATTACGTTTATATGTATGATACAGCAAGTAAAAAATGGCAAAGAGTACTTGATGTAGCTGGAAAATCTACAACCTCCTGTACATTATCGGGATTAAAACAGAATACTACATATAATTTTTTAGTTAAGGCATATGGTACATGTACTTATAATAAGACTTCAATCCATACAAGTTATAACAGCAATGTTTTGACTGTTACAACAGCAGCGTATAATGGAATGAAAAAGACTTCCAAAGGCTGGTATTACTATAGAAATGGTGTAAAACAAACAAATTATACAGGTTTATTAAAGCGTACAAATGGTACATGGTGCTATATTAAAAATGGAAAATGGCAGTCGAAATTTACCGGAATTGTAAAACATACGGATGGAAAATACTACTATGTATATAAGGGAAGAAAGAAAAATAGTACAAAACTGGTAAAAAATACAGATGGAAAATGGTGGTATGTAAAGAAAGGTGTATGGCAGCCAAAATATAAAGGTATTGTTAAGAAATCAGGAAAGAAATACTATGTAGTTAAGGGCAAAAAGAGTAACAAGACAGGTTATGTAACGGTCAAAGGCAAACGCTACAGAGTAGTAAAAGGAAAAGTACAATAGAAGTTTGCTGGCATAAGTTCGGCATACAATAGTAAAGAATAATTATAGGTAATTTACCGCATATTTCAATAGCATCTGATAGCAAAGGCTATTGAAATATGCGGTAAAAATATATAACAAATGATTGGAGAAAAATATGCAGGTAATTGTATTAGTTATAGGTTGTATTTGTACTCTTATTATTTGGGTTCATTTATATATGAGCGAAATAGATAAACATACTTTATTTAGGGTAAGTGAAAAAGTTTTATTAATTTGTATTTTGATTGCCACGGTATTTTTTGGTGTAATTCCAGAAATTGTTATGGTAACACATAAACAGCAGTATGATATAGCACAAGATTTACTGCATACATCAGGAAAAGTATATGATGCAAACAAACATACCGTGGAGATAGAAATTGAAGATGTAGGTCAGGTAGATATATTGTCGGTGGATAATTATTATAAAACAGATGACTATTATATTGTTTATTATGTACGGGTAGATGTAGAAGTCCCTCAGGGATATTTAAGAGGAGTTCCGGTAATTGTAGAAAAAAATATCTTTGGTACAGATACTATAGTTAAATGGGATTATAGTCTTGAGGATAAAATGTTTTATTATGAAAAATATGGGCAGGATGATTCGGATTCAGATTCTGAATATGAGAAAGATGCGTTTGGTAATAGACATGATGTCAAATTTGAATTCACAAATGCTCCATCATATACAATTGGTGATTTGTTTAATTATATTGGAATATCTGCTCCACATGATATTGCAGAGGCAAGTGTTACTTCTATAACAAATAACTATGATGCATTAGAGTATTATATATTATGGAGAAGCAGAGATACCGGAAAAACAATGGATCGCTGGGTAAGGGCAGTATACGATAAAGAAACGGGAGAGTGGTATTTATGTAATGCTGAAAAGAAAGAATCAACTTTAAATAGTAAATTGGCAGGATATGCATCAGGAAGTGATGACACTTATGACAATGATTATACAGATGATTACAGGATTGTTGAAAGTGATACTTTCTTAGGATGGACAAAGGTAGAGCAATAAAAGGAACAAGCGAGACGGGAATCTGTCTCGCTTGTTTTGTCGAAAAAGCAATGTAGAATGTCAGTTTTGCATGGGACGGTTTTTGAAGAAAATATATGATATTATTATTTTAAATTTACTGAGACATTATAGTAAAAATATATAGATATGAGTGGGAGAAAGATAAAATGGCTTATAATGTTATGGATTTAAAATGCCCTAATTGTGGATTCCCGATAAGTGTTGGACAAAAAGAATGTCCAGCAGGACATCCAATTAATATTACTTCTTTTAACAGTGTAAATTCTATGCCGAGTCCAATGGTAAATCGTTATATAAATTTTTATAAAAAGGAATTGGGTACTGATCCCGAAAATAAGGAAATTAATAAATCTATCGGAATATGTTTCTTGAAATTGCACTTATATGCTAAAGCGCTAGAAGCGTTTGATAAGGCTATGATTGATAATTTTGATGATTCTGAAACATATTTTTATGCGGCTGTTTGCATTCTTGGTGGTAAGAAAGCATTTCTTAATCCAAGATCTAATATAGACAAAGCATTAGAATATATAGATGCAGCGTTAATGGTAGAACCAAGAGGAATCTACTACTATTTTATGGCTTATATAAAATATGATTATTTTTCGCGTAAGAGTTATATGACCTCACCAGATTATAGAGAATGTCTTAGTATGGCTATAGATGTTGGAGTGCCGGATGTTGATATTCAGATGTTGTATGACGTGTTGAACGTTAGTCGACCGGATTGTATGTAGAGGTGACGAGGAAGAATGATAAATAAGTATATAGAATTTGCGGTTTATATAGAAACGATTCATGAAGGCAGTAGTTCTGCTGGTAGTTCATTCATTTTTATATTGCTGTATGCTTTAGTTTTTTTAGGAATTATTATCATTATTAGAAATTATGATTCTTTTAAAAATGCAAAAATGGTTAAGCAATTATGTAATGGTAAAAATTCAGAACAGTCTGAAGTTATTGCATATTTTCTTAGGGCAGGATGTGGCGCTAAGATTATTTCTGATGAGCAGTATTTGCAGATGGTAGATCGCAAAAAACAGAAATATGGATCTGTAAAATATGCATTAAACAAATTAGGGATT
>OGPK01002721.1_pt1 | contig 10967 bp, 9 predicted proteins | sample 1552921 | NCBI WGS metagenome assembly OGPK01 (sample SAMEA2580264, study PRJEB22360) | human gut metagenome | biome: human gut; feature: human-associated habitat; material: faeces | place: Denmark | collected 2008/2010 | reverse complement strand
TAGTTTCTTGGGGAGTCGCCATATTATTTGGAAGAGGTTTTTATTCTTCTAAAATAATTATAGGTTTATTATTAATTTTATTCGGAATATATATTCTTATAAGATATTGCTTTAATGTAAATATGCCTTTCATTTTATACACGCCAATTTTTAGAATGATTTTTAGCATAATAATAGTTTTTTTAGGAATTTATATTTTAATCGGCGTTTATTATCTCGGAGATAATATTCCCGATTATAAAAAAAGATATTACAGATTATTTTTTAAAACTTCAAATATCGATTTTAGCAATATAGAAATAGACAGAAATATTAACATAACGGTAGATTCCATATTTTCCGACACAATTATATTTATAAATCAAAATATTCAAGTTTATATAAAGGCTTCAAGTTCGTTTGGAAGTATATCTCTTCCTACGGGCGATAGCGTAAGTTTTGGCGAAGTTAATTTTATTATAGGAGATTCTGATAAAATATTATATCTAAATGTAAATTCCGCATTTGGACAAATAAGAATTTTGTATAAATGATATTTTTATATTTTTGTTATCGTTTTTTTTTTTTTTGTTAAAAATATAAAATTAACCTTGACTTTTCAAAAAAGAATTACTATACTATTAAGCATAGATAAATATTTATTTTTGGAGGAAAAATATGTTTAGTAAAAAAAGCGAATTTTTAGCGGAACTCATAGGTTCAATGTTCCTAATTCTTTTAGGATGCGGAGTTGTAGCGGCGGTTGTTATTTGTAATAATGGCGCGCCCGTTAATATCCATTTGGCTTGGGGACTTGGCGTTACATTCGGTATTTATGTATCGGGTAAAATAAGCGGCGCTCATTTAAATCCAGCGGTTACTTTGGCTTTAGCCGTAACAAAAAGATTTCCCTGGAGTAAGGTTTTATACTATATTATAGCTCAAATGATAGGTTGCTTTATTGCAGCGGCTATAGTATTTGCGGTATATTATAAAAAATGGGTAGAGGTTGACTCGGAATTTGTAAATACGGCTGGAGTATTTTGCACTTTTCCAGCTGTTCCAGGTTTCTTATCGGGTTTAGTCGACCAAATTGTAGGAACTTTTATATTGGTATTTTTGATTTTAGCGGTTGGAGATGCAAATAATACGCCAGCTGGTTCTAATTTAGGACCTATAATTGTAGGTTTAATAGTCGTGGCTATAGGATTATCTTTCGGCGCTATGCATGGTTATGCGATTAATCCTGCAAGAGATTTAGGACCTAGACTATTTGCAGTAGTTGCTGGTTTTAAAAATAACGGACTTACGGACGGAACTAATGTATGGATAGTTCCAATAATAGGACCTATAATTGGAGGAATTTTAGCTGGCATAATTTATGATTTAACTTTGGGAAAAATATTATCTTCAAATAAATAAAAATTAAAATTGTCGCAAGAATGCGGCGAAGGAGTTTTAAATGGCTAAATATGTAGTGGCAATAGACCAAGGGACAACGAGCAGCAGAGCAATATTGTTTGATTATGACCAAAATATGGTATCTGTCGCTCAAAAAGAATTTACTCAAATATATCCAAACGAAGGTTGGGTAGAGCATAACGCTTCAGAAATTTGGGCGACTCAATTTGGAGTTTTGCAAGAAGCTATACAAAAAGCTGGAGCAAAGCCCGAAGATATAGCGGCTATAGGAATAACAAATCAGAGAGAGACTACTGTGGTTTGGGATAAAAATACAGGAGAGCCTATATATAACGCTATAGTTTGGCAATGCAGAAGAACGGCTTCAATTTGCGATGCCATAAAATCTAAAGGACTAGATTCTTATATTAGAGAAAATACGGGACTCGTTATAGACGCTTATTTTTCAGGAACTAAAATTAAGTGGATATTAGACAATGTTGCTGGAGCGAGAGATAAAGCTAAAAAAGGAGAGTTATTATTTGGAACTATAGATACTTGGCTTATATGGAAACTTACGGGCGGAAAAGTCCATGTTACCGATTATACTAACGCTTCTAGAACAATGATTTATAATATCAAAGAGCTTAAATGGGATGAAAAAATATTAAAAGAATTGGATATTCCAGAAAGTATGCTTCCAGAAGTTAAAGATTCTTCCGAAGTTTACGGATACGCTAATATAAACGGAAAAGATGTCCCAATATCGGGCATAGCGGGAGACCAACAAGCGGCTTTATTTGGGCAGGCATGTTTTGGCAAAGGCGATATAAAAAACACTTACGGAACGGGCAGTTTTATTCTTATGAATATAGGGGAAAAATTCATTTTAAGTAAAAACGGATTATTAACCACTATAGGAATAGGATATAAAGGAAAAATAGAATATGCTTTAGAAGGTTCGGTATTTATTGCAGGCGCAGTTATTCAATGGATTAGAGACGAATTAAGACTATTGCATGACGCTAAAGACACGGAATATTTTGCCACTAAAGTTAAAGACACAAACGGAGTATATTTAGTTCCCGCTTTTGTAGGGCTTGGCGCTCCTTATTGGGATATGTATGCGAGAGGTTGTTTAGTAGGAATCACGAGAGGCGTAAATAGAAGCCATATAATAAGAGCGGCGGAAGAGGCTATAGCTTATCAAAGTAGAGATGTTATAGACGCTATGGTTGCCGATTCGGGAGTAAAATTAGGTTCTCTAAAAGTTGACGGCGGAGCTTCGAGAGATAATTTTTTAATGCAATTTCAAGCGGATATAATAAATACTAAAGTTTTAAGACCTCAAATAACCGAAACAACCGCTTTGGGCGCTGCGTATTTGGCAGGCTTGGCGGTAGGTTTTTGGAAAGATAAAGAAGAGATTTCTAAAAGATGGAGATTAGACAAAGAATTTAATCCTTCTTTACCCGAAGATGAAAGAAATAAAAAATATACAGGCTGGAAAAAAGCGGTAGAAAGAGCTAAAAACTGGGCTGTATAATAAAATTTTGTAATCCGCGTATTGATTAATTTTAATATGCGGATTATATAAATTATATCTTTCAATATAAAATATAATGTTATAAGGTATTTTTATGTATGATATATTAATTATAGGAGCGGGCGTTTCTGGGACTTCGGCAGCGAGAGAATTATCGAGATATAAGGCAAATATATGCGTTGTCGAAAAATGCGAGGATGTATGTTCTGGGACTTCAAAGGCAAATAGCGGAATAGTTCATGCGGGATTTGACGCCGCTAACGGTTCGCTTATGGCAAAGTTAAATGTTTTGGGAAATAAAATGATGCCAAAAATAGCAAAAGATTTGAATGTTCCTTTCAAATTAAACGGTTCTTTGGTGGTATGCACAAGCGAAGACGATATTCCGAATTTACAAAAATTATACGAAAGAGGAATTGCAAACGGAGTAGAAAATTTAAAAATATTAAATAAAGAAGAAGTTTTTGAAATAGAGCCAAATTTAAATGATAATGTTGTAGCCGCTTTATACGCGCCGACCGCGGGAATAATTTGCCCTTTTATACTCAATGTAGCTTATGCGGAAAATGCATTCGATAACGGAGTAGAATTCAAATTTAATACGGAAGTTTTGAATATAAAAAAAGTTAATGATATATTTGAAGTTATAACTAATAACGAAATGATAAAAACAAAATATATTGTAAATGCCGCGGGAATCTATGCCGACAAATTTCATAATATGGTAAGCGAAAATAAAATAAATATAAAACCAAGAAGAGGCGATTATATTCTGCTTGATAGCGAAGTTAAAAATATAGTTTCTTCGACAATATTCGCTTTGCCGAGCAAATTTGGAAAAGGCATTTTGGTTACGCCAACGGTTTATGGAAATATAATGATTGGTCCTACCGCGATAGATATAGAAGATAAAGAAGGAGTAAATACTACGACAGAAGGATTAAATCAAATAATAGAAAAATCTAAACTCACGGTAAAAAACATTCCTTATAATAAAGTAATTACTTCTTTTGCAGGGCTTCGTCCTCATGAAGACGGACATGAGTTTATAATTAAAGAAGTAGAAGACGCTGAAAATTTTATTGACTGTGCGGGAATAGAATCGCCTGGACTTGCAAGCTCGCCTGCAATTGGAGTTATGGTAGCAGATATTTTAAAAGAAAAAGCAAAATTAGAAACTAAAAAAGATTTTATAGAGAAGAGAAAAGGCATTACAAAATTTATGAGTTTGTCTAACGAAGAAAAAAATAAACTTATAAAAGAAAATCATTTATACGGGCATATAATTTGTAGATGCGAAAAAATTACAGAAGGAGAAATAGTCGATGCAATAAAAAGCCCGATTGGAGCGAAATCTTTAGACGGAATTAAAAGAAGAGTGAGAGCTGGACTTGGAAGATGTCAAGGCGGATTCTGTTCGCCAAAAATAATGGAAATACTTTCAAGAGAGCTTAATATTAATATACTCGATATTACAAAATCCGAAAAAGGTTCTGAAATAATTAAAGGATTTGATAAAGAAAGTTTATAAGGAGAGACAATGAAATCTTATGATATTGTTATTATAGGCGGAGGACCTGCGGGACTTGCGGCTGCTATTTCGGCAAGAGAAAACGGAATTGAAAATTTGCTTATTATAGAAAGAGACGAAGTTTTAGGCGGAATATTAAATCAATGCATTCATAACGGTTTTGGACTTCATAGATTTAACGAAGAGCTTACGGGACCAGAATACGCTTATAGATTTATAGAAAAAGTTATAGATTTGAAAATAGAATATAAATTAAACACTATGGTTTTGAATATCGATGCCGACAAGAATATAACATATATAAACAAAGAAGAAGGTTTTATTCAAATTAAATCTAAATCTATTATTTTAGCTATGGGATGCAGAGAGCGAGCGAGAGGAGCGCTTAATATAGCGGGATACAGACCAGCGGGAATATTTTCTGCGGGAGCGGCGCAACATTTAGTAAATATTGAAGGATATATGCCAGGAAAAGAAGTAGTTATTTTAGGTTCGGGCGATATAGGACTTATTATGGCAAGGAGAATGACTTTTGAAGGAGCGAATGTAAAAGTTGTAGCCGAGATTTTGCCATTTTCGGGAGGCTTAAAAAGAAATATAGTTCAATGTTTGGACGATTTTAATATTCCTTTGAAATTAAGTCACACTATTATTGACATTAAAGGAAAAGACAGAATCGAAGGAGTTATTATAGCTAAAGTTGACGAAAATATGAAGCCGATTAAAGGAACTGAAGAATATTATTCATGCGACACTTTGCTTTTGTCGGTTGGATTAATTCCTGAAAATGAACTTTCAAAAGAAATAGGAATTGAAATAAATCCAATTACATCGGGACCTATAGTAAACGAAAGTTTGGAAACTAATATTGAAGGAATATTTTCATGCGGAAACGCTTTGCATGTTCATGATTTGGTTGATTTTGTTTCAGAGGAAGCGGAAACTGCGGGAAAAAGCGCCGCTATTTATATTCTAAATAAAAAAACAAAAAGAGAAAAAGAAGAATATATTTATTTAAAAGCTTCAAACGGAATTCGTTATACAGTTCCGTCAATCGTTAATATTGAAAATATAGATAAAGAACTTACGGTTAGATTTAGAGTAGGCGGAGTATTTACAAATAAATTTTTAAATGTTTATTTTGACGGAGCGAGGCTAATTCATAAAAAACATTTGATATTTGCGCCTGGCGAAATGGAAACCTTAAAATTGGGAAAAGATATGTTATTGAAAAAGGATTTAAAAAATATAGAATTTAAAATCGAAGATAATTAAATTAAGGATAATAAAATGGAAAATAAAGAATTAACTTGTATATGTTGTCCTATGGGATGCGCTTTAAATATTGAAATGGAAAATAACGAGATTGTAAAAGTTATAGGCAACACTTGTAAGAGAGGAGACACTTACGCTAGAGCCGAAATAGTTCGTCCCGTTAGAATGGTTACTACTATAGTTAAAGTTGAAAACGGAAAATTAAAAATGCTTCCCGTAAAAACAAAAGAACCTATAGATAAAGATAAAATAAATATTTGTCTTCATGCATTGAAAGATATAAAAGTTAAAGCGCCCGTTAATATAGGAGATATTATAGCCAAAGATATTGCGGGAGTCGATATAATCGCCACTAGAAATGTGGAAGCTATTTGATATGTTTATTTTTAATATAAATCTGTAAAAAATTATTTCGTATAAATTTTATCGGTTTAAATTTCCTATTTATATTATATAATATTCAAATTAATATAAATTAAGGAGTTATTTTGAGATTAGAATTAATGCTTGGTATAAGATACCTAAAAGCTAAAAAGAAATTTTCATTTGTTTCGGTTATCACGGTAATATGCATACTTGGAATTTTAGTCGGCGATATGGTAATGATAACGGTTTTATCTGTAATGAACGGTTTTCAGGATGATATAAGAGATAAAATACTCGGAATGAGAGCGCATATAAATATTAGTGCTTATAGCGACCAACCTTTAACGGATTATAATTATGTAATCGATAATATAAAAGATAATAAAGATATAACGAGCCTTTATCCTTATATTGTTTTGCCTTGCATAATGCGAACTTATAGTTTTACTACTTTAATAACCGTTCGTTCTTTTGAAGATAATATATTTACTACCGATAAAGATTTTATTAAATATTTTAATTTTATAGAAGGAAATAATAAATCTATGGCAAGCAACGAAGCTCTTATAGGTTCTGAAATGGCTTTTGATTATGCGCTTTCGGTTGGAGACACTATTGATATAGTTTCGGCTTCGGGAAGTTTTGAAAAAGGTTTTCGTCCTCAAAAAAATACTTTCACTATAAAAGGAATATATAAAACGGGTTATTACGAATACGACAGCAGAATGGTAATAGTTCCTTTGAAAACGGGACAAGCTATGGTTGGATACGATAATGCAGTCACGGGAATTGCAGTTAAAGTTAAAAATTTTTTTAACGCAGGTAAAGTTGCAAAAGATTTGGATTTAACTTTGAAAGAATTTTATAATGTAATGCCTTGGATGTTATTCGATAGGAATTTTTTTCAAGCTCTTCAAACCGAAAAGTTGATGCTTGGTTTAATTTTATCTTTCATTATATTGATAGCCGCTTTAAATATAGCTTCGAGTCAAATAATTTTTGTAAAAGATAAGAGAAGAGATATAGCTATAATAAAAACTTTGGGATTAAGACCTTCAAATGTTGCAAAAGTTTTCTTTTTGGAAGGAGCGATTATTGGAGCGATTGGAACTGTATTTGGAGTAATTTTTGGAATACTTCTTGCCAATTATGTAAACGAAACTTTAGAAGCGATTAGATTTATATCTCAATTTATAGTTAATATTATATGGTTTATACCTTCGCATTTAAGCTCTTCAATTACAGTTCCGATAGTTCCAGATTTTTTTCCGTCCGATATTTATTATGTGAGCGGAGGACTTCCTTCAATAATACATATTAATCAAGTTATTATGGTAGCTTTGATTTCGTTTTTGCTCTCCGTTATATTTGCAATTATTCCCGCGTATATAGCGAGCAAATATAAACCCGCGGAGGTTTTAAGATATGAATAAAGCATTAATAAATATAGAAAACTTGAAAAAAACTTATATCGGTCCTCCGAAAGTGGAAGTTCTTAAATCTATAAATTTGAAAGTATATAAAAACGAAATACTCGCTATAACGGGAGAATCGGGAAGCGGTAAAACTACCCTTTTAAATTTGATTGGAGGAATTGACAATATAACTGACGGAAATGTAAATATTGACGGAAATAATATTAATAAAATGAACGAAGGACAACTTGCGCATTTTAGAAATAGTTATTTAGGTTATGTTTTTCAGTTTCACAATTTGCTTGGAGAGTTTAGCGCAATAGAAAATGTAATGATTCCTTCTTTAATGCTTAAATACGATAAAAAACTTGCAAGAAAAAAAGCGAAGAGCTTACTTGAGACAGTCGGATTAAAAGACAGAATTGAACATAGAATTGGCGAGCTTTCAGGCGGAGAAGCGCAGAGAGTCGCTATTGCAAGAGCTTTAATAAATAATCCTAAATTGATTTTAGCGGACGAGCCTACGGGAAATTTGGATAAAAAAAACGCCGAAATAGTGCGTGAGCTTTTATGGAATATGACTAAAAAAACGGAAGCGTCTTTAATAATAGTAACTCATTCAAATTCAATCGCAAATATGGCGGATAGAAAATTAAAACTCGAATATGGAGAGAATCTATCCGAATATTGAAATATTTAATATAAAGATATAAAATTAATTATGTAAATTCTATAAATAAATTAGGATATAATTGTAATGATAAAAAAAATAAAAGAATTTTTTAAAAAAGAAAATAAGCCTTTCGATTACGGAGCTGTAACCGAAGAGCATTTGAAAAAATATTATGGAAAAGTTGAACCTCATCCTTATAAAAGAATATTATCATACGCTATGAGGCATAAAAAATTATTTATACCTTCTTTTACGATAAGCATTTTTTATACGATTATAAATATACTTCCTCCATTTTTCGGACAAATGGCTATAGCGATTACGGGCGGTAAAAGAGTCGATATTTTGGATAAAATTCCTTTTGTTAATGAACTTTCTAATATAAGCACAAAACAAATAGCGGAACATTTTTTATCGGCGGATTCTTTGGTAAATCCCGTTATAATAGCTCAATTCGCTTTTATTATATTTATAGGATTTTTCTATGTTATTTTTAGAGTTAGTTTCGATTATATAAAAACTTTTCTTTTTTCTTTCACTTCGCAGGAAATAGGGAAAGATGTCCGCACGGATATGTTAAAAGGATTAATGAATACCGATATTGCCTATTATAAACAGGAAAAAGAAGGAGATATAATAAGCAAGATTTTAAATGAGTCTTCTACTATAGAAAATTTTATATCTGGCACTTTGCCTAATCTCATAACAGTTCCTTTAACTTTAATATTAACTTTATGCGCGTTATTAATTTTGAATGTCAAACTTACTTTAGCATGTTTTATAGCCGCTCCCTTAATAGCATTTGGAATAAATTTTGTATCGAAACTTATAAAGACAAGAGTAACCGCTCAACAGAATCTATTAGGAAATATAACTTCCATAGCGCAGGAAGATATAAGAGGAATAGAGGTTATAAAAATATTTTCTAAAGAAGAAGAAGAGGTTAATAGATATAAAAACGCTTATTCGGATTATATTAAATTGGTTAGAAAAATGTCTTTATTGCAGGCTTTGAATAGACCTATGACGGAACTTGTAATGATAGTAGCAATGCTTACAATATTAGCCTACGGCGGATATTTGATATTTAGAGGAGAAATGCCTTTTGAATTTTTATGGGGATTCTTGCTTTATATGTTAAATATTTCCTCTCCCGTTAGAGACTTATCGGGAATATTTATAAATTTGCAAATGACTAAAGGAATAGCTCGAAGAGTATTTCAAATAATGGATTTGCCCGCCGAAAATGTGGACGATAAAACCAAAAAAGAAATGAAACCTATTGAAAGCTCGATAACTTTTGAAAATGTGCATTTTGAATATCCTAAAAGAAGCGACAGTCAACCTTTTCATTTAGGACCGATTAATGTAAATGTAAAAAAGGGAGATGTCGTGGCTTTCGTTGGGAATTCTGGCGGAGGGAAAACGACTCTTATAAGTTTAATTCCAAAATTATTTTCCCCAACCGAAGGAGTTATAAGATTTGACGGAATCAATATTGAAGAATTGAATACAAGAAGTTTAAGAAATCAAATAGGAGTAGTTTCTCAAGAAAATATATTATTCTACGGAACTGTTAGAGAAAATATTTTATACGCGAATAGAGAGGCTACGGACGATGATTTAATAAGAGCGGCAAGAATAGCGCATGCGGATGAGTTTATAGTAAAACTGCCAAACGGATACGACACGCATATAGGTCCAAGAGGAATAATGCTTTCGGGAGGACAGAGACAGAGAATTGCCTTGGCTCGAGCGGTTTTGAAAAAGCCTTCTATACTCATACTTGACGAGGCTACAAGCGCTTTAGATACGGAAAGCGAAATGTATGTTCAAAGAGCTTTAAACGAAATAATTAATTTGCAGACGACTTTCGTCATAGCTCATAGATTATCGACAATAAAAACCGCGACTTATATTTGCGTTGTTGAAAACGGAAAAATTATAGAATCGGGAACGCATGAAGAGTTGATGAAAAGAGGCGGAAAATATCAGTATTTGTATTCTTTACAATTTAGAGAATAATTTATAATCTTTAATTCTATAGATAGAATTATTTATTATAGCTCTATTCTATAAAGCTATCATAAATAATATATTATTAATGACTAGGTTATAGCCTTTTTAGGCTCTGGATGTTTTATTCCAAAAGCTTCGGGCATCCTTTGAAAGTGCATTTTTCGTTATAAGTATTTAATCCCGTATATAATCGGAAACATTTGAATGAGTTAAACCAACTCTATACTCTTGATTTTTAATTTCTTTTGGATATCCTATAAGCATAAAAACTCCTTTATAATAATTGTCACAAACCTATTTTATATTATCACAAAAACAACCATATTTCCAGAAAACCAGGAACAGATTGGGATAACCAGAAATCCCTCATAAGAAGTAGTTACTCACTCATCTATATCTATACGACAAACCCGAGTTTTTCATATAGATTGGTATCATTATTACTTCTAAAGGAGAATCTTTCATGGATAAAAAAGTCACCTACCACGAACAGACTGACGTCGAAAATACCTTGCGGCTTCGTGATGTTCTAAAAACCTTGCCGCCATTTTGCAAGGATTTCTTTCGTGCCATTGAACCTCGTACCACAACTAAAACCAGAATTTCCTATGCATATGACATCCGCATTTTCTTCCAGTTTCTTCTGGAACAAAATCCAGCCTTCAGGGACTGGTCTATAGATGCCTTTACAGTGGATGTCCTGGATCAGATCACAGCTGTTGATCTTGAAGAATATGAAGAATATCTGAAAGTTTACCAGGC
>OGPK01002700.1_pt1 | contig 11043 bp, 8 predicted proteins | sample 1552921 | NCBI WGS metagenome assembly OGPK01 (sample SAMEA2580264, study PRJEB22360) | human gut metagenome | biome: human gut; feature: human-associated habitat; material: faeces | place: Denmark | collected 2008/2010 | reverse complement strand
ATTGGACACTTTTTTCATATTAAGTTGACACTTGAGAAAGTAGAATTGGACACTTGGTCATAGTGGAATTTAACATAAAATCATTTAATGTTAAAATAGTGTCAAAAAATGCATATGAACCTAGTATAGCAAAATAACTTATAAGTAACCTATTTCTGGTTGCCTATAAGCCTTTTTTTGTACAAAAATCGCATAAAAACTGCTACAAAAGCACACAAGGATGATGGATCAGTACCATGGGGGTACTTAATATTGGACAAATTGCCTCATAGCAGCGGGGCGGCAGTGCTATCGAAGTTTTTGGGATATCAAAAAGGGTAGGGGGAGGTCATATTTCTAGAAATTTTTGGACACGTAGCGGGGCGCCAGTTTCGTGCGGGGAAGAATCAAATTATCAAGAATCTAATTTTAGTCTTATGTGTTTTTCTTTATGTTATTATATCGACATCTTCTGCGGTGGTAGATGGTGGTATATGAAATACTAGATTACTTACATAAGAAAAAAATATATAATATTTATGAAATCATATACCATTATGTTCCACCTTAGTATTTGTGGAATTAATACATGATTATTTTATAATAATATATCCACATCAATCAAGGTGGTGCTTAATGGTATAAGAATACTAAATTACTTATATGAGAGAAAAATATATAAAATTTATAGAAACATATACCATTAATATACCACCCTTTTTCTTTCTTATAATCCAACAAGGTGTAGTTCTATCCACGATAGAATATATGACTTTATATATATAAGTATTCCTTCCTATAAAAAATTATATATGTTATCCTACACCACGCTACACTTGATACTGTATTGATGAAATTATACAAATTAAAAAGACCACCAGATGAACCAATATCTAGTGATCGTTTATGCTATTTTAAATTTACTTCTATATATTTAAATAACTCTTTTGCTAGTGCATAACTAACATTTACTGTTACTGCATTACCAAATTGTTTATATGCTTGACAATCAGAAACAACTTGAATCCAATCGCTTGGGAATCCTTGAAGTTTTCTGCATTCATTAGGTGTTAATTTTCTTATGTTAACTCTATCTTCACCGCAATACTTTTCATAATTCTTTTGATCTGTTACATAATTATCTTGGCTTGCTCTATGCATTTTTGCCATAGTAGCTGTTAATGTTTTAGAAATAGGCAAATCAATTGTTGGTTCTACAATATAGTTCTTTGTTCCTTTACCCATAATAGTTCCAACTATCTTTTTAGATAAGAAATATTTTGCTTCAACTTCTTCATCCAATAAATCTTGAGTAGTAACAGTTAATTTTTGTTTAACTGGAAATTCAAAATCAGGTGTATTAAAATATTCTCCTAAAAAAGCAACTATGTAACATCTATTTCTTCTTTGTGGAACGCCATAATCTGCACTATTAAAAACATGATGAAAGCAAACATAACCAAGTGATTCTAATTCATGTATTATTTTTTTGAATGTTTTTCCACTATCATGATTCATAATATTTTTAACATTTTCTAAAACAACAACTTTTGTTTTATGTTTTCTTATTATTTCTTTAATCTCAAAGAATAACGTACCTCTTTCTTCGTCATTAAAACCTTCTAGCTTGCCTAATGTACTAAATGGTTGACATGGAAATCCACCGATTAAAACATCATGCGCTGGAATATTTTCTTTTTCAATTCTTATATCTCCACAAACTATATTTTTGCTCACATTTGCTTTATATGTCTGACATGCATATTTATCAAAATCATTTGCCCAAATAATATTAAATCCTGCATACATAAATCCTAGATCAAATCCGCCTATTCCAGAAAATAAACTCACTGTTCTATATTTCGTTTTTTGAGATTTCATTCTTTCCATATTAATTACTCCATTGCCTTTTGTATTTCTTTAACTATTGCCATTAATACATCAACAACAATAGAATTTCCACTTTGTTTATATGATTGGGCTCTTGAAACGTTTATTATAAAATCATCTGGAAATCCCATTAATCTTAATGACTCTCTAGGCTCTAAAGCTCTAATATTACCATTAGTAGTTACGTAATTATTAACACTCGCTCTATGTGTATTACCTTGAGTACTTAATATCGCTCTTGCAATTGGCAAATCAATCTCAGCATCTTCATGATAGAATTTTTTTGTTCCCGGACTCATAACATAATCAATTAATTTTTGTGACAAATGCTTAGTCACTAATTCCCCACCTGGTAATAAATATATATTACCATTTTTATCATATTTAAAATTTCCTTCGGCGCAATTATCTAATAAGAAGTCTTGCATTGTAAAGTTTAGCTCTATTGATTTTGGAAACTCAAATTTATTATAGTACTTCTTGTTTTTAAAACCTACTACGAATAATCTTCTTCTACCTTGAGGGATACCATAATTTCTCGCATCTAAAATTTGCCACTTAAAATTATATCCTAGTTCATTGAAAACATTTTGCATTGTTTCCCATGTTTTACCTTTATCATGAGTTAATACTCCATATACATTTTCATATATAAATACTTCTGGTTGAATTTCTTTTACAAGTCTTACATATTCATAAAATAGAGTCCCTCTTGTATCTTCAAACCCTCCTCTTGCTCCAGCAATGGAGAAACTTTGACATGGACTACCCCCAACAAATAAATCCACTTTTCCTTTAAAATCACGCCCATCCAATAATTTAACATCATAGAAGAAATTATCATTATCTATTTTATAATTTCCTTTATAAGCAATTTCAACAAAATTTGTCTTTCTTGAGTTTTCCTTATATAATTGATGAACATATTCTCGTTTTTCTAAAATTGAATTCATCTTCCTAATTTTCGATAACTCTTTATCAGAATCAACATCAATTAATATATCACCGTTATCACATGCAAATACAATATTATGTTCTATATCTAATCTTTTTAATGCTTGTTCAATGGCTCCTATTCCACTAAATGCTGTTGCTAATTTTAAAGGCATATAATTTTCTCCCTGCGTATTTATATTTTTGACCTGCGTTTATGATATATTATACCTGCGTTTTGCAAAAAAGTCAACAAAAAAGGAAGAAATTATGCATTTCTTCTTCTTTCATCTTCTTTTCTATTAAATACCGATTCATGATATGCTAAATAACGCATTCTATTCTCGTTTAAAATTGGTAAAAATATTGGTTGCATTAATAATAATTGTGATTTTAATCTAATATCATCATCTAACAAGAACGAAAATACTATTTGTTTATTTTGATTAATTGTTATTAAATGTTTGTCAAATAAAGCATCTGCATTTGCACATATGATAATTCCATTGTTAACATCATATTTTTCTTCATTAGTAGTATTAGGATCGCTAAATGCTTTTATATGAGAAGCTACGAATAAACTACCTAATTTATCATAGTTTGCTGTTATATAAGTTAATGGACAAAATATTTGCCTTGGTTCTTGAGTATATCCCATCATTTCATTTGCTAACATATTTCTCCATGCAGCTTGTTGCTGTCTAGTAACTTCTTCATCCATATCTCCTACGTCAAAAGCATTCCCCCTTGCCAATGCAGCATTAACTAACCTTCTTCTAATTCTTTCTTGATACCTAGCATATGCACTGTTAGTTTCACCTATTAATGAAAAGAATATTGGATTTTTTTCAAATATCAAATACATTTTATTTCTTTGACCATTTAATTCAAATAACAATAGTAATGTATCTCCTTTAAATAAATGGTGTCTAATTTTGTGAAAATCAGTGTCATCCTCCATACCTAATCCATGAACAGCAACATGTAAGTTAATCGGAGTAAACTGACATTCAGATAATTCTACGTCTAAGTTATCAAAATTCCAACTTCTTGATCTTGGTGAAATTGTTTTATTTAGTTTTTCGAAAATTCTTTGAGTATATTCAGACGTAAAATACCTCACATTTGAATTAACTAAAAAAACATCCATATAATCATTTATTAAATAAGGATCAGCTTCTCTAGGCTGTGGCAATCCTACCATATCATATAAATTAGATTTAAGACCAATGCAACTTTGATGTGCTGTTTGAAATGGCTTTCCAGTACTTCTTTCAAAATCCAACATATCATCTGTGCTAATATAGTATAATAAATTTTTATGATGAGAATCAACATGAGTTGCTTTTCCAAATGTAGCTAAATCCGAATGAGTTAATGTTTTATAAAAAAGTATAAATTGCGATTGAGTATTTTGTTCAATATAGTCCAACATCTCAGTTGATATTTGTCCTACAAAACTTAAAATTTTGTCTTTATTATCTAAAATAAAACTTGTATAATTTCTTCCATTAGGCATAATTATCTCCAAAAATTCTTAATTTTTACAATTTAATTATATCATATTTTTATCAAATAATAAAGAATAAAACAAATTTCTAATCTAGTTATAATAATTTTTATCAAATAGATTTCTAAATAATACCAGAATTTGGTCCACATTGTCATAAACTAGAGGGCCCTAAATAATCACGATATCTCAATGAGGGGACTATATCCATATCTTTTCTACTACTTCCATTTCCTTCAAAAAATATGCATTTGTCATGATTTTCCACTTTATATGCTGAATTTAAACTTCTTATAAACTTACAAAATTCATCCTTAAATTCAACTATATCAAAATCACTTGACGTAAATCCATAATTTGATCTTGATTTACCCGTTGGATATTCTGTCCAAAATGTCGATTCACATATCATAGCAATATCAACATCACTATCTTGTCTCACACAAGTTCCATTACTATATGATCCTTGTAGAAAAATAGTAAATTCAATATTATCCTTTTTCACATGAAATCTATGATTCAAATCTTCAGAATCAATCTCATCAAAATTCTTTCTAGTTACAGAAAAACCATATTTTTGAAGTATAGTTTCGAAAACCCTAATGGTACTTTCGCAGCTTTGTTTTTCACTATCACTTAAAGGCTTAGAATACTGTTCTATTAATTGCTCTGAATAATACATCCTTTATTCCCCTCCTTAAATGTTAATTAATTTATACTTAATTAATAAGGCAAGAAACATTCTTGCTGTTTCATCCTGTAAATCTTTAGGCAATTTACTAACTTTTTCAAGCACTTCATCAAAATCAATCATTATATCTTTTAATTCATTTTGATGAAAGTTCGGTAAATTAATTTGTCTTAATATTTCTCTTTGTATTTCTTTTTTTAGGTCTTCATTCATACATACACCTCCATTAATCAAAATGAACTTCTTCTTCTGCTTTGTTGTAAACATCAATTCTATGATCAATATCAATTCGATTAACAATCCAACCACGGGCCATACAAAGTTTAATGAAATCGTCAATTCGGTTTTGACCAAACATCTCTTTAAGTGTTATCACTAAACCAAAAGGCATTTCTTTATCAATCTTTTTAGTTAATCTTTCTTTTGTTTTAATACTTAATCCCCAGTTGCCAATACCATACTTCATTTTTGGTACTTTTCTTTCCTTAACCTTTTCACTTATATGTTTTATGTTATCCCATTTACGATATAAGTTTCTTGCTGGACCTTCATATACCCCTACTTGTCCTCTTTCATCTTGGATATTTTCATTTATATCAACTATTTGAACACCTTTTGGAGTTTCTTTAATTCTACCAAAATGGATATCCATTTCAGTATCAGTATAATCTACGCCTTGATTTCTAGAACATCTTGGGAAGTAACAAAGGGTTGCTTTTGCAAAAAATGGTTGTTTATCATTAGAAACTGGCACAGGAATATTATAAGTATAAGTTTCATATTTTTCCGCAACACCTGTCATTATAAATCTTATTTCATCATTTGGTGATTTGACTATATCTTCAATTTTTATTGGAACAACGCCATAACCAATTGAATGTGACATATCATCTTGTCTATCCCATCCAGCAGCTGAATCTATAATTAACGCCTTGGCTACTTCTCTACTAAATCCCATATTATGGATTAAATAAGCTATTTTTCTAGTAATCCATGGTGCAGCAAATGATGTTCCACAAACATATCCTTCTCCAGTTGGAGTGCAAACCCTAATTGGTTCTCCTGTATCTCCTCCATAATAACTCACATCAGGTTTATGGAAAAATGACAATACAGGCCCAACTCTATGATATGAAGCAGGTTCTCTATCTTGAGTAACTGCATTAACAACTATAGAATTTAATGAATCTGCAGGAGCACCAATTTTCATTTTTCCAACAACGCCTCTAGGTTTATTAGTTCCAGCAACCACAAAAACAACATCATATTCACATTGTATTCTATCTAGTTCAGCAGCTTCAGGTGAGATGAAGTTTTGATGAATTTCTAGTACTGAACCTAAAGATAAATTCCATACCTTAATATCAGTGTTATTAGCTATGATTTCTCTAATTTGTTTTAAAATTGTAAATGAACTGAATCTACCACCAGTTGCAACTCCAAAATGTCTAACTTTAAATCTACCACATCCATCATCCAAATTAGGATTAATTGACGGCCCATCAACAATTAATGATGTAACTGATGTTCCGTGTTTACAATCATTAGTTGTAGTAGTCTCTAAAATAGTTTTGTCAACCATTGGAATATAATCAACCCAATCAGTAAAATAAACATCTTTATAAAATAACGTATCAATTACACCAATAGTAGGTTCATTAGTTGGTTTAGGAATAGTTACAACATTTGAATCAACAAAATCTATATCATCTAAACTAATTTCAGATAAATCTTTTATTTCCATTGCAATAAGATATGGAGCTTTTAATTTCAGTGTTTCAAGTTCTGCAGGCAATAAACTAATTGTTGTTTCATCTATAATTTTTGATTCAGAAATATTGATTCCTATCTTTCTTAATAATTCACTTGTTCTAAATTTAGTTTTATAAATTGTAATAATTGCTTCTTCTTTTAATTCAGAAACATCTTCATCTACTCCAAATCTATCTACATAAAAGCAATCAACAATTAACTGTAAAAACTTAGATAATGTAATGTTGTCAAATTTAAAATCATTTCTATTATTAACTACATTTTTAATTACATCATGTGTGATTCTACCATCAAATTTATCAACGACAATATCATGACAAATATTTAACTTTTCAATAGCATTTTTTATAATTTGCAAATCAACATAATGAGTAAATACATGATTTATTTTATCACCTATTTGTTCAAACTTAGAACCGCGAATTGAAGCATTTGAATCTATTTGAGAATTCACCTCAAAAATAGATTTAATTCTATTACTCTTTGCAACAACTTGTATATAATGTACACTAACTAATGCACCATCAATTAAAGTGTCTTTTTCCCATTTTTTTAATACTAATGATAATTCATTTATTAGTTTTTTTATATGAACTGACGACACGCCACATTTAGTTGGAAGATTTGGGAATCTAGGAATATTATTATTTTTTTTACTTTCAAATGTACCTTTTAATTGTAAAATACTATTCATCTACGTCCTCCTTTAACTCTCTAGCAACTTGGCTTTTTGAAATGCCAGTTAAGATTTCAATTTCTCTAATGCTAAATCCTTGTTGCTGTAATTTTTTTAAATCTGTTGTAGCATCTATACAAATACTATTATATAGACGTTTTAAATAATCAAATTCATTACTACTATCACTAAAAGCCAATGATGTCTTAATGATATTCTTTAATTCACCAGGACTTAAAACAGGATTCATTAATTCAATTATTTTTTTGAATAGTTTCATGTTTCTTCCTACAAACTTGAATTTAGTTAAATAATCATTTAAGAAACTTTCTGCCACATTTATTAAATCATCCATATTATATCTATCAAAATCAATAATTGAATCAAAACGTCTAACTATTGCCTTATCAAAATATTTAAATAAATTAGTTGTTGCAACTAATACTATTCTCTCATCTAAATTATCAAATTCTTTTAATAAAGTTGATGTTGCTCTACCCATTTCTCTAAGATCATTAGAATTAGTTCTATCAAGTGCGATTGCGTCAATTTCATCAAACAACACAATAATTTTTTCTGGATGAGGAAATGATTTTAACTCATTAAACAACATAGTGATATTTTTTTGTGTTTGGCCTAATTTGCTATCTATAACTGCAGAAAAATCAACGCTAAATAAATCTCTTTCTAAAATTCTTGCCAAGTGTTTAGTAGCTTCCGTTTTACCAGTTCCAGGAGCACCTTGAAAAAGAAATTTATTCAATCCAACATTATGACCGATTGCTTTAACAACACCCATGAAATCATCAAATATAACTTCTGGTAATTTCAAACTATTATTGTTTAATGATTCTTTTCGAAAGAAACTAGAGTAGTTATCATTAATTTGAGGAACAAAAGTATTAGCATTTGACATCAATGCCATAATATATTCTGATAATTGATAGTCACCAGCTTCATCAAAATCTTTAGCAATTTGATATGCCTCATTTCTAAAACCTGCATCATTCTTTTCAGAATAATATTTTATTAAATTAATTATGCTCTTCTTTTTCATAAGTTTTTCTCCTTTCAATACCCATTAATATTATATCATGTTGGGACAGTATTGTCAAGTATATGGACATTTTTTCTCAAATAAAAACTAGAGTACCACTATAATACTCTAGCCAATTATAAACATCTTCCCAAAACTGATTTAGGACCTTTAACTATAACTTTTGGTTCTTCAACTTTAAGTTTAATGATATTACCAGGTAAACAAACAAAAATATCTTTATTGTTATTGGCACATGATCTAACTTGCTTTCCATCAACAAATGATCCATCTTTTTTAAAGAACAATTCTTGTGCTGTTATTTCTTTTGCAATTTCAGCCGAATGCATTCCTTCCTGTGGACAGGCTAACAACACTTTTTTCATTGCTTCTGGTAAAGTCATCTTTTTCTTTCTTTGTTCATCAGTTCTAACTAAATCATTATAATTCATAACCGATAACTTAAAAGCAAAGCCTGATTCAGTAATAACTATAGCTTCACCATTTCTTCTTAAGATTTCTTCTACTGCTGGAAAGTCTTCTTGAAGTTTATTTAAACCAATTACACCTTCATTAGTTGCTCGCATTATTCCACCTCCTTGTTGATATCTATATATTACTATTATACCGCATATTGGTATTATTTACCAGTAATTTATTCATCATTTTCAACTCTTTTTTTACGTTTTACGCAACACCATTTTGGTCAAAAATCAAAGAAATTTTAGTCAAAAATATCAAAAATCACGTCCAATATTTTAACCATTTTTGTACACTTTTTTAACAAACCCGCACAAAATGACCAATTTTTTTAATAAAAACGACAACACCGTTTAATTGTACATTATACTCTTGTACTCATGCCCCGCTATGTGTGTTTTTATTTATACTTTTTATACTAAATTTATAAAAAGTTTTGTATCATTATGTTTGTTAAGAAAGATAAAATGTCTGAATTTTAATAAAATATGTGATTTTCGCATAAAAAAAAGGCTATTCCTAGCCTATTTTGCCCCGTTTTAAAGTATTTTTAACTGATTTTTGCTTTTTTCCTTTGAGACTTAAATTAAGTCTCACATGACATTATTATACAACATTTTCTCATTTATTTCCACCATTATCTCTTATTGGTTCGAATCCCATCAAAACTAAAAGTTCGAATCCCCACGAAAGCAGGTTCGAGTCCGTGGTAAGTCTCCCCTAGTCTTTAAATCTAAATGTTTCATAAATAGGTAAAAAAATTAGCCTTACGCAGAAGACTAATAGATTTACTATAATGGAGCAGGTGATGGGAATCGAACCCACGTAGTCAGCTTGGAAGGCTGAAGTTCTGCCGTTGAACTACACCTGCATTTAAATGGTCGGGACTGCAGGATTCGAACCTGTGACCCTCTGGTCCCAAACCAGATGCTCTACCAAGCTGAGCTAAGTCCCGCAATTCTATAGTTGATATTATATCACCTTTATTAAAGATTGTCAAGTAAATGGCGCGCCTGGCAGGATTCGAACCCACAACCCCTTGATCCGTAGTCAAGTATTCTATCCAATTGAACTACAGGCGCAATTGTTAATCAATGGCGGTTCCAACGGGACTTGAACCCGCGATCTCCAGTGTGACAGACTGGCATGTTAACCACTACACCATGGAACCTAATGGTTGCGGAGGAAGGACTTGAACCTACGACCTCCGGGTTATGAGCCCGACGAGCTACCAACTGCTCTACTCCGCGATGAGAAAAATGGCGGAGAAAGAGGGATTCGAACCCCCGCGGCTGTTACACCCTGTCGGTTTTCAAGACCGATCCCTTCAGCCAGACTTGGGTATTTCTCCGTACTTTGATAAAATGGTGGACCTTCTAGGACTCGAACCTAGGACCAACCGGTTATGAGCCGGGGGCTCTGACCAACTGAGCTAAAGGTCCATACCTGCTTCAAAATGGTAGCGGCGGAGGGACTTGAACCCCCGACCTTCCGGGTATGAACCGGACGCTATAGCCAACTAAGCTACACCGCCACATAACCATTTATTAGAAAAATGGTGGATCCAAAGGGACTCGAACCCTCGACCCCCTGCGTGCAAAACAGGTGCTCTCCCAGCTGAGCTATGGACCCACGTTTAGATGGTGCCTAAGGCCGGGGTCGAACCGGCACGGTATTGCTACCACAGGATTTTAAGTCCTGCGCGTCTACCTATTCCGCCACTCAGGCATACGTGTTAAATAAAATGGTGTCCCCGAGACGATTCGAACGTCCGACCCACTGATTAAAAGTCAGTTGCTCTGCCAACTGAGCTACGAGGACATTCCTGATGGTGCCGACTATAGGAATCGAACCCACAACCTACTGATTACAAGTCAGTTGCTCTACCTATTGAGCTAAGTCGGCACAATGGTGGAGGATGACGGGCTCGAACCGCCGACCCTCTGCTTGTAAGGCAGATGCTCTCCCAGCTGAGCTAATCCTCCATACGTGCATAAGTTTACGAATGTCTTAGACAATATTTTAACAAAAAGAATAGAAAGGAGATGGCAGCTACCTATTTTCGCAAGTTATTA
>OGPK01002698.1_pt1 | contig 11052 bp, 6 predicted proteins | sample 1552921 | NCBI WGS metagenome assembly OGPK01 (sample SAMEA2580264, study PRJEB22360) | human gut metagenome | biome: human gut; feature: human-associated habitat; material: faeces | place: Denmark | collected 2008/2010 | reverse complement strand
AACGAGCTGAAACCCGGTGATGTCGTCTTTGTTAAAAAAGGCAGAAAACAGATCCTCGGTCGCGGGTTGGTCGAAGGCGAATATGTTTTTGATCCTGAACGCGGTCAATATGCCAATACCCGAAAGGTACGCTGGACAGATAAGGGCGAGTGGGAATTATCAGATCAGGGTGCTATCAAAACGTTGACGGATATTACGTCCTACACAGATTACGTCAAGAAGCTGCAAAACATAATTGACGGAGACAAGCACGAAGACAGCTTCGACGATGCCGCTGACGAGGAAATCACTTTCGAGCCATACACCGCTGATGATTTTCTGACTGATGTGTATATGGACGAAGATCGGTATAAGGTTCTCAAGTCGCTGCTTCTAACCAAAAAGAATGTAATTCTGCAAGGCGCACCGGGCGTGGGAAAAACCTTCGCAGCAAAGAGACTGGCATTTTCTATCATGGGAGAAAAGGACACCAACCGTGTGAAAATGGTTCAGTTTCATCAGAGTTATAGCTATGAAGATTTCATCATGGGTTTCCGCCCGACGGAGACAGGATTTGAACTGCGAAAGGGCGTATTCTACGAGTTTTGCAGACAAGCGGCTGAGGATGATCGTCCATACTTTTTCATTATCGACGAGATCAACAGAGGCAATCTCAGCAAGATTTTTGGCGAACTCTTCATGTTGATTGAGAGTGATAAACGCGGTGTCGAATTGCAGCTTCTATATGCAGATGAGCAGTTCTCCATTCCAAGTAACGTCTATATCATTGGCATGATGAACACTGCTGACCGTAGCCTCGCCATGCTGGACTACGCACTTAGACGTCGTTTTGCTTTCTTTGAGCTTGCTCCGGCATTTTCGTCTGCTGGATTCAGAGCATACAGAACGAAAGTCAATAACCCGAAGTTTGACCGGCTCATTGCAACAGTTGAGCAGCTTAACGACGTAATTGCAAACGATGACTCGCTTGGTGAGGGGTTCTGTATCGGACATAGCTATTTCTGTACAAACGCAACCATCAACGATGAATGGATGCGGTCTGTTGTCGAATATGAACTGATACCTCTTTTGAAAGAATACTGGTTTGACGAGGCAGTTAAAGTGAAGGATTGGAGCCGCACATTACGCGAGGTAGTCAAATGATCCGTGTCCAGAACGTTTATTATATGCTGGCTTATGCGTTCCAAGTGCTGCATGAGCAAGGGTATAAAAATGTCGCCACCGAAGAGTTTGATAATGTGGCTGAACTTCTGTCTGCTATTCTCTGCCGTGGAGTATCTGTCCAGATAAAGAGAGGCTTAATCAGACAATACATTTCAAGAGAGGAAGCACTTGCGTCTCCCCGTGGGAAACTTGAAATTGGTGAATCCATAAAGACACAGGTTATTCGCAAGAAACAGCTCATTTGCAATTATGACGAGTTTTCGGTTGATGCCTACCCAAACCGAATCATCAAAACAACAATGGATTTGCTGCTTCGTGGAAGTATTTCAAAAGCCAGAAAAAAGGAGATCAGGAAGTTGATGATTTTCTTTGATGGCATCAGCATATTGGACATCCATAGTATCAACTGGGACATTCAATATGATCGCAATAATCAAACATATCGGATGTTGATAGCCGTTTGCCGATTTGTGATAAAAGGTCTTTTGCAGACGACAGCCGATGGCTCAACAAAGATTATGGATTATGCAGATGATCAAACAATGGCGAAGCTATACGAGAAGTTTATTCTCGGATACTATCAGCGTGAGCATCCAGAGTTAAAAGCATACTCTCCACAGATTGCGTGGCAAGTCACAGATGGGTACAGAACGCTCTTGCCGACGATGCAGTCCGACATTGTGATTACGAATAAGGCAGCAAAGAAAACGCTCATCATCGACGCCAAATACTACACGCACAATATGCAAATGAAGGCATCGTACATGACGCAGACACTTCATTCCGGAAATCTGTATCAGATTTTCACCTATGTGAAGAACTGGTCTGCCGCGCCGGATGAGGTCGTTTCCGGTATGCTTTTATATGCGGGAACAGACGATGCGATTCAGCCAAACAATGATTATCAAATGAGCGGGAATCAGATCAGTGTGAAGACATTGGACATGGACTGCGACTTTTCTAAAATTGCAGCGCAGCTCGACAGCATTGCTGATCGGATAAAGTAGAGCGTGGGCACTGGACAGCCGTTCTTCTAATCTCACCGCTTCTTAAACAAGCAGATACGCTCTCCGTGGAAAGGAGCAATCATGAGTATACTTGAAAATCCCATACCGAATGAGGTGTTGGATAATGCAACAAGCCCTCTCACCGATGACAGGGCAGCGTACAAAGACAGCACCTACGAGATCGTTTCAAAGGTGGCTTACCTGATTGGTGTGCCAAAACGCATCTTTGACAACGAACATGAAGCCCCAAAAGTTGAAGTATACAATCGGTTGGACAGTGATAAAACAGCTCGGATTATAAGACATCTTTGCATTGTACGAACTGCGATTGAGCGCAATTTCAAGCGCATCAATGAACGCATGAGATTCCAGTATGAGACCATTCTGAGTATGCCGGAATATGTTCCGCAGGAAAGCATAAACCAGCTAAGTCTTGACGGAGTGAACTTCATCAAAAACACCAGCAAAAAACTGTGCCAACACGTTGTCGAGATTAACAGGTTGATTTGCGATAGAATCAACAACTGCAAGAAGCTCTTTCCACTCTGGATAAATTGGGATTACATTAAAGCACTTTTCGTCATGCCTGATGGTTTGAAGGAAGATGGTACAAGAGAGGCTGCCGACATTTATTACTCTCATTTGCTTTTTTATCCCTATCAGATGTACATAAACTGGCAGCCGGAGGAAGTCGGCAACATTCTTTACAATGATAAGAAGTTCGTTACCTTGCTGTACAGTTGGAACAACGACTATTTCACCGAATATAGCAAAGTCTCAGATGCGGGGAGTTATATCAAAGGAAGTATTTATGAGTTTATTGAGAGCAGCGAAAAGACTGTTATCGTTGTCGATTGTGAAAACTCTGATCCCTACAAGCTGTGTGCTACCTTAAAAAACCTCGATCACGAGTATACACAAAAAATTGCGTCGATCATTCTCTTTGATGATGTGCATACCGCCTCCGCATGGAGGATATTAGACAGCTTCACCGCAATTCATGTTGAACACATGATGATTGAACGGGTGAAGCAAAGCAAGTCACTCGTTGATGTCATGCTTATTGCCCGAACTTGTCAGGAACACTACAAGAATAACGTCGATTCCTTTATTCTTGTTTCCAGCGACTCCGACTACTGGGGGTTAATCTCGTCTCTGCCGGAAGCACGTTTTTTAGTTATGATTGAACGAGAGAACTGCGGACCGGACTTGAAGAATGCACTTCTGAATGCAGGGATATTTTATTGCTATATTGATGACTTCTACTCTGGGAATGCCGAGGACATCAAGCTCGGCGCACTTTTCAAAGAAATGGAGCGTTATATTGACCAAACCGTCAGGCTCAATATCAACGAGATGTTCAGTGCCGCTTTGAAGGCAACGCGCATTGAGATGAGTTCGTCTGAGAAAAAACAGTTCATCGCAAAGTACCTAAAAACAATGCAAATGGAAATTACAGATGATGGTGACGTGGTTTTGCAGTTGAAACGAAAATAAGTCCGGTATTTGGGACACTTGCTATGATAAAATAGAAATGAGGACAGGCTGGCAACCAACAAATGATCCTCAAGTATTGGAGATGAAGATATGGCATACCAAAGCGAAGCGGCTCTTGAGCAGCAATTCATAGAGCAGCTAAACAAGCAGGAATACAGCACAGTCGATATTCCTGATTATGACGCATTGGTGGAGAACTTCAAAGTTCAGTTTGAAGCCTTCAATGCGCCAAAGCTGGATACGCCTATCACCGATAAAGAGTGGGAGCGTATCTTCAACCTCATGCTCGGAAAGTCAGTTTTCCAGAGTGCAAAAATCTTGAGGGATAAGTTTGTCCTTGAGCGTGAAGATGGTACAAAGGTATATCTGTCCTTCTTTGATCAGGACCACACGAAGAACATTTTCCAAGTTACTCATCAAACGACCGTGGTTGGAAAGTACGTCAATCGTTACGACGTTACGATTCTCGTAAACGGCTTACCCCTGATCCAAGTAGAATTAAAGCGCCGTGGCATTGACATCCGCGAGGCAGTCAATCAGGTCATGCGTTATAAGAAGCACTCCTACAACGGGCTGTATCATTTCATTCAGCTCTTTATTGTCTCCAACGGTGTTGACACAAAGTATTTTGCCAATTCCGACAGAGACTTGATGTATAGCCTTGCTTTCTTCTGGACTGATTTCAATAACGTCCGCATCACCAATTTGAAGGACTTTTCGATTTCTTTCCTTGCAAGGGATCACATCATTAAAATGCTGACACGCTACACCATCCTAAATGATACCGATAAGATTTTGATGGTCATGCGTCCCTATCAGGTTTATGCCGTAGAAGCACTGATCCGTCAGGCAACACTCACAAACCGGAATGCGTATATCTGGCACACAACCGGTGCGGGCAAGACGCTTACATCCTTTAAGACGGCGCAAATCCTCGCAGCAAATCCGAACATCAAGAAAGTCATTTTCCTTGTTGACCGAAAAGACTTGGATTCTCAGACAACCGAAGAGTTTAACAAGTTTGAGGCTGGTTCCGTTGATGTGACAGATCGCACCGATGTCCTTGTCCGCCAGATGAAGGACAAGAACAGGCAGCTTATCGTCACCACGATGCAGAAGATGGCAAACGCTGTAAAGCGCCCTCAGTACGAGAAAGTAATGGACGCATACAAAGACGAGAAGGTTGTCTTTATCATCGACGAGTGCCACCGCAGCCAGTTTGGGGATATGCACAAGGACATTGTGCGGCATTTCAGAAAGGCACAGTTTTTCGGCTTCACGGGGACACCTCGGTTTGAAGTCAACGGTAAAACTGAGGGTAAAATCACGCAAACAACAGAAATGCTCTTTGGTGAGTGTCTTCACAATTACCTGATTAAAGACGCCATCTTCGATAATAATGTTCTGGGCTTCCACATCGAATACATAAAAACAATGGAGGGTGATTTCGACTGGGATGACCCGACACTCGCGGACGCGATTGATATAGGCGAACTCTATATGTCCGATGAGCGAATGTCTCTGATCGCCAATCACATCATCCAGAACCACAAGGCGAAAACCCGAAATGGACAGTATACGGCTATTTTTGCCGTGTCCTCTATTGATGCCCTTGTTAAGTATTACGACATTTTCAAGAAGATCAAGCATGACCTGAATATCAGCGGCATCTTCTCCTACGGGCAGAATGAGGATGCCGAGGGCAAGGACGAGCATAGCCGTGATTCGTTGGAGCGTATCATCAAGGACTATAACGAGATGTACGGGACCAATTTCTCCACAGATACGTTCTCGGCTTATCACAAGGACATCTCTGACCGAGTAAAGGGAAAGAAAACAAAGTCGCTTGATATTCTTATCGTCGTGAATATGTTCCTGACCGGATTTGACAGCAAGCAGCTCTCTGTCCTTTATGTGGACAAGGATTTGAAGTATCATGATCTGCTGCAAGCCTATTCCCGCACAAACCGTGTTGAGAAGGAAACAAAGCCCTTTGGCATTATCATTTGCTACCGCAACCTCAAAAAACGCACCGATGACGCGCTGACACTCTTCTCTAAGAGTCAAGATACTTCCGGCATTGTTGTTCCAGGGTATCAATACTTCGTGGAGAAGTTCAACGAAATGGTGATGAAGCTCAAGGAAATCGCGCTGTTCCCTGAGTCCGTGGACACAATGCAGAACGAGGACGATCAGAAGAAGTTTGTCGTGACCTTCCGTGAGCTGACAAAGTACCTCCAATCGTTGCAGACCTTTATTGAGTTCAGTTTCGATCAGGATGCTCTTATCATGTCCGAGCAAGAATATCAGGACTATAAGAGCAAATACCTCATGCTCTACTCAAGGCAAAAAACTGACCGCGAGGTTGTCTCCGTCCTGAATGACGTTGACTTCTGCATCGAATTGATGGAGAGTGACAGGATCAATGTCGCATACATCATGAACCTGATCCGTAACATCCACTTCGATGATCCCAAACAAAAGGATTACGATATTAAACACATTAAGGACGAGTTGGGGAGAACCGATAATCCGCAGTTGCTCCGGAAAGTCGAAATCCTGCAAGCATTCTTGGATCGTGTTGTTGTCGGCTTAGAAAGTGCGGATGAAATTGATGCAGCCTATAACGACTTTGAAAATGAAGCAAAGCGCGAAGAGATCGTTGCCTTTGCGAAGACCGAGGATATTGACGCATCCATGCTGACAGATATTATTTCGGAATATGAGTTTTCCGGCACAATGGATGCAGGAAATATCCGAGATCGGATTGAGAAGCCCTTGCCGCTTTTGAAGAAACGCTCCCTTGTAAATCGGATCGTTGATTTCATCCGACAGCACACAGAGAAATACCAATAAGGAGAGAGATAAATGGATAATTCGATTCAGGCTCATCAGAAGGAGCTTTGCAATAAGCTATGGGCAATGGCAAATGCCTTGCGCGGAAACATGGAGGCGTATGAGTTCAAGAACTACATCTTGGGCATGATCTTCTACTACTACCTTTCTGACCGGACAGAGAAGTATATGGCGAATCTTCTCAAGGATGACGGTATCGGTTATGAAGAGGCGTGGGCAGACGAAGAGTACAAGACCGCTGTTGTCGAAGAGGCGTTGCGCGATCTCGGCTATGTCATCGAGCCACAGTATTTGTTCCGCAAGATGGTCAAGATGGTAGAAAACCGTTCCTTCGATATTGAGTTCTTGCAGAGCGCAATCAACGCGCTGATGGAGTCCACAATCGGAAACGATTCTCAGGAGGACTTTGACGGACTGTTTTCTGATATGCAGCTCGATTCATCGAAGCTCGGTCATACTGTCAAAGATAGAAGTGCTGTTATGGCAAAGATCATCGCTTCGCTGGACGAAATCAACTTCGGCGTGGATGATACCAAAATTGACGTTCTTGGTAACGCTTATGAATATCTGATCGGTCAGTTTGCTGCAACTGCTGGCAAGAAAGCCGGTGAGTTCTATACGCCCTCCGGTCCTGCCGAATTGCTTTGCCGTCTGGCTTGCCTCGGTCTCACGGATGTCAAGGATGCAGCCGACCCCACTTGTGGCTCTGGTTCGCTGCTGCTGCGCCTCAAGAACTACGCCAATGTGAGAAACTACTATGGACAGGAATTGACCTCCACGACTTATAACCTCGCCAGAATGAACATGATTCTGCGCGGAATCCCATATCGCAACTTTAACATCTACAACGGTGATACCTTAGAGCATGACTACTTCGGAGACATGAAGTTCCGTGTTCAGGTTGCCAATCCGCCTTATTCTGCAAACTGGTCTGCCGATATGCACTTCATGGAGGACGAGCGTTTCAATGAGTATGGCAAACTTGCTCCGAAGAGCAAGGCTGACTTTGCCTTTGTTCAGCACATGGTTTACCACATGGATGAGGACGGACGAGCCGTCGTTCTTCTGCCGCATGGCGTCCTGTTCCGTGGTGCTGCTGAGGAAGTAATCCGCAAGCATCTCATTCAGAAATTAAATGTTCTGGACGCGGTAATCGGTTTGCCTGCAAATCTGTTCTTTGGTACGGGCATCCCCGTATGCGTCCTTGTTCTCAAGAGAGAGCGAAACGGTAACTCTGACAACATTCTTTTCATCGACGCTTCCAGCGACTTTGAAGCCGGAAAGAACCAGAACATCCTTCGTGAGTGCGACATTGACAAGATTGTTGAGACCTACGAGCGCCGTCAGGATGTCGAAAAATATGCTCATGTTGCGACCATGCAGGAGATTGAAGAAAACGGCTTCAACTTGAACATTCCTCGCTATGTTGATACCTTTGAGCCGGAACCTGAGATTGACTTGAATGAAGTTGCCGCTGAGATCCGTAAGCTACAATCTGAAATTAAGGATATTGATGCAGAACTGAAACCGTTTTTTGATGAGCTGGGGCTGGATTTCCCCTTTGATGTGGAGGGCAAATAATTATGGCAAATGTATCCTCAAGTAACGGTCTTGAGAAGCGTCCGAAGCTCCGCTTTCCGGGCTTTGATGAGCCGTGGAGAGCAGAGAAATTGTCTGATTTTGCAGAACGAGTAACACGGAAAAACAGCAACAATGAAACTGATCTACCCCTGACAATATCCTCGAAAGATGGTCTTGTCGATCAGATCAGTTACTTCAACAAAACCGTTGCAAGCAAAGACATGAGCGGATATTACCTTTTGAGGAATGGCGAATATGCGTATAACAAGAGCTATTCCGTAGGTTACGACTTCGGTTCAATAAAGCGGTTAGACCGCTATCCTATGGGAGCGTTGTCTACATTATATATCTGTTTTGCGCTCAAGAAGCACGATACAGATTTCATTAAGGTGTACTTTGATTCTCTCAAATGGTACAAGGAAATCTATATGATTTCAGCAGAAGGAGCAAGAAATCACGGATTGCTTAATGTCCCGACAGATGAGTTCTTCGCCACAAAACACTATCTGCCAGAGAATACTGCCGAGCAAAGAAAGATTGCAGACTTTCTCATTGCCTTGGATCGACGTATCGACGCTCAGCAATCTCTTGTAGATGCCCTCAAGAAGTATAAAAGAGGTGTCGTTCGCACACTGTTGTCCCCTGATTCATGTTGTATTGAAGAAACAACATGGACTACGGCTAAGATTGGCGATTTAGGCTCATTTACAAAAGGCGCACCATTATCGAAAGCAGACATAACACCTGATGGAACTCCGTTTATCCTATATGGTGAATTGTACACGACATACCATGAGGTAATAAATTCGGTTATACGCAGAACCAAAGCTCAACCAGAAAAGCAATATTATAGCCATGTTGGAGATGTGATCATTCCCACCTCCGGTGAGACACCGGAAGAAATATCAACCGCAGCGTGTGTTATGCTGCCAGATATAATTCTCGCAGGTGACCTCAACATATTCCGCAGTTCAAAAATTGACGGGCGGATTATGAGTTATATTTTGAATCATATCGTAAACGGGCAAATTGCTCGGATTGCGCAGGGAAAGTCCGTCGTTCACATTCAGGCAAGTGAGATTTCAAAGATAGAAATTAGTTACCCCGACTACAACACGCAGTGCAAAATGATTTCAGTTTTTGAGACTGTTGGCGCAAGAATCAAAAGTGCCGAAAATGAGCTGACGTATTTGCGTACAATGCAAAAGGCTCTGTTGCAGCAGCTCTTTATATAAAAAGTTGCTGCAACAATCCCCTTTTTGCAGAAGAAAGCAAATCAATTTTTTGACCTTCTTTTTCAATAAGATAATCGATCTGAGATAGGAGTTTACACACTTTCTTTTGTTTGCTGCACGACGGTGCGTGGATTCTCAGATTGCCTAAAGTATCGGTGCTAAGATTTTGCTGTTTTGTCCCCTGGGCAATTCGTATGCCGATCCATTGACCATTGTAGATGTACCAATAGTAAAGGTATTCAATGTCTATTTCCCCGGTTTGTTGGATTGCCATACACGCCTGACTTATGGTTGCTGGAACACTTAGAATTGATGCAGTTCCTCTCACTCCGGCTGCTTCAAGCCCATACATCGCTACGAGTAACGTATTTGCTGGATACTCTCGAAGGTTACAACTGGATACAGCTTCGGATGAAATGTGCTGGCTGGTTTCACACAGATACTTTGGTTTCAGCTCTCCGCTGGACACCCACCTAATATTGCCTGAGTAAAACGCCCTGTTTGTACTGCTCGGTGTTGATCCAGAAGATAAATGAAAGTAATCTTTGAGTTTCCCAACATATCTATTGTTTAGAACGCCATTTTCTTGTTGCCCAAATTCGCGGGAAAGCAATCCTCTTTTATACTTCTTGAGAGCTTCTACTTTTTTTCGCTGAACATCAATTCGACGGTCAAGTATGGTTAGAAAATCAACGATTTTCTGTTGCTCACGCAAAGGAGGAAAAACTACCATCCCCGTTAGTACAAATGTATTATTGACCTTCATATCATGTTTTGCACCAATATTAACCAGTGGTTTTAGAAACTTGTTAAGTCGAAGATCGTTCGAGAAATAGAAATCAACAAACCTCGGAACAACAGTTTTTAAGGGGTGGTACACAGCGTAAAGAGTGGACACTATACCGGGAACACCATTGTTGACTTTGATAATCCCATAAGGATTTGCTTTGAGGGGACTCTTTGTATATACAATGTCATCGGTTTCGACTACATGATAATCAGCAACACTTTCACCAGCGAAAGATCGTCCCTGAAACGCTATCTGATTAACAATACCATATTCCCCTGAGACGGAAAGAACATTCTCTTTTCCAAACTTTAATTGTTTATTGCGGTCGGTGTTTTCAACGAGATAATGTAGTAGTTCTTTATGTTCCCACGGCTCATCGAAGCCCGGAAAGCGGAGCTTCGGACGCTTCTCAAGACCGTTACTTGAGGGTGTTAATGCCCTGATTATCCCTCCACCGGATAATGTTCGTGGAGGTGGTCATTATGACTAACAATACACAATTCAAGACGCTTGTGAACACATGGCTAAATCAAAAGAAGCCCATGATCACGCCGTCAACCCACGCCAGCTTTACGCTGATTACCGAAAATCACCTGATTCCATATTTCGGCAAGCGCAAGATTGGCAGCATCACCGAAGCGGACATCCAGAGCTACATTTCGTATCTCTACAATGCTGGACGCTTGGATAAGACCGGAGGGCTTACCGTGAAGACGATAAGGGATGTTATCCTCGTTCTCCGGTTATCAATGGAGTATGCCTACAAGGAACGGGCTATTCCACTCCTGAACTGGGACCTAATTGAATACCCAAAAGAGCTTGGTATCAAGAAAGTAGTTTCGCTCTCAAAAGATCAAGAGCAAGCTCTAATCCAGTGTATCTACATGGACTTGAACCGGAAGACAGCGGGAATTTTGATTGC
>OGPK01002695.1_pt1 | contig 11058 bp, 7 predicted proteins | sample 1552921 | NCBI WGS metagenome assembly OGPK01 (sample SAMEA2580264, study PRJEB22360) | human gut metagenome | biome: human gut; feature: human-associated habitat; material: faeces | place: Denmark | collected 2008/2010 | reverse complement strand
GGAACGCGAGAAGGGCATCACCATCCTCGCCAAGAACACCGCGGTGCAGTACACCGGCCCGCTGGCCGCCAAGTACGGCCATCCGGAAGGCATCACCCTCAACATCATCGATACCCCTGGCCACGCCGATTTCGGTGGCGAGGTGGAGCGCGGCATCTCCATGGTCGATGGCGTCGTGCTGCTCGTCGACGCTTCCGAAGGCCCGCTGCCGCAGACCCGTTTCGTGCTGCGCAAGGCCCTCGAAGCCAAGCTTCCGGTCATCCTGTGCGTGAACAAGACCGATCGTCCGGACGCCCGAATCTCCGAAGTCGTCGGTGAGTCCTCCGACCTGCTGCTCGGCCTGGCCCAGGACGTCATCGAGGAAGGCATCGACCTCGATGAGGATTCCCTCTTCGACCTTCCGGTCATCTACTGCGCCGCCAAGGCCGGTTACGCTTCCGAAAACCAGCCGGAAAACGGCGGCCTGCCGGACAACGACAACCTCGAGCCGCTGTTCGAGGCCATCATCAAGAACATTCCGGCTCCGGAATACGAGGAGGGCGCGCCGCTGCAGGCCCACGTCGCCAACATCGACTCCTCCGACTTCCTCGGCCGACTCGGTCTGGTCCGTATCTACAACGGCACCCTTGAGAAGGGCAAGACCTACGGCCTGTCCCGTGTGGACGGCTCCATCGAGAACTTCCGCGTGTCCGAGCTGCTGCGTACGCAGGGCCTGGAGCGCACCCCGGTCGAATCCGCAGGCCCTGGCGACATCGTCGCCGTCGCCGGCGTGAACGACATCATGATCGGCGAGACCATCGTCGACCCGGACGATCCGCGTCCGCTGCCGCTTATCCACGTTGACGACCCGGCCATCTCCATGACCTTCGGCATCAACGATTCCCCGCTTGCCGGCACCGAAGGCAAGGACCACAAGCTTACCGCCCGCATGCTCAAGGATCGTCTCGACCGCGAGCTCATCGGTAACGTGTCCATCAAGGTGCTGCCCACCGACCGTCCCGACGCTTGGGAAGTCCAGGGCCGTGGCGAGCTGGCGCTGGCCGTGCTTGCCGAGCAGATGCGCCGTGAAGGCTTCGAGCTGACCGTCGGCCGTCCGCAGGTGGTCACCAAGAAGATCGACGGCGTGATCAACGAGCCGATGGAAAACACCACCATCGACGTGCCGGAAGAGTACATGGGCGCCGTCACCCAGCTGCTCGCCGACCGCAAGGGCCGCATGGACAACATGACCAACCACGGCACCGGCTGGGTCCGTCTGCAGTTCACCGTGCCGTCCCGTGGTCTGATCGGCTTCCGCACCGCGCTGCTTTCCGCCACTCGTGGCACCGGCATCTCCTCCTCCATCTCTGCCGGCTACGCGCCGTGGGCTGGCGCCATCACCATTCGCCAGAACGGTTCCATGGTTTCCGATCGCAAGGGTATCGCCACCCCGTACGCCATGCAGCGTCTGCAGGCCCGTGGCAACTTCTTCGTCGAACCGCAGTCCCCGGTGTATGAAGGCCAGGTCGTGGGTGTGAACAACAAGCCCGACGAGCTGGACGTGAACATCACGCTGGCCAAGCACATGACCAACATGCGTTCCTCCACCGCTGACGTGCTCGAAACCCTGACCCCGCCGATCAAGATGAGCCTTGAGGAGTCCCTGGACTTCGCCAACGAGGACGAGTGCGTGGAAGTCACCCCGGAGTCCATCCGCGTGCGCAAGATCATCCTCGGCCGTGAGGACTGGTACAAGTGGCGCGCCAAGCAGCGCCGCCAGAACGCCGCCCAGCAGGGTAAGTGATTTGGTGCGGCTGTAGCCGACCATTCTCTCTAGCTCCCCTCTCTGAGGGGAGCTAAGTTTATTCCTCACCAAGTCATATCCCCACCTATACTGAAACGCATGACTGTGAAGAGCACTACTGAATTGCGTCCGTGGTCGTATCGCCAGAACGCGCTGGTCAAATCGTTGATCACGATTGCGGCGGGCGTGGCTTCCGCCTTTGTGGGCACGTTCGCCCACCGTATGGGTGCGGAACTGAATATTCCGTATGGTCTGGTGCTGGCGTTTCTGCTGATCGGCCTATCGACATGGTGCGCCCGTTCGCGCATGGGCGCGGTCGGACTGGCCCTGCACCTCATCGCCTCCTCACTGACCGCATGGGGCATGGCGCTGACCACCACATCCGGCAAAGCGCTCATCGTCGCCGGATTCCAAGGCGACATGCCGTTCTTCTCCCAACATGCCGGCTACATCTGGCTGTACGGCCTGATACTGGTCCAAGTCGTCCTGCTCATTCTTCCCGCCCGCTGGTTCGTCATTCCCACTCATTCTGAATCGCGCGCGTAACTATATATGGCGATACATTCCCGGGAATGCGTCGCGTATCGGCGGGCGTAGGGGATTACGGCCGCTACCATAGAACTTTATGGCACGCATGAAACTGTTTTACTTGGGCCCGGAGGGCACCTTCACCCATCAGGCGGCAATGACGGCCGCCGACCAGTTCGCCACACTCGGCGACTTCGACCTCATCGCTCTGCCCGACGTGCCCGCGATCATGCAGGCCGTACAGTCGCGCCAAGGCTGGGGCGTCATCGCATGGGAAAACAACGTCGAAGGCTATGTGGTCCCGAATCTCGACGCGCTGATCGACGCCCCCAACGCGGCCGGCTTCGCCCGGATCAGTGTGGACGTGGCCTTCAACGCCTTCACCGTGCGCGGCCACAGCATCTACGACTGCACCGGCAACCCCGTCAGCGCCCACCCGCACGGTCTGGCCCAATGCACCCGGTTCATCGCCGAACACCATTTGCAGCCCGAACCCGCATCCTCCAACGCCGCCGCCTGCCGCGACCTGAAGCCCGGCCGCGTGGCGCTCGGCCCCAGCATCTGCGGCGAACTCTACGATCTCGACACCCTCGCCGAACATGTGCAGGATTTCGATGGCGCGCACACCGAATTCCTTGTCATCGCCCCGCGTGATGTGGTCCAGGAACTCAACGCCCGCGCCCACAGCAATGACGCCGGCGACTTCGAAACCATCATCACCTTCATCCCGCTGGTCACCGGCCCCGGCGTACTCGCCGACCTGCTGGACGTCCTGCGCGATGCGGGACTGAACATGACCAGCTTCATCTCGCGCCCGATCAAAGGCCACGACGGAACCTACAGCTTCATCGCCACCCTTGACGCCGCCCCCTGGGAGCCGAGATTCCGCACCGCACTGGAAGAGATCGCCGGACACGGCGACTGGGCAAAAACCCTGGCCGTCTACCCACGCCGCGAACGCCCGAACCCGCCGGTCGACGCCTGGATGCTGCCCGAGGGCGGCGTCCACATCACCAATCGCGCGCCGGAAGGCTGGCAGTACACCGAGGAAGCAAGGAAGGAACTGCTGTGGTAGATACAGTCGGAATCGTCGGACTCGGATTGATCGGCGGCTCGCTCGCACGCCGCCTGACCGAGCGCGGCGTGCGCGTCGTCGCGTGGAACCATCGCCCGCACCCCTACGCCCAGGCCGAAGCCGATGGCATTTTCTGCAAGAGCACGCTCTCCGAACTCATGGATGCCGAGCCGGATGTGGTCGTGCTGTGCAATCCGCTCAAGGCGATGCCCTCAATCCTCGCCGCCCTAGCCCCGCTTATGGGCGACCATCCGAACACCACGCTCACCGACGTGGGCTCGGTCAAGGGCATGGTCCGCGATCAGGTCAAGGCTGCCGCGCTGGGGAAGTGCTACGTCGGCGCCCATCCGATGGCCGGCAACGAACTGTCCGGCTGGCAGGCCGCTGACCCGCATCTGTACGACGGGGCCTTATGGGCCATCACCGTGGACGAGTCCACGGACTACCGCCGCTTCCTCGACGTCGCCGCGATGATCACCAAGGACGTCGGCAACCGCGTCATCGTCGTGGACGACGAAACGCATGACAAGGCCGCGGCGATGATCTCCCACATGCCGCATGTGGTGTCCACCGCGCTGATCAACGAACTGGTCGCCAACCCGGACCGCAACATCGCCGCCGCGCTGGCTGCCGGCTGCTGGAGGGACATGACCCGCGTGTCCCTGACTGACCCGGACCGCACGCGCGCGATGGTCGAGGAAGACTCGCTGAACGTCGAAGTGCTGCTGCGCCGCATGGCGGCACGTCTGACCGATATGGCCGACCAACTGCATGCTGGTGCCGACGGCGAGCAGGATGTGATGGGATTCTTCGCCGAAGGCGACCCCTTCCGCCGGTACAAGGCCGCCGTGACACATGCCGGCATCACCGCTGCACAAGACGGTACGGCCACCGCTGCGCCGCAAGCCGGCACAACTGCCGCCGGATTCCCGGAACGCGAGCTCGCCGTCCCCGAAGCCGGCTGGCAGCAGACCCTGCTGTCCTCCGCACGCCGGGGAAAAGCCATCACCGGTTTCGTCCATCCGCGTCAGGCCATCGTCCAACTGCGCCCCGCCATGTAACTGCGCCCCGCCATGTAGCCCGTGTGCAGGTTCCCCTCGCCGCCCGTCACGAAGAAGGCTGCGCGAGGGGGATGAAGTTCCCGCTTGTTTTCGTGAGAAGACCGTGTGGCTCCGCTGTTCGAAAGACCCAAAGGAGTAAGGTAGTCTGTACCGTTTTTAGGGAAACGCATCGAAGTTGATGCGGCGGATGGTTAAGGGGATGATGACGTATGACGTTACCAAGGCAGATTCCGGCCGGTGCCCGCGTGGTGGTGCGCATCACCGACGGCATTGACCCGGTCGACCACCGTATGAAGTTCCGCGACTATGTGGGTCACGTGGTTTCCTGGGACGGATACACGTTGGAGATGGTGCGTGACGCCGCCGCCAATGGTTCGCGCCCGGCCCAGAACGTGACCATCCATCAGGAACAGATTGCCACATTGAAACCCGTGCCGGAGCGGCGCAACACGCCACCCCGGCCGTAACCCAAGGCCATAAAGAATTCGGAGGAGAACGAGAGTGTCATCTACGCAGTTCGACGGCGATATCGACTCCTTCGTCTCCTATCTGAAGTCCAACCGCGGCCTGTCAGCGAATACGCTCAAAGCGTATCGCGCGGATCTCACGGCATGCCTGCACCTGTTCGAGCTGCGCGGCGTGACCGATCTGAACGAGATCACGCTGGATGATCTGCGCAGCTGGATGGCGGTGGAATCGCGCGATCACGCCCGCAGCAGCATGGCCCGCAAAACCGTGGCCGTGCGCGGGCTCTTCGCGTGGACCTATGAGCATGGGCTGACCACCACCGACCCGGCCGCCACACTGATGACTCCCTCGATTCCCAGCACGCTGCCCGCGGTGCTCACCGAATCCCAGGCCGAGCAATTATTGGATGTCGCTGAACATGCCGTTGCAACAAACCAGTACAAGGACGATGGGGGAGCGGCAGCCGCGCCCGGCAGCGGCAAGGCAGCTGATAAGTCGGCCGATACCGTAAACCGCAGTGAGGCACCCGCCCGTGCAGACAAGCGCGACAACGCCCGAGTCACCGCCGAATCGCAGCGCAACGCCGCGATTCTCGAACTGCTGTATGCCACCGGCATCCGTGTCGCCGAACTGGTGTCGATGGATATCGCCGACATCGACTTCTCCAATCGCACCATCAAAGTCACCGGCAAAGGCAACAAGCAACGCGTGGTGCCGTTCGGACTACCCGCCCAGCGTGCGCTGGAGACTTGGCTTGAACAAGGGCGGCCGGTACTGGCCCGTACGGCAACGGATGCAGTCAAGTCCCGTGCTGCCAACGCCCTGTTCCTCGGCGCACGAGGCGGCCGTATCGACCAACGCATAGCCCGTGACATCGTGCACAGAGCGGCCCGAGAGGCCGGAGTGCCGGATATCAGTCCCCACGCCTTGCGGCATTCCGCGGCCACGCACATGCTGGATGGCGGCGCCGATTTGAGGGAGGTGCAGGAGATGCTCGGGCATTCCTCCTTGAAAACTACACAACGCTATACGCACGTCTCCATCGAGCAGCTCAAGAACCGTTACGGACAGGCCTTTCCGCGGGCATGACCACTATGTGGACATTGGTTAACAAACTCAGCAAAGACTGAACCTAGCCGGTAAAAGCCCCCGAATTTTACATGGGTGTAACAAAAAATACACTGCTTGTCTCCCAAGTGCGCAAAAATGACAGGTAATCAGCAACGGGGTTGGATTGTTCGAGACATCGTGAGATGCAAGTCTCACGGTGACGGGGAATCCAGCCCCGTTCGCATGAGGCGAGGCTGAGACGTCCTGCAACCTAATGAATAGGAGAAAACATATGAAGAAGAAAGCTCTTGCTTTCGCTGCCATGGCTTGCTCCGTGGCCATGCTGCTGAGCGCCTGCGGCGGCTCCAACAGCAACGCTGCCTCCGGTGACACCGCTGGCTCCAACATCATCACTGCGTACAACTCCGAACCGCAGAACCCGCTGATCCCGGGCAACACCAACGAAACCGGCGGCGGCAAGCCGGTCGACCTGCTGTTCTCCCGTCTGGTCTCCTTCGACAAGGACGGCAAGGCTTCCAACGAAGTGGCCGAGTCCATCACCCCGAACGATGACGCCACCCAGTACACCATCAAGATCAAGTCTGGCTGGAAGTTCACCGACGGCACTCCGGTGACCGCTGAGTCCTTCACCAAGGCCTGGTCCTACGTGGCCAACGCCAAGAACGCCCAGAAGTGCTCCTCCTTCTTCTCCGCCATCGCCGGCTATGACGATCTGCAGAAGGATGGCCTCAAGGGTGACGAGCAGCTCTCCGGCCTCAAGGTCGTGGACGACACCACCTTCACCGTCGACCTGAACCAGTCCGACTCCGTGTTCCCGATTAAGGTCGGCTACTCGGCCTTCGCCCCGCTGCCCGAGTCCTTCTACAAGGACCCGAAGGCCTTCGGCGAGGCTCCTGTGGGCAACGGCCCGTACAAGTTCTCCAAGTGGGACCACAACAAGGAAATCGCCCTCGTCAAGAACCCCGACTACAAGGGCAACGAGGACGTCAAGAACGATGGCGTGACCTTCAAGGTCTACACCGACGACTCCGCCGCCTACCGCGACATTCAGGCCGGCAACCTCGACGTGATGGAATCCGTCCCGGCTGCCTTCACCAAGACCTTCAAGACCGACAAGAAGGTCCAGGCTTACTCCGAGGCCGGCTCCGTCATCCAGACCTTCACCATCCCGTCCTCCCTTGACCACTTCAAGAACGACGAGGAAGGCCAGCTGCGTCGTCAGGCCATCTCCATGGCCATCAACCGTGACCAGCTCATCGACAAGGTGCTCAACGGCAACGCCACCGCCGCCACCGAGTTCACCTCCCCGAAGACCCCGGGCTACTCCGACTCCCTCAAGGGTGCCGACAACCTGAAGTTCAACGCCTCCAAGGCCAAGGAACTGTGGGCCAAGGCTGACGCCATCTCCAAGTACGACGGCCAGCTCACCTTCTCCTACAACGCCGATGGTGGTGCCAAGCCGCTTTACGACGCCGTCGTGAACCAGCTCAAGAACAACTTGGGCATCGACGCGGCCACCAACCCGATCCCGACCTTCCAGGAATTCCGTGACGCGGTCACCAACCGTCAGATGAAGGGCGCCTTCCGTACCGGCTGGCAGCCTGACTACCCGTTCGCCGAGAACTACCTGTGGCAGCTGTACTCCACCGCTGCTGCTGATGGCAACGGCTCCAACGATGGTGACTACAAGAGCCCGGCCTTCGATGACCTGTGCAAGCAGGCTGCTGCCGCTTCCAGCACTGATGACGCCAACAAGCTGTACCAGCAGGCTGAGGAAATCCTCCTCAACGACCTTCCGGCCATCCCGCTGTACTACTCCAACGCCTCCGGTGTGGCTTCCCTCAACGTGAAGTCCGGCTACGCCTTCGATTGGCAGAACCTCCCGACCTACACCGAGATGTCCAAGAAGTGAGTCTGACTCACTGAACGGATACCGCTAGGTAGTTCGGAAATAAAGGGCGAGGATCGCAAGATCCCCGCCCTTTTTGTTGTGTGAGGGGTGCTTGCTCACGCCATCGGGAACCAAGTTAAAGTATCCACTATCCGACCGCAACCATGGACATATCCACCAACATTGCCCAATCTCAAACCTTGCGTTAACGCAAATTTACATATCACAGTCCGGGCATGCGGTAAACTGTCGGAGTATTTATCGACCGGCGGGGGCGTACTATACCTTTCTGGCCGGTCTAGGAAATAAGGAGCAACCGTATGGGTAAGTATCTTCTGCGACGCATTCTGCAGATGATTCCCGTGGTTCTCGGTACGACTCTTCTGGTATATGCCCTTGTATTCGCCCTGCCGGGCGACCCTGTCAAGGCCATGTTCGGAGACAAGCCCGTCAATGAGGCCGTCGCAGCCCAGATCCGCGCAGAATACCATCTCGACCAGCCGTTCATCGTTCAGTACTTTATCTACCTGAAGAATGCACTGACCCTGAACTTCGGCGATACCTTCGCCGGCCAGCCCGTTCTCGACGAAATCACCCGCGCCTTCCCGGTCACCATCAGGCTCGGCTTGATGGCGTTCGTGTTCGAGGCGATTTTCGGTGTCGTCTTCGGCATTATCTCGGGCCTCAAGAAGGGCAAGTGGTACGACACCGTCATCCTGATCGTCTCTCTGCTGCTTATTTCCGTGCCGACCTTCGTCACCGGCTTCGTCATGCAATATGTCTTTGGTATTCAGTGGGCGATATTGCCGGTGACGGCAGGCGCCGACCCCGGCTTCCTTGATCTGCTCATGCCGGCCATGGTGCTCGGTTCGGTGTCGATGGCCTATATCATCCGACTGACCCGCTCCGAAATCTCCTCCAACATCGCCGAGGATTACGTGCGCACCGCACGCGCCAAGGGCATGTCGAACGGTCAGGTCATGCTGCGCCACGTGTTACGTAACTCCCTGATTCCAGTCGTCACTTACCTCGGCCAGGACATCGGCGCCCTGATGGGTGGTGCCATGATCACCGAGCAGATCTTCAACATCCACGGCATCGGCTTCCTCACCTACCAGTCCATTCTGAAGGGCGAGGCAAACCTGGTGGTGTCCATCGTCACGTTGCTCATGCTGATTTTCGTAGTGTGCAACCTCGTTGTCGACATGCTGTACGCGGCCCTCGATCCGCGTATCCGTTACGCGTGATAGGGAGGAGTGAGTCACATGGCAAACGAAACCACTGAAAACGAGCTCAACGAGACCGGCGAGCCAGGAACCGAATACTTCATGGAAACCCTGCCCGGTCAGGACCGTTACGTAGCTCCTCTCGACGAGACCCCGTTGCAGGACGTCGATTCCGTCGACGAATCCGCACCGGCCACCAGCATGTGGGCCGACGCATGGCGAACCCTGCGCCGCAATCCGCTGTTCATCATCTCCGGGCTGCTGATCCTCTTCATCATCGTGGTGGCCATCGCCCCCGGTCTGTTCACCAAGCAGGATCCGAACGCCTGCGATCTGGGCAACTCCTTGAGCCCCGCCTCCGCCGGACACCCCTTCGGCTACGACCTGCAGGGCTGCGACGTGTACACCCGCGTGGTCTACGGCACCCGTACCTCACTGTCCGTCGGCGTGCTCTCCACGCTACTAGTCGTGATTGTCGGTACCCTGATCGGTGCCGTCGCCGGCTTCTTCGGCGGTTGGGTCGACGCGGTGCTGAGCCGTATCACCGACATCTTCTTCGCCCTGCCTATGCTGCTCGGCGCCATCGTGGTGCTCCAGATGTTCAAGACCTCCAAGTCCATCTGGAAGATCGTGCTGGTGCTGACGCTCTTCGGCTGGGTCGGCGTATGCCGTATCGCCCGAAGCGCCGTGCTGGAATCGAAGAACCTCGAATTCAACACCGCCTCCACGGCCCTCGGCTCCACGCCTGCCAGGAATCTGTTCCGCCATATCCTGCCGAACTCCTTGGCCCCGATCATCGTCATCGCCACCACTTCGCTGGCCTCCTACATCGTGGCCGAAGCGACCCTAAGCTTCCTTGGCGTCGGTCTGCCGACCACCACGGTGAGCTGGGGTGGCGATATCTCCAGCGCACAGACCAACCTGCAGACTGATCCGCTGGTGCTGTTCTACCCGTCCGCCGCACTGGCCATCACCGTGCTTGCGTTCATCATGATGGGCGACGCCGTCAAGGACGCCCTCGACCCGAAGAGCCGTACGGCCTGAGTGAGGGGAGTGGAGAATCATTATGACTGACAACACCAACGCCAAGATGCTGGCTATGCAGAAAGAGCATGGTCCGCTGCTCGAGGTCAAGGATCTGGCCATCGACTTCACCACTGACACAGGCAAGCCGGTGCACGCGGTGCGCGATGCCAACTTCACCGTCTACCCTGGCCAGTGGGTGGCCATCGTGGGCGAGTCCGGTTCCGGCAAGTCCACCTCCGCCATGGCCGTGCTGGGTCTGCTGCCCGGCACCGGTCACGTGGTCAACGGCTCCATCAAGCTCGACGGCGAGGAAATCGCCGGCGCCAAGCAGAGCGAGTTCGACAAGCTGCGCGGCACCAGGATGGGCCTCGTGCCGCAGGACCCGATGAGCAACCTCAACCCGGTGTGGCGCATCGGCACCCAGGTCAAGGAAGCACTGAAGGCCAACAACATGGACGTGGACCATGAGAAGCGCTCCGCCCTCGCCAAGGCCCTGGCCGGCGACGAGGTCGAAGTCAAGGGCAACGACGACGAGACCTTCCTCGGCGCCAAGGAACTGCCCGAGCTCATGACCGAGGCCAAGAAGGCTTTGACCGAAGCCGGCGTGTCCGGCGAGGCCTTCGACAAGGCCGTCGCCCGCTTCACCAACGAATGGGTTCCGGGCTCCGAAACCCGTTGGCGCGTGGCCGACGACCTCATCAAGGCCGGCGTGGCCGACGACCAGGCCTGGTATCTGGCTAAGAAGTACGTCACCGGCTCCACAATGGATGACCGTATCGCGGGTCTGCTGTCCGAGGCCGGTCTGCCCGACGCCGCTACCCGTGCCCGTCAGTTCCCGCACGAGTTCTCCGGTGGTATGCGCCAGCGCGCGCTCATCGCCATCGGTCTGGCCTGCCGTCCGGAACTGCTCATCGCCGACGAGCCGACCT
>OGPK01002690.1_pt1 | contig 11092 bp, 7 predicted proteins | sample 1552921 | NCBI WGS metagenome assembly OGPK01 (sample SAMEA2580264, study PRJEB22360) | human gut metagenome | biome: human gut; feature: human-associated habitat; material: faeces | place: Denmark | collected 2008/2010 | reverse complement strand
CCATCCGCTGGAGCTTCGACGCCGAGAACAGCAAGAACGCCTGCTCGAACGGTCCGGGCGCCCTCTGCGCCATGCGCCTGTGGGCCAACAGCCCCAAAGGAGCCGAGAGGGATCAGTATCTGGCCGATGCGAAGAAGATTTACAACTGGCTCAGCTCGACGCTCTACAATCCGCTGACGGGCGCCGTGTCCGACAACATGAAGAACGGCGTGATCAACGGCGGCGCGCTGACCTATAATCAGGGTACGTTCATGGGCGCCGCGCACGAGCTTTACAAGGCTACGGGCGACGCCAAATACATGACCGACGCCGCGCGCGCGGCGCGTTACACCATGAAGTCGATGGTGACCAACGGGGTGCTGAACAACGAAGGTTCGGGCGACAACGCGCTTTTCAAGGGGATTTTCGTCCGCTATGCGATGAATGTCTGGAAGGACGCTTCGGTCGATAAGGCCGATGCGGGGCTGCGTCGGGAGATCGAGGAGTTCCTGATCTACAACGGGCTGGTCTGCTGGCGCGACGGCGTGGACAAGTCGGAGGGATCGAAGTGGTTCTTCGGCGGATTCTGGGGCGAGCCGGGATCTTCGTGGGACGGCCGCCTGAACGAGCAGGTCAGCGCTTCGACGATGATCGAGGCCATGGCGCTGCTGATCGAGTAGGGACATGGTCCTCAGGACAGGCAAAGAGAAAGAGCGGGTTTCGGCCCGCTCTTTCTTCGTTTGATCTGCTCCGCCGGATGTTATGCCGGATTCCGTGTCGTGGCTGTGGCGGCTGTTATGCCGGAGCCTCGCCGGATGTGATGTCATGACTGTGGCGGCTGTTATGCCGGAGCCTCGCCGGATGCCGTGTCGTAGCTGTGGCGGCTGTTATGCCGGAGCTCCGCCGGATGCCGTGTCGTGACTGTGGCCGCTGTCATGCCGGAACTTCGCCGGATACTATGCCGGACTCCGCCGGACGTTACGCCGACCGGTCTGCGGCATCTTCGCTCTCTTCGCCCACTTCCTGACGGATCTGCGAGAGTTTCTCCTTGCGGTAGACTTTGGGCGTGCAGCCGTATTTGGCGGAGAAGCATTTGAAGAAGGTGCCCCGGTTTACGAAGCCCGCCTTGTAGATGATCTCGTCGATCGAGAGCTTCGTGGTCGTGAGCAGCTGTTCGGCCTTGGCCAGCCGGTACTCCTTGATGATGTTGGTCGGCGTCTGGTTGAGGATGCCCTCCAGCCGTCGGTAGAGGTTGCGGATGCTCACGCCCAGTTCGTCGGCGATGAATTTGGTCGAGATCTCCGTGTTGGAGATGTTGTCGTTGATGATCTTCAGCATCCGGTCGATGAACTCCTTGTCGTCCTGATGGAGCATGCGCCCGTCGGAAAGCTCGAAGGCGCTGATCGAGGACTTGTAATAGTCCTTGAGCGACCGGTTGCGGCGGAGCAGCTGCTCGGCCACGGCTTTGAGGTATTCGACGTTGAACGGAAGCGTCAGGCAGATGTCCGCGCCCGACTCCACGCCCTTGATGCGCTCGTCGATCTGCTGGGCCGTCGAGAGCAGGATGACCGGGATGTGCGAGGTCAGCTTGCCCTGCTTGATGAACTGGATGAGCGACAGGCAGTCGGACTGCTCGGAGAGGGCGTCGCAGATGATGATGTCGGGGTGCATCTGCTTGAGCAGCTCGATCATCTCGGTTTTGCCCGATGGCATCTTGATGTTGTAGTCCGCGGCGAAAAGCTCGGCCACGAAATTCATGATCTCCGAATTGTCGTTGACGATGAACACCGTCCTGCGGTTTTTGTCGAACGGGAATTCGCGCCGCGTCACGGTCGGCAGGGGCAGTCCGTATTCTTTGGACGCGGGCACGATGTTGTCTGCGGTCGGGGCGTTTTCGGCCGTGACTTTCAGCTGCGGCAGCAGTACGGTGAAGGTCGTCTGCGCGTTGGGAGTGCTTTCGACCTTGATTTCGCCCTGCATGCGGACCACGATGCTGTGGCAGATCGCCAGACGCAGGTCGCCCTGAAACGAGAGGCCGCGCTCGCTCTTGCGTTCGAAATAGTCGAGTACGCGGTAGCGGTCGAAAATCGCTTCGATGTCTTCGAGATTGACGCCCACGCTGTCGTTGGAGGCCGAGATGAGGAGCTTGCCGTTGTCGCTGCGGATCGTGAGGCTTACGGCGCCGTTGTAGGGCGTATGCTTGAAGGCATTGGACAGCAGTGTGTTGAGGATCGTCGAAAGTCCGTCGCGGTCGGTCGGCCATACGAGGTTGCGTTCGATGTCCAGCTGGCAGTGGATGCTGTTCTGCTGCGAATATTCGCCGAAGGTCTCGACCATGCTCTGCGCGATCTCGGCCACGGGAACCAGCTCGATGTTTTCGCTTTCGTCGTTCTGCCCCGTGCGGATGCCGCGGAACTCGTGAAGCATGTAGATCAGGTCGTGGAGCTTCGAGACGTTCTGCCGTATGGTCTGCGCGTATTTGAGCACATAGGGGTCCGCCTTGCGGTAGGCGAGTATCTGCTGGCAGGGAGCGGAGATCATCGTCAGCGGCATCGACAGCTCCTGCGTGATGTTCGAAAAGAAGCGCATCTTCGATTCGTAAACCTCCTCCTTGCGGCGGATTTCGAGCCGCTGCAGTTTCTCGGCGCGACGGCGTCGGTAGCGGAGCAGGTAATGGCGGATGACGCCCCCGACTACGGCCAGCAGCAACAGTACGTAGAGACATTTGGCCGCCGCGGTCGCATACCACGCCGGTTTGAGACGTATCGGCAGCGAATAGACCGGACTTTCGGCCCCGGTGATGTTGTTGCGGTAGCGCACGTCGAGCCGGTAGGTGCCGGGCGGCGAACGAGAGTTGCGACGACGCGCCGGTCCACTGGTCGTTGTAGCCGTCCAGACGGCTGTAATAGCTGTAGTTGCTGCCGTTCACGTAGTCGAGCGCCGAGACCGTGATCTCGAAGATGCGCTGTCCGTGTCTGAGCGTCAGCACGCCGTCGCGGGAGAGCATGTCGCCGATGTTGCGGATGCCGTCGTTGAGCCGGATGTCGCGGAACAGCATCGGGGGATTGTACTCCTGCTCGCGGAAGCCCGTATCCTCGATGGTCACCAGTCCGTCGATGCCGCCGAAGAAGAGGGTGCCCGTCCGCGGGTCGGCGAAACAGGCCCCGTCGCTGTATTCGATGGTGTTCAGTCCGTACGAATAGCCGTAGGTCACCACGTAGCCCGTGTGGGGCGAGTACTGCACCAGACCGCGGTTGGTGCTCAGCCAGAGGTCGCCCTTGCGGTCTTCGAGAATGCCGTGCACGGTGTTGCGGATGCCCGGAACGTGCGAGGTCGAATCCCGCCGGAATTCGATCAGCCCGCCGCTGGAGCCGAACCACATGGTGCCGTCGCCGCTGCGGTGGATGGCGAAGATGTCGTTGGCGATGGCGCTGCGCCCCGCGTCGAACTTGAAGACTTCGCTGCCGCCGCCTGCGATGTCGTAGCGGACCGCGCCGCCGCCGCGGTTGCCGAACCACATCGCCGAACCGTTTTCGGGGTAGAGCGTGAAGAAGAAGTTCTTGATCTCCAGTTCGTCGTTGAAATGCAGTTGCTCGACCCCGCGTATCGAGGGCTGCGACGCCGTGCCGCCCAGCGTCACGCGGAATACGCCGCAGCCCACCGTGGCCACCCACAGCGTGTCGGGCGAAGTCTCGTACAGGGCGTGTATGTATTTGAGCGGCGCCGGGGTGCGGAGCGTGCGGATGCGCCGGTCGCCGTACGAATAGTAGTTCAGTCCTTCGCCGTCGGTGCCGATCCAGAGCAGGTTGCGTCTGCTGCGGGCAAAGGCGTAGACCGAATTGTCGAGCAGCTCGCTGTTGCCGGTCGTGAGCTGTTGCACATGCGCCGGGGTGAACTCCTTGCGGTCGTAGAAGTCGGCGATGCGCAGGATGCCTTCGCCTTTGGTTCCGACCCAGAGCGTCCGCTCGTCGTCGATGTAGAGCGCGCGGACGGGTTTCGAGAGGTTGTAGGGCAGTTGGTTGAAGGTGATCGAGCGGAACGCCGTGGCGTTGCGCGTATGCTGGTAGAGTCCCTGTCCGTCGGTGCCGATCCATACGATCTCCTGCCGGGCGTCGCGCAGCAGCGAAAAGACGCCGCAGGGGATGTTGATGTGCTCGGTGGCGTATTTCACGCTCTGTTCGGGCGTGGTGCGCAGCCGTATGACGCCGTTGGTATAGAATGAGACGATGTAGTCGCCGCCGTCGCGGACGATGCTCGACACGCTGCCCATGCGTGCCATCTCGTCGCTCATGTCCTTGTTGTAGATCAGGCGGCGCTCCCGGATGTCGAATTCGTAGAATATGTGATTTTCGTCGATGAAGAAGCCGCTGCCGTTTTCGGCGAACGCGTATTCGGGATTCGAGACCGTGGGGAACCGTTCGGGCTGTTCGATGCCGATCCGGTCGTTGTTTTTGTCCGGGAATGCGACCGGTATGCGGAAGATTCCTTTGCGGGAGAATACCCACAGGGCGCCGTCGTCGTCCAGCTGCATGTCGAGGATGTCGGCGTAGTCGATGCCGGACATGGGCTGTACGGAGCTGAACCGGCGCGCCGCTGGGTCGTAACAGCTGAATTTGTTGTCCTGCGTGACGACGAGCACCTCGTCGCTGCGCCGTGTCACGATTTTGTACATTCCTTGGAAGTCCGCATGGCGTTCGACCCGCTTGCTGTCGGGGTCGAAGAGGTCCAGTCCGTAGTTGGTGCGGATCCAGAAGAGCGAGTCCGTGGTGACGGCGATCTCCTCGATGAGATTTCCTGACAGCGGAGTCTCTCCGCCCCAGTCGTTCGGGAAGAGCCGCATCCGCTCTCCGTCCCACATATTCAGGCCGTCGCAGCTTCCGACCCAGATGAATCCGTGTTTGTCCTGAGCCAGCGAAAGTATGGCGTTGTTTGATATCCCTTCGCGGCTCGATATCTGCCGCAGGTTGCTGGCGCGGACTGCCGTACAGAACAGCAGGAGCAGCCAGACGAGACCGGGTTTTCGTGTCATGGGAACTGTCGGTTAGGTAGGTTTGAACTCTTTTGTGCAAATTTATGCAAAATACGGCTTAAATCGGATAAATATTGTGTCGAAAAGTCCAGAAAACAGACAAAAATCGTATTTTTGCGGTTGCAAAACCGGACCCGACGCCCCGATATGCGGGGCCGGAAGCGTGAAAATGCCTGTTCAGGAGTGTTTGGCACGTATCTGTACTATTTCTTCATGGATACGGACTGCCGATTCCCCGGCGTTTTCTAATTTTGTTAGCGAAAACCCGAAACCCGTATGACCTGCATGAAAAAAATCGTACTCTTGTCGCTGGCTCTTTTCTCCGTCGCGGCGCTTCGTGCCGATGGACCGGTGGACTGGGCGCAGTACGGACGTTATGAACTTCAGAATGCCGTATTGGACCGGCCCGTCGAGGTGGTCTTCATGGGCAATTCCATCACCGACAGCTGGATTCGCGTCGATCCCGATTTCTTCGAACAGAACGGTTTCCTCGACCGCGGTATCAGCGGGCAGACGACCGTCCAGATGCTCGCCCGTTTCCGCAGCGACGTGATCGACCTGAAACCCCAAGTCGTGGTCATTCTGGCGGGCATCAACGACATCGCGCGGAACAACGGCCCCATAGAACTCGAAAACGTCTTCGGCAACATCGTCTCGATGTGCGATCTGGCCCGCTACAACGGGATCAAGGTGGTGCTTTGTTCGTTGCTGCCCTGCGACCGCTTCTCGTGGCGGCCCGAAATGGAGCCTGCCGAGGAGGTCCGACGACTCAATACGATGCTGGAACGCTATGCCGCGGAGCAGAAGATTCCCTATGTGGATTACCATCGGGCGCTCGATAACGGCAGCGGCGGAATGTCCGAAGAGCTCTCCCAAGACGGCTGTCATCCGGTTCTTTCCGGCTATTTGCGGATGGAGTCGCTGGTCGTCGAAGGCATCAACCGGGCGCTCGGCGTTCAGAAAACATGGTATACAACCGTATTGCCTGCAAAATAACCGATAAATGATGAAGAAACTGCTTATTATGGCTTTTGCCGCGTCTGTTTTCGCGGCTTGCTGCAACAACGGCGGCGCGGCGTGCGACGCCCGCAATCTCGATCGCGCAAAGGCGACGCTCGATTCGATATACGCGCATTACGGCGTGGCCGAAAACCGCCTGCTGCGCGAGAACTATCCGTTCAATGTGGATTATACGGCGAGCTACCTCGCTTCGGCGGATCAGGCGCGCCCCAATCCCTATTCCTACCTCTGGCCCTTTTCGGGAACCCTCTCGGCCGTGAATACGATTCTCGAAGCCGACGCGTCGTACCGCAGCGTGCTCGACGGGCGCGTACTGCCGGGGCTGGCCGAATACCTCGACACGACGCGCATGCCCGCGGCCTATGCCTCCTATATCAATACGGCCTCCGCTTCGGACCGCTTTTACGACGACAATGTCTGGCTGGGCATTGATTTCTGCGATATCTACGAAGCCACGGGCGACAAAAAGTACCTCGCCGAAGCCGAGATGATCTGGAAATTCATCGAGAGCGGCACGGACGACGTGCTGGGCGGCGGCATCTACTGGTGCGAACAGCAGAAACATTCGAAGAATACCTGCTCGAACGCGCCCGGTACGGTCTACGCGCTGAAACTCTACGCCGCCACGGGCGACGAACGTTATCTCGCGCAGGGCAAGGCGCTCTACGCTTGGACCAAGGAACACCTGCTCGATCCCGAAGACGGCCTTTATTTCGACAACATCGGCCTCGACGGCAAGATCGGCCGCGCGAAGTTCGCCTACAACAGCGGACAGATGGTGCAGGCCGGGGCGCTGCTCTACAAGGCGACGGGCGACGAAAGCTACCTGAAAGACGCCCAGCGTACGGCGGCGGCCTGCTACGACCGCTTCTTCGGGGAGTTCACGCCCCAAGGCGGCGAGACCTTCCGCATCATCAACAAGGGCAACGTGTGGTTCTCGGCGGTGATGGTGCGCGGACTGGCCGAACTCTACGCCATCGACGGCAATGCGGCTTACCTCGGCGACGTGCAGCGCACGCTCGACTATGCGTGGGAGCATGCCCGCGATGCGCAGGGGCTGTTCGAGACCGACTTTACGGGGGCGGACAAGCAGTCCGAGAAGTGGCTGCTGACGCAGGGCGCCATGGCCGAGATGTACGGACGCATGAGCGGCGTGAAACTGGATCAGACAAAATAACCATACTCAACTTACACATTGCAACAAAATGAAAATGAAGAAAATCCTTAACATCTGCCTTGCGGCCGCCGTGGTGTGCGCCGCAGAGGGCGTCTCGGCCCGCACGGTGAGCCTTTCCGCTCCCGCCGAAGCCCCGCAGCCCGCTGCGCGCGAAGCCGCAGCTCCGATGCCTGCCGACAATACGCGTATGGCCAAGCCCGGCAAGAAGACCAAAGCGCAGACGCCGGCCGCATATGCCGCGACGAACCGTCCCGCCGAAGCCGAACGTCTGTTCCGTTCGGAAGCCGTGGAACAGGAGATCGCCCGCATCAAGGGCGTGCTGACCAACGCCAAGCTGGCGTGGATGTTCGAGAACTGCTTCCCCAATACGCTCGACACGACGGTCCGCGCCCGCAAGGACGCCAACGGCAAGGACGATACGATCGTTTATACGGGCGATATCCATGCCATGTGGCTCCGCGACTCCGGTGCGCAGGTGTGGCCCTATCTCCAGCTGGCCAATAAGGACGAGCACCTGCGCAGTATGCTGGCGGGCGTTATCCGCCGCCAGTTCAAGTGCATCGAACTCGATCCCTACGCCAACGCATTCCTCGATCCCTACGATCCGAATCCCGACCACCAGTGGATGAGCGACCAGACCGAGATGCGCCCCGAACTCCACGAGCGCAAGTGGGAGATCGACTCGCTCTGCTACCCGCTGCGGCTGGCTTATCAGTACTGGCTGACGACGGGCGACGCTTCGGTTTTCGACGAGCACTGGATGGCCGCCATCAAGAATATCCTGAAGACCTTCCGCGAGCAGCAGCGCAAGGAGGGACTGGGTCCCTACACCTTCATGCGTGTGACCGACCGTCAGCTCGACACGGTCTGCAATGCGGGCAAGGGCAATCCGGTGAACCCCGTGGGGCTGATCGCTTCGGTGTTCCGTCCTTCGGACGACGCCACGACGTTCCTGTTCCTCGTGCCGTCGAACTTCTTCGCCGTGACTTCGTTGCGCAAGGCCGCCGAGATTCTGACCAAGGTGAACGACGAGCCGGCGCTGGCCGCCGAGTGCACCGCGCTGGCCGCCGAGGTCGAGACCGCGCTCAAGAAGTATGCGACCTACAACCATCCCGAATTCGGCACGATCTACGCATTCGAGGTGGACGGTTTCGGCAACCGCTTCCTGATGGACGACGCCAACGTGCCGAGCCTGCTGGCGATGCCTTATCTGGGCGATATGGACGTGAACGATCCGATCTACCAGAATACGCGCCGTTTCGTGTGGAGCGAGGCGAATCCCTACTTCTTCCGCGGTACGGCGGGCGAGGGCATCGGCGGTCCGCATATCGGTTACGACATGGCATGGCCGATGAGCATCATGATGAAGGCTTTCACGTCGCAGGACGACGCCGAGATCAAACGCTGCGTCGAGATGCTGATGACCACCGACGCCGGAACGGGCTTCATGCACGAGTCGTTCAACGTGAACGATCCCGCGGACTTCACCCGCTCGTGGTTCGCATGGCAGAACACGCTGTTCGGCGAACTGATTCTCAAGCTGGTGAACGAGGGCAAGACCGATCTGCTGAATTCGATAGAGGTTAAATAGGTTAATTTCCGAAGGGCCGCGGTCTGACTGCGGCCCTCTTTTTTTATGGCGTTCCGCTAATCCCGAATGATGATGAAACGATTATTCACGCTGTTGTGCGCGCTGACGCTGGCCTGCGCCGCCGAAGCCAAAACCGTCGAGGCCGCGTCGCCCGGCGGAAATCTCCGACTTGCGGTCGATGTCTCGGACCGGATCACTTACGGCCTTTGGTCCGGGGAGGACAAGATATTGGAAAACTGTACGCTGTCACTGACGCTTGCCGACAGGACGCTGGGCGAAAAGCCCCGCCTGCGGAGCGTGAAGCGTTCGTCGGCCGACGAGGTGCTCGAACGGCGTAATCCGACCAAGAACGCTTCGGTGCGCAACCGTTACAATGCCGTGCGGCTCAATTTCGCAGGCGGTTACGCCGTGGAGTTCCGGCTGTTCGACGACGGTGCGGCCTACCGTTTCGTGACGTCGCTTCCGGGCGAGGTCGAGGTCATGGGCGAGGCGTGCCGGCTGGGATTTCCTGCCGGAAGCGAAGCGTGGCTTTCCGAGGTGGACGGTTTCCGGTCGATGTACGAGGAGCCTTATACCCGTGTGGCGACGGCGGAATACGATTCGGCGGACCGTATGAGCTACCTGCCTGTGCTGGTCGGAATGCCCGGCGGTAAGAAAGTGCTGCTGGCCGAATCCGATGTGCGCGATTACCCCTGCTTGTTCGTCCGGGGCGACGGCGCGGGCGGCTTCGAATCGCTGTTTCCGCGTGTGCCCAAGGAGTATGCCCCCGCCGGCGACCGCAGTCTGAAGATCGTTGCGGAGGAGCCGTATATCGCCCGCACCCAAGGGACGCGCACCTTCCCGTGGCGGGTGGCGGTCGTTGCGGAAAAGGACGCCGCCCTGATCGAGAACGAGCTGGTCTGGCTGCTCGCCGAACCTGCGGCCGACGCCGACTGGGATTGGGTGAAACCGGGACTGGTCAGCTGGGACTGGTGGAACGGCATGCGCCTGACGGGCGTCGATTTCCGGGCCGGGCGCAATACCGAATCCTACCGTTACTACATCGACTTCGCCGCCCGATACGGTATTCCCTACATCATCATGGACGAGGGCTGGTCGGCTTCGACGACCGACGTCTTCCATCCCAATCCCGATCTCGATCTGCAGGAGCTGATCGCCTACGGCCGGGAGCGCAACGTGCAGATCGTACTTTGGCTGACATGGCTTGCGGTCGAGAAGGACATGGACCGGCTCTTCGCGATGCTGGAGGAGTGGGGGATTCCCGGAGTGAAGATCGACTTCATGGACCGCAGCGACCAGTGGATGGTCGGCTATTACGAACGGGTGATGAAGTGTGCCGCCCGGCACCGCCTTTTCGTCGATATGCACGGCTCCTATACACCCAAGGGGCTTTGCCGCACCTATCCCAACCTGCTTACCTACGAGGGGGGGGCTCGGCATGGAGCAGGGGGCCCGTTGCAAGCCCGAAAACAGCAACTGGCTGCCCTTTATCCGCAATGCCGTCGGACCGATGGACTTCACGCCCGGCTCGATGTTCTCGGCGCAGCCTGAGGACAACCGTTCGACGGGGGCCAATCCGATGGGAACGGGTACGCGCGCCTACCAGATGGCGCTCTACGTGGTTTTCGAAAGCCCGCTGCAGATGCTCGCCGACAATCCGGTGCTCTACCGCCGCGAGCATCTCTGCACGGAGTTTCTCGCCGCGGTTCCCACCACGTAGGACAGCCTGCGCGTCCTGCGCGCTGCATGCGGCCGGGAGGTCGTCGTGGCGCGCCGCAAGGGCGACAAGTGGTACGTCGGCGGCATTACGAACGACCGGTCCTATACGACCGAAATCGCGCTCGACTTCCTGCCTGCGGGCCGTACCTTTACGAAGACTTCGTTCGAGGACGGGGTGAACGCCGACCTGCAGGCCACGGACTACAGAAAACGGGTGCGCGAGGTGGACGCTTCGACCGTCGTGAAGGTGGAGATGGTCCGCAACGGCGGCTGGGCGGCCGTGATCGAGTAGCGGGGCAGGATTTTTCAACCCTTTCCTGCACTTGGGCTTATGGCGGCTGCGGGACTTTGGCTCCGTGCCCGGAGACGTGGATTATGAAAAAGGAGATGCTTTTCGGCATCTCCTTTTTCTTTGCAGTGTGGGCACGTTCTGCGGCGATTCGTTTCGCGGGCGTGCGTTGCCGCGGGACGCATTTTGCGGCGACTTGCAGATGCTGCGGGCGCGTACCGGATACGACCGCATTGTGTTGTGGCCGCGCCGTATAATAGTGCGGCTGGTGGCCGTGCAACGACATGG
>OGPK01002687.1_pt1 | contig 11099 bp, 9 predicted proteins | sample 1552921 | NCBI WGS metagenome assembly OGPK01 (sample SAMEA2580264, study PRJEB22360) | human gut metagenome | biome: human gut; feature: human-associated habitat; material: faeces | place: Denmark | collected 2008/2010 | reverse complement strand
TAAGATCATCTTTTCCATAAAGCAGCCTTTCATATTTTCAATAATAGTATTTTCTAAAATTATTTTACGAGAAAGACAGCTTATTGTCAAGAGTCAACCGCAAAGCTTACACAGATTTTTCTATGGAGTTAACCAAGAAAACAAAAACTAGCCATAAAAACAAAATATTGCAAAAGAAGATTCCATACGCAGCCGCAGAACCTATGCGTGCAATTATTATCGGGACGTTGTATGTCGCTGGAATCTTATATAAACAGCTTACTATAACAGTTGTGATACCCAATTTTCCCGCGTGTCTAAAGTAGTCAAGAAGCGTTCCTAACAATGTATTTGATGTCCGTTTTTTATCTGTTGTCTGTTTCAGTTCCTTCGCGTATGGACTCCCAAGCAGAGCTGATGCAGCAGCAATATATACACCTACAGCTATTGATACTAGCGTAGTTGCCGTGTCTGCCATGCTATCAAAATTCCAATTCAATAAGTAGGCTATTACTGAAACTGTTATAAAGCACCCTATCAGAAATATTTTATGCTCCTTATCCACCACTGTCACCTCAGTTTTGCAAGCAGCAGTTCCCTTACTTCATCTGGTTCAAAATGCTCATTTTCATCTTTTGTTGGTTGAATCAAAAAGTGTTTTAGCACAGACGAAAAATCAAATGTTTGCTCTATACCACTTTCATCGCATCCGATTATAACAACATCTTCAAATTCTTCCCGATGCCGACAAATACGATCCACTAGACCTTTTCCTCCTCCATGTATTGGAAGGTCTCCATACGATATTTTTAGTTGAAGCTTGCTTGGCAAGTCCTGTCCCCAGATGTTACCAACTTGAGAAAACAATGTTCCTCCACGGCTGAATACATTATCCACTTGCGTATATTGAAATCCACGAATAGTTTTAATGTTCTTACAAAAATCATCTAATGATGTATAAATATTACTTATCTTAAATTCCTTTTGTAGTGTGTCACTTAAATATTGTTCAACAAATCCCTTCTTATTGTAGTCATTCATATAAAGAAAATGTTTCTGTGCATCATAACACGCAAAAAATTGTTGTCTCGGTTCAACCTGTTCTTTTGAACGTGGATTCGGCATCTTCTCACCTGTTTTTTTATTTATGACATAGTCTCTAAAGCGTACCGCATCATCGTAGTCAGATGCCATCCAGAAAAATCTTTCTTCTATAATATCCATATCAATAGAATATAAATACTTCTGCTTTTGCGGCCGAAATATATGATTTCCTTTTGCAACAACATCTTTCATATCTTCCAATGATGCCTCACGAATGCCATCAACTCGAAGAAGAAAATTACAAAACTTCATTTGTTCATCCTCTTTTTATGCCATCATATTATCCGTCCACATCTCACACTGGCTAATGACCGTGCTGATTGCTGTATCATAATCTTCCGGCGGATACTTATATTTTTTCAGCAAGTGCTTCACCATCTTACGCATACTCGCACGGGCAGTTTCTTTTTTCTGCCAGTCTATCGTCCGATTTTTGCGCAGCATTTCCGTAAGTTCTCTGGTCAAGTCAATCAATTCATTATTTTGATAGAAGTCCTTTATGTTTTCCGGCTTTGTCAGAGCATCGTAAAAAGCCAGTTCTTCCTGCGTCAAGCCCAGCTTTTTACCGTTGTTATACAGTTCTGTAATCTCCTGTGCCGTTTTCAGAAGTTCCTTGATGACCTCCTCGTTTGTAATCAAGCCATTGTAGTAAGAGTTCATCAACTGTGTAATCTTTTCTGAAAACTTCTGAGACTGCACAACATTTGTCCGTTTATACAGTGAAACTTGCTCTGCCATAAGTTTTTTCAAAATTTCTACGGCAATGTTCTTTTCTTTCATTTTTGAAATTTCATCCAACACCGCCGGGTCAAACAGGCTGATATTTTCATCTGCCTTCTTACTGTCAAACAAACTGATAACACCTTGACTCTGGATACTTGCTTTCAGCAGTTCATTGATTTGAGCATTGATTTCTTTCAAAGAAAGTGTCTTGCCGCCACTCCCACCATAGGTGATCTTCGCCACCGTAGAACGGACTGCTTCCATATAGGCCGCTTCATGTCGCTCCCGCTCCGTGGTCATGCTGGAACACAGCGAATGCGACTGTTTCAGCAACAGAGCTTCTCGCAGGAACAGATCTTTGCGCTTGGGTGCTTTTGCGTCCAGAACAAAGTTTACGCCGCCAGTGACCAGCTTTGCCATCATCAACGGAGAACCGCCAATAAATCCGCTGAAATCAAAGCCGTGCAACAAATCTTTGCACACCTGAAGCTTTTCCTGAAACTTTGGATAAGCAACTTTGGCAATGTCCATATCGCCATATCGGGACTGGTCACGCTTGGTATACTCCTTCATAGCGGCTTTGAGGGCAGATGCAATGCCAACGTAATCTACAATCAAGCCGCCCTCTTTGTCCTTAAACACGCGGTTGACACGCGCGATGGCCTGCATCAGATTGTATCCGTGCATTGGCTTGTAAACATACATCGTAGCCAGTGAAGGCACATCAAAACCTGTCAGCCACATATCCACAACAATGGCAATCTTCATCGGGTCATCGTTGTCTTTGAATTTCCTGGCAAGTTCTTCTTTGTGAGATTTTGTACCGATGATTTCTTTCCAATCCTCCGGGTCATTGTTGCCACCCGTCATAACTACGCCGATTTTTTCGTTCCATGTCGGGCGCAGTTCCAGAAGTTTTCGATAAATCTTCATCGCAATCGGGCGCGAATACGCCACGATCATCGCCTTGCCCGTCAAAAGATTAGCGCGGTACTTTTCGTAGTGGTCGACAATATCTTCGCACAGGGATTGAATGGTAGAATTTGCCCCCAGCACACTCTCCATCTGCCCCAGCATCTTTTTGCTTTTTTCAATCGTTGCAGCGTCCGATTGCTGTTCCAGTGCGTCGTAGGTCGCATCAATCAAGGCCAGTGTATTCTGGTCGAGGTGGAGTTTGATAACACGGCTCTCGTAGTAAACCGGACGCGTTGCGCCATCCTCCACAGCCTGTGTCATATCGTAAACATCGATATAATCACCAAAAACTTCACGCGTATTTCTATCTTTTGCCGAAATCGGCGTTCCCGTAAAGCCTATGTAGGTTGCATTTGGCAAGGCATCATGGATGATACGGGCATTGCCAATGACCGTATGTGCTTCTTTTTCGCCCTTTTCATTTTCTTTGATGACAATTTTCTCATCAAAACCATACTGTCCACGGTGGGCTTCATCCGCCATCACCACAATATTTCTCCGTTCGGACAGCGGCTTCTCGCCACGCTCAAACTTGAACATCGTGGTGAAGATAATGCCATTTGCTTTTCGACCATCCAGCAGGTTGCTCAGATTTTCCTTGCTGGTTGCCTGTACAGGTATCTGGCGCAAAAACGGCGCACACTTGGCAAACTGCGTGTAAAGCTGATTGTCAAGGTCAATGCGGTCAGTCATCACAACAATAGTTGGACTGTTCAGAGCTTCTTGCAGCAAATGGGCATAGAATACCATCGACAGCGATTTTCCACTGCCCTGCGTATGCCAGAACACACCGCCCTTGCCATCCGTTTTGGTGGCAATTTTGGCCTTTTCAATAGCTTTTCGCACCGCAAAATACTGGTGGTATCCAGCCAAAATCTTAATCGGCTTTTGCCCATCACCGGAAAACAGGATAAAATTTTTCAGAATATCCAGCAATCGTGCTTTCTGGAACATTCCCTCATAGAATGTGTCAAACTGCGCATACGCCGTATTTTCGTAATCGCCATCCTTTGTTTTCCACTCCATAAAACGGTCAAGTCCAGAAGTGACTGTTCCCGCCTTATTGGTCGAAAGGTCACTGATTACGCAGATTGCATTATAATAGAACATCGAAGGAATGTCCTTCATATAGTTCCGAATCTGGTTATATGCGTTTTCTGCGCCCACTTCGTCCTTGGAAGGACTCTTCAGCTCCATCAAAACCAGCGGCAGGCCATTGATAAACAGAATAATATCTGGGCGGCGGTTGTTTCCGTTTTCCACAAAGGTATATTGGTTTACCACATAGAAATCATTTTTGTCTGCATCTGCATAATCAATCAGCTTTACTACCGAAGACCGTTCTTCACCCTTGACTGCGTATTTGACCGTAATACCGTTTTGCAGATAGTCCATAAAAATAATATTCTTCTGCAACAGGCTTCCCGCATCAAAATCATTCAGTTTCAGGATGGCTTCATCAATTGCCACAGCCGGAAGGCTGCGATTCAGCCGCACCAGACAATCCCGCAAAACATCGTCCAGCAGAGGGCGGTTGTAATCTGTTCGGTTCATATCAGGAGCATAAATGTGGGTGTAACCCATATTTTCAAATAGCTCTATGACCGCTTGTTCAAAGGTATCTTCGGTAAATGAAAGCATGATTTTTCTCCTCAACTATTATCCGAAGTTGCTGTATTCGATTCTTGCTCAATGGCATTCACAATCTTTGTAACGATAGAATGCGCCGCTCTTTTTGCCACCGCGCGTCCCATCGGCGTACCATTATCCAATGTATCCGTTAGTGCCAATCGAACTTTACTGAGTCCAATTTCCTTACGATACCAATCCGGCATCAAATTCTTTTGAATTGCAACGTAACAATCATCAAAAATTTCTGGATGCACAGCATTATGCAATGCTTCTCGAATAATCTCGTCCACTTTATCGTCTGAAACATCTAAATTGCGCACTTCTTTAATACTTGTTATCGGAACTTCTGTTTTCACAAACCGATCAACCATAGGCTTTTGCGTGTTCGCATAATTGCTTTTAATATATGCCATCTGGTGCTCAAGTTCCGGGAACAGCGTTCCTTCGTTGATATTGTAAAAACTCAGTTCCTCTAAAATCGCGTCTTTTCTTCCCGCTGGTATTCTAAAACTTTGTAGTTCAAACTCGTCTTGAACATCGCTATATGCCCGTTTAACAATGCTCTGTCCGATTTTTTCTTTAAGCTGAACATTATATTTTCCGCAGATTAAAAAAGAACCGCTTTGCCGCACCAATCTTTCATTATTCAAATTGGAAATCACAAAATAATTTCTTTGAATAATCGAAAGCAAGCTTTTATACTCACTTACCCTGCACTCTTCTACTTCTTTATCTGTATAAATTCCATACTTATTCAAATCCGAAAGCAGCTTTTCTAATGTATAATCGCCCGAAATCTCATGGCTCGCTAAATATGCCAGCACTTTAATCTCTATGTCGCTATAACTTTTTCCGTAGTCGCGCTTGTAATAGATTTTCCCATCGGTCGGCGGCAATAATGCAGTTTTACCGTCAGTTATCTTTTTCTCTTGATTGTTTTGGCAGGCAAAATACAGTGCCACCAGCGGATTCTCCGTCACATCCAATAGTCTTGTTGGCAACCCATAGTGTTGCAATTTTGCGAGCTTTTCAAAATCTGTTGTCAACTTTCTGAAGTCGTCAGGATTCCGTGTGTAAGCTGCGTTTATCAATTCTGCTTCATGTGGCAGCATCCCACCACGGAACACTCCCGGCATGACATTCCATTCGTTGCTGGCCTGTCCACGGAAGAAATAGTGTTTTGTGCTTACTTCTGCGCCTTCTTCTTTCTTTATTGTTTCCTTTATATCAGAAATGTAGGTTAGGTAGCTATTAAGGTTTGTAACAACGCATTCCTTCGGATTTCTTGTCTTAGCATTATCAAAATCTTCCATATTATCCCTTCATTTCTTTTATAAACGATAATTTAGAGCAGCAAGCCGCCGCATTGTTTTCAAGCCTCTATAATCGATCAAATACTGAGGTTAGATACACCGATTTAATACAAATACTCGGCGGTGGAACCCCCAAGACAGGCGAAACCGCGTATTGGAACGGTAATATTGCTTTCTTTACTCCAAAAGATGTTGGCACACCATATACATTTATCACAGAAAAGACTATTACAGAAGAGGGACTTTCACATTGCAATAGCCGACTATATCCTGTGAATACAGTTTTCGTTACGGCAAGAGGTACTGTTGGCAAAGTTGGTCTGTCCGGAATTCCGATGGCTATGAATCAATCCTGTTATGCACTTGTCGGCAAGGAAACACATCAGCTTCTTGTCTATTTTTACACCCTCAAAGCTGTTGATAGACTTAAGCATAAAGCAAGTGGAGCTGTATTTGATGCGATTACCACTAGAGATTTTGATTCAGAGCAAATCATGAAGCTATCTGATGATGATGCTAAAGCGTTTCTCTGTGTTGCAGAGCCAATGTTTCAGGAGATGCTTAACAATAGTATCGAAAACTTGCGGCTTTCAACACTACGGGATTTCCTGTTGCCCAAGCTAATGTCTGGTGAGATTGACGTCTCTTCCGTTCAGCTCTAAGCTGCTAAATTATCGTTTATCTTTTGATTGACTTCAATTTTACTATCGATTGCAGATAAAATTCCAGAAATCCTTTTCTGCTGTTCCAGTTCCGGAAAAGTCACTACAACTTCTCCAAGTAACTTGGTATTGATTGAAGGCATTGTTGCTCCAACGGCTATATTTCGGACAAATTGCTTTGTTTCCTCTAAGCAAAAGTAGTAGTAAAGATACTCGGAATCAATTTCACTAGTTGGGCGTACTCGAAGGCATCTTCCAGAAAACATCCATCCATCGTGTTTTTGATCAACATACGAGCATCTATCTACAGAACCCACACGACTAAATACAATATCGCCTTGTTTTAGCACATTTTTTTTTAATCGATTTTTATCCGTATTTGATACTCGCGGCAAATTCTGTTCGGAAAACATCTTGTTCCCTAAATGTTCAACTGTGACAATAGGTGTTCCATCCGCAACATAATCTTCTTTATGAAGTTGACTTCCAAACGGTCCTGTTTGAATGTCCGCAAGTTCTCTCAAAAACTTTTCTTTCATTCATATCACCTTATCCAATAAATTTTCTATGTGCCAATTTCACATTTTGTTGTTTTACCATTGCATAGTGCATAGTTGTGTCGATTTTCTGGTGTCCTAAAAGCTGCTGCACCTGTTCAATCGGCATTCCCTTGTCAATTGCTGATGTTGCCAATGTACGCCGGAACTTGTGCGGGTGCACCTTATTTAGCTTCAATCGCCGTCCCAATTCACGGAGCATCGTTTCCACGCCACCGATCATCAATCGCTCGTGCGGCTCTTTCAGCGTCACAAAGAGCGCTGGATTGCTATCTGACCGTTCATCCAGATAATTTTGAAGGTGGATCTTCGTCCGTGCGTCAAAGTATACCAATCGTTCCTTGTTGCCCTTACCAAATACAACACATTCGCGCTCGTTGAAATTGATATCCTCCCGATTAAGTGTCACCAATTCCCCGACACGCATTCCAGAAGATGCCAGCAAATCAATAATCGCCAAATCTCGTACTGTTGAACAGTTGTCACGCATCAGCTCCAACGCTTCATCCGTATACGTTTCCTTGATGATTTTGGCGGTTTTCACTTTGTGAATCCTGCGGACAGGGCTTTTCACAATAAAATCTTCATCTTCCAGCCACGAGAAGAAACTGGAAAGAATACGCCGGATATTATCAATCGTAACTTTGCTTGACCGCCGCTGTGTTTGATAATCCGTCAGATATTTTCGCAAATCGTCCGTTGTAATTTGCTGCGGTGATTTTCCAACATCATTCAGCATCGCTTCGATAGTTTTTGAATAATAAGTCAATGTTTTCTCGGAGCAACCCTCTATCCGTTTTGCCGTAATGAACGCTGCTGCCGAATCTTGTTCCTCAGCCTTTGGCTGTTCTTCACCCATTTCAATTATGACACCTTGAAATGACGCTTCCAGCACTGCTTTCAAATGCAGCAACTGTTCGTTATTGAGATACGGCAGCATTTTTCGCTGTATCTCGTTGATAATTTGATTTTTCATCGCCGTATCTCCTTATTACGATTTCAGAGAACGACGGCAGTGGCAGTTTCTCCATAGAATCTCCCGCCACTGGTGAGAGTTATTAAAATTATGATAAACGATAATTTAGTGGCTTAAAATTAGATGCCGGAGACATCGAGTTCACCCGACATCAAACGGGGCAGGATGGTATCTCGTAAATCCATCAGGTCGTGCGATTCACGAGTAAGATTCTGCATTTGTAGAAACATTGGCTTTATAATTCCATCGAAGCGTTGTAGTGTTTCTTCATCAGGTAATATAGTTGGATAGCCTTTGAGAATATCCGTCTTTAGATTGTTAAAAACGCTACCATTACTCAGGTTAACCAGCTGCTGACGAATATACTTAAAATATAAATAGAGATATTCATTGGAAAATCTTGATTCAGGGAAGTAAAGCCATCCGTCATGAATACAGCTATCAACATCAAGTATTTTGGGAATGCCCGGTGTCGCACTGTTGGAAAGCACAAGTGAACCGGCTTTAAGAAAAACTGTTTTCTTTAATCCCTCCTCGATTATATGATCCTTGATGTCAATAATAAATGGTGTTTGTAGGCCCGTTACATCTGAAATCTTAAGCCATCGTAAACCTGAGTCAGACAAGTATTCCTGTATTGGTCTGGGTGAACCTCCACGCTTAATATTAGCGTAGTCTCCCAATTTACCATGAAGCCAAGAATTTGGTGCCGTACCATCCCATGGCTCGTAATTGAGAAACCAAGACTTGAAAAGCGCTTGCGCTTGCTGTTGTAAATTATCGTTTAACTCCTGATTATTCTCAATCTTTCTTTGAATTGTGGTGATAATCTCGACCACACGTTTCTGAATACTCAGTTCAGGTAGCGTAACTTCGATTTGTTGAAAAGTTGAAGACGGTCTTGCCAGTGCAGGGACACCAACCTGTGAGGCATTGCTAAGAAGTTTATACTGCCCTATCGGAGTGTGAAAGTAATAGACAAGATATTCAGGCAAAACTTTATCATTGCATCTAACCCTAAACTGAGATTGCGAAATCACATACCGGTCATATCTTGAATCTTGCGGAATAAAAACTATCTGTCCAAGCGTTCCTCTATGTGTTATTACAATATCTCCGCGATGTGCATTCGCTTTGTTAAGAGAATCAGCTTTTTCCTCTGTGACATAGCGGAACGCCTTTTCAGACAAAGAAAAGCCCTCAAGATTGCTGCCATTTAAGACAGGCACTCCACTGTCCACAAAACAAGATACTTTAATATTTGAGCCAAATGGACCCATCGCAATTTCATCAATTAGGTCGGCAACGCGATACGTTTCATAACTCATATCCAATCGCCCCCAGCTTCTCCTTGATTTCTGCTTCCAGCTTGTGCGATTGCTTGAACAAATCTGAAAGTTCTGAGGTCAGCCGAACCATTTTTTCTTCAAAAGGTTCACCATCATCTTCCTGTTCCTCAACACCAACATAACGGCCCGGCGTTAAAATATAATCCTGTTCTGCAATTTTCTCCGTATCAACAACTGCGCAGAAACCTTTTACATCTTCCAGTGTGCCCTCAACATAGGCATTGTAGGTATCGGAAATCTTTTTGATATCCTCATCGGTCAATTCACGCAACTTGCGGCTCACCATAGCACCCATCTTACGGGCGTCAATAAACAGCGTTTTTCCGGCTTGTTTCTTACGTTTAGAGATAAACCAGAGCGAAACTGGAATCTGGGTCGTATAGAAAAGCTGTGTCGGCATGGCAATGATGCAGTCCACAAGGTCAGCATTCACAATATTTTTGCGGATGTCACCTTCACCGCCAGACTGAGAGGAAAGAGAACCATTTGCAAGCACCATACCCATGCGGCCACCCGGCGCAAGATGATAAATCATGTGCTGAAGCCATGCAAAGTTCGCGTTGCTTGCAGGTGGCATACCATACTGCCAGCGGACATCATCTTTGAGCTGCTCTGCACCCCAGTTCGACAGGTTGAAAGGGGGATTCGCCATAATATAGTCTGCCCGCATGGTCGGGTGCTGGTCGTCAAGGAATGTATCCGCCGCATACTTTCCAAGGTCGGGTTCAATGCCACGAATGGCAAGGTTCATTTGTGCCAGCTTCCATGTGGTCGGGTTGGAATCCTGTCCATAAATCGAGATATCGTTGATATTTCCACTATGGTTCTCTACAAATTTTGCAGACTGAACAAACATACCACCACTGCCGCAGCAAGGGTCATACACTCGTCCCTTAAACGGTTGCAGCACTTCCACCAGCGTCCGCACAACGCAGGACGGTGTAAAGAATTCGCCTCCGCGCTTTCCTTCCTGCTCTGCAAACATCGACAGGCAGTATTCATAAGTGCGTCCCAGAATGTCCTTTTCGCTGCCGTGTTCAATCATTTTGATGTTCGTAAACAGGTCAACGACTTCGCCCAACCGACGTTTATCCAGTTCTGGACGCGCAAAATTCTTCGGCAGAATATCTTTTAGGCGCGCGTTTTCTTTTTCGATAGCGCGCATTGCATCGTCAATTACCTGACCGATTTCCGGGTCATGTGCCTTTGCCGAAACATCGCTCCAACGCGCACCAGCAGGCACAAAGAAAATTCCTTCCGATGTGTACTCGTCACGATCTTCCTCAAAGCCATCACCGTCTGCAACCAGCTGATTGTACTTATCTTCAAAACGATCCGAAATATATTTCAAGAAAATAAGACCAAGGACGACACCCTTATACTCTGAAGCATCCATATTGCCTCGAAGCACGCAGGCAGCATTCCAAATCTGTTTTTCAAATCCAATGTCGGCGGTGTTTTTCTCTGCCATGGTTCAATACCTCCGTTTTAGCTCAACAAATTCTGCTTTGAGTATAGCACAGATGTGCTGATTTTCCAATTTGTGCGCATAAATTCTTTGCAAGATGCTTCAATTTCCAGTAGATAAGTCCTACTATTACCGCTTTAGCACAATAAATTTTACAAAACCATCTTGACGCACCCTGCAAACCATGATATTCTCTGTCACAAATCCCACCGATTTTGTGGATTGCTTTGAAACCATCCACAAGATGTGGTCGTGTTCATTTTGAACACTGCCTCGCCGTGGATCATCCCTGAAAGATTAACCGCTCCGCAACACACCCGATTCATTTTGCCGCCGATTCACCCGACAAAATCATCGCTGC
>OGPK01002684.1_pt1 | contig 11107 bp, 6 predicted proteins | sample 1552921 | NCBI WGS metagenome assembly OGPK01 (sample SAMEA2580264, study PRJEB22360) | human gut metagenome | biome: human gut; feature: human-associated habitat; material: faeces | place: Denmark | collected 2008/2010 | reverse complement strand
TTTCGGCAAGTGGCTCGAAGGATTGGTGGACTGGAACCTTTCGCGTTCGCGCTTCTGGGGAACCCCGCTGCCGGTATGGGCTACGGAGGACTACTCGGAGCTGAAGTGCATCGGCTCGATCGAAGAGCTGATGGGCGAAATCGAAAAGTCGGTCGCCGCAGGCTTCATGAAGGAGAATCCCTACAAAAATTTCAAGGTCGGCGACATGTCGGCGGAGAACTATTCGACCAAGAATATCGACCTGCACCGTCCTTATGTGGACGGCATCGTGCTGGTCTCGTCGAAGGGCGAGCCGATGAAGCGCGAAAGCGATCTGATCGACGTGTGGTTCGATTCGGGAGCCATGCCCTATGCGCAGCTGCACTACCCGTTCGAGAACGGCGGCGAGCATTTCAAGACGGTCTATCCGGCCGACTTCATCGCCGAAGGCGTGGACCAGACGCGCGGCTGGTTTTTCACGCTGCACGCCATCGCCTCGATGCTGTTCGACTCGGTGGCTTTCAAGAACATCATTTCGAACGGTCTTGTGCTCGACAAGAACGGCAACAAGATGTCCAAGCGACTGGGCAACGGCGTCGATCCGTTCGAGGTGCTGGCCACCTACGGAGCCGACGCTACGCGCTGGTACATGATCTCCAACTCGCAGCCGTGGGACAACCTCAAATTCGATAGGGACGGCGTGGACGAAGTGCGCCGCAAGTTCTTCGGAACGCTCTACAATACCTATTCGTTCTTCGCCCTCTACGCCAACGTGGACGGATTTACGGGCCGGGAGCCGGAGGTTCCCGTGGAGAAGCGTCCGGAGATCGACCGCTGGATCATCTCGCTGCTCAACACGCTGGTCAGGGACGTGACGCGTTCGCTCGAAGATTACGACCCGACGCCTGCGGCGCGCGCCATTCAGGAGTTCGTGGGCGAAAACCTCTCCAACTGGTACGTACGCCTCAACCGCAAGCGTTTCTGGGGCGGCGGCATGAACGAGGACAAACTGGCGGCCTATCAGACGCTTTACACCTGTCTGGAGACCGTTTCGATGCTCGCGGCGCCGTTCGCACCGTTCATCTCGGACCGCATTTTCTGCGACCTGAACGCCGTAAGCGGCCGCCATACGGACGAATCGGTACACCTCTCGACCTTCCCGAAGGCCGACGGGAAGCTGATCGACGCCGATCTGGAAGAGATGATGTCGCTGGCCCAGCACGTATCGTCGATGGTGCTGGCCCTGCGCCGCAAAGTCTCGATCAAGGTGCGCCAGCCGCTGACCAAAATACTGATTCCGGTGCTCGACCCGGCAATGGCGCAGCATATCGCCGCCGTGAAGACGCTCATCATGAACGAGGTGAACGTCAAGGAGATCGAGCTGATCGAGAACACGGCGGGCATCATCACCAAGCGCATCAAGCCCAACTTCAAGACGCTGGGACCGCGCTACGGCAAATACATGAAGCAGATCGCCGCCATGACCGCGGAGTTCACGCAGGAGCGGATCGCCGAAATCGAAGCCGCTCCGGAGACGATTCTCGACCTCGGCGCCGAGAAGATCGCCGTAACCCCCGCCGATTTCGAGATCACCTCGGAGGACATGCCGGGCTGGCTCGTGGCGTCGGAAGGCAAGCTGACCGTGGCGCTCGACATCACCGTAACGGAGGAGCTGCGCGCGGAAGGCGTGGCACGCGAGTTGATAAACCGCATCCAGAATATCCGCAAGGATTCGGGATTCGAAGTGACGGACAAGATCCGGGTCGAGATCGAGCAGAAGGAGCTTGTGGCCGACGCCGTCACCAAATACGCCGGTTACATCGCATCGCAGACGCTGGCCGTCGAGGTCAAGACCGCGGCACAACCTGCGGGCGGAGTGATCGTCGATTCGGATGTCGATGACGAGCCGGTACGGATCGCCGTAACGCGGATTTAGCCCGTCCGGAACGTCTCCGAGTCCCTTTTTCGGTGAATTTGGAACGGCAAGTGTTTCATGCTGAGCACGATGCGCGGGTATGTCCGGACGGAATCGTATAATGAGATGTAAAATTTGGTATTTACGAAAAAAATAGTTAATTTTACATAAAACCTAATTAAGGAGAAGACGACTATGGCAGACGAAAGAACGAGATACAGCGACGCCGAACTCGAAGAGTTCAAGCAGCTTATCCTGAAGAAGCTGGAGAACGCGCGTGCGGACTACGAGCTGCTGCGCGCCACTATCACCCACACGGCAGACAACGACACGGAAGATACCTCGCCGACGTTCAAGGTCCTCGAAGAGGGCGCAGCGACTCTCTCGAAAGAGGAGAGCGGACGCTTGGCGGCGCACCAGATGAAGTTCATACGCAATCTGGAAATGGCGCTCGTGCGTATCGAGAATAAGACTTACGGCATCTGTAAAACCACGGGCAAGCTCATTCCCAAGGAGCGCCTGATGAAAGTGCCCCACGCCACCGAGTGTATCGAGGCCAAGGAGGGACGCAGGTAGAACCGGAAGGGCGCGCAGACGGACTCCGACGCGGCGTCACGGCCCCGGTACGATTCCGGAAGGCGGAAAAATCGCAGGACATGCCCGGAGATAACATCCGCAGAGAGTGTATATTGAGGAAAAGACGACCGTCACGGCCGTCTTTTCCTGTTTCGGGGAGCCGCTTTTTTATACGTTTTGCCGAAAAATTACGTTATCTTTGATGACATGTATCGCCGGATCTGCATACTCGTACTAACCGTCCTCGCGGCAGTGAGCGTTTGTTTCGCCCGAACGGCCGGTCCCGGCATGCGCGGTCCCGAAATAACTTCGCCCAACATAAACTCGCCCGACGGATTCAAGCCCGACAGCCTGAACACCGCCACCTCCGAGCGCAATCAAAGGCTATATGACAGCATCCAGTCCAAGACTAACCGCCGCGCCGTGCCGCGCATGCTCTACAGAATGCTTTTCGTAAAGCCCGTGCTGGACACCACATTCAGCGGCCGCGTAGTGGACGAAAGCCGCCTGCTGGAACCCTATGCGGGAAAAACCGTGGGCGACATCACCATCGAGCGTCAGCATCCCTTCGACTCCGACGGCAACTGGCTCGAACGCACGGGCAACAAGATACACATGCTGACGCGCGACCGGGTCATCCGCCGCGACCTGCTCTTCAAGCCGGGCGACAAGATCGACCCGCAGCTGATCGTGCGCAACAAGCAGCTGCTCCGCTCGCGCCCCTACATCTCCGACGTCGATATCACCCTGATGCCCGATTCGCTGGATTCGACACGCGTCAATATGGTCATATGCACCCGTGACAGCTGGACGATCAGCGTCGACGGCGCCATCCACGGCGAGGGCCGCACGATGGTCGGACTGTCGGACGCCAACATTTTCGGCTGGGGCAACACCCTGAAGTTCAATACCAACTTCAGCCGCAAAGACTTCTCATACGGCGGCAACATCGTCGAATACGAAATCCCCAACGTTCTGGGAAGTTTCTACACGGCGGATTTTTCGGCCGGACGCGACTTCTACAACTCGGAGCTGAACATGGGGCTGCGCAAGGAGTTCATACGTCCGACGGACTATGAAATCGGCCTTACGTACAGCGATGTCAAGTCGAAGCGCTACATGATCGACCTCGACACTTCGCTGCTCATCAAGGTCCGCAATCTGGACGCATGGGGCGGCAAGTCGCGCTATATCCGCTCCATCAATTCGAGCATATATTTCACGGGACGCTACAGCTACGCCCGTTTCAGCCGGCGGCCGCTGGTAGCCCCCAACCACAACCCCGCGCTGCACGACTACGACGCCATGCTCTTCGGGGCCGGTCTCTACCGCGAGAAGTTCTATTCGGCCAACATGATCTACGGATTCGGCACAAGGGAGTACCTTGCGACGGGTTACAAGGCCGAGCTGGTCGGCGGATACTCGTGGGGCGAATTCAACGACGAAATGTATCTGGGCATGACCTATACGACCGGCGGATTCCGCTCGGTGGGCTACGTCATGGGGAGTTTCACGCTGGGCAGCTATATCGACCTTGCAACCGGCATGTGGCGCCATAGTGCGGTGGACGTGGACCTGAAGTGGTTCTCGAACCTTTTCATGTTCAAACGCAGCCGCATCCGCCAGTTTCTGGCCTTCAACTATACGCAGGGATGGAACCGCGGCACGGGCAGCGACGAAATAATCCGCATGACCCGCATAAACGGACTGCAGGCGCTCAAAGAGCATGTCACCGGCACCAACCGCATGATCCTCAACACGGAGACCGTATTTTTCACCCCCTACCAGCCCCTCGGCTTCCGTATCGCCCTGTTCGGATTCGCCGACTTCGGACTGATCGGCTATTCCCCCAACATCTTCAAGAACGACTTCTTCACTTCGTTCGGCTTCGGCGTGCGCATCAAGAACGAAAGGCTGATTTTCAACACGATACAGATACGTCTGGGACTCGCCTTCGGCAAACGCGGACTGGTCGAGAGCGAATATGTCCGCGTATCGAACCAGACCCGCATCGAACAATACCGTTACCGTCCGACACGGCCCGAAATCGTGGGATTCAAATAAGTCGGCGGACCGGACAGCCAACAAAAAAACGGAGGTCTCGGACCTCCGTTTTTTTATTGCCCTTCGACGATCTGCCCCTTGTCGTCGATCGTCATCACCCGGTCGTACTGTTTCACTTTCGCCGTAAAGTCGTGGAAATCTTCGGCTTCCTGATACTTGCAGGGAACGACCTCTTCGCCCTTGCGGTTGATATAGCCGTACCCCAGCCCCTTGACGAAAACGCGGGCCAGACCGCAGCTGAAAGGATATGCCTCGTGGTATTTGAAGGGTACGACGAGCTGGCCGTTCGTGGCGATATAGCCCCAGCGGGCGTCGTAGAAATCCTCGGAATTTACGCCGAAACGCATCACCGGGGCGCGCATCTCGCTGAACTCGCCGGCATCGTCCCACTTGGCGGGGAGCACTTCGCGCCCTTCGGTGTCGATATACCCGCAGCGCGGCTCCATCCCCTGAAAATTCATGCCGTAAAGGTTGGTATTGAACGGCGCCAGACCGTCATGGAACTCCCCGATGCGTTTATAGCGGAACGAGCTGACTTCATTGCCGTTGCGGTCCACCAGTCCGTAATTGACATTGTTGTAGCTCACCACGGCGACACCGCCCGAAAAGGGCTTCGCCACGGCGAAACGGGGCGAAATCGCCACATTGCCCTTTACGTCCACATAGCCGAAATTGCCGAACTGTTCGAGCATAAAGGCCGCAAGTCCTTCGCCCGGCGTATCGAGGTAGTAGTACCGGCACGGAATCGTCTCGCGGCCCAGCGTATCGATCAGTCCCCACTGCCCGCCGTAAGGCTCGTCGCGCAGCATCATGCTGCCTCCGTAGTTGGTCCGGGCATAGCCGTCCTTGAAATCGGAAATGTAGGTGAAAAAGCAGGGAAGCACCTCGCGACCGTCGGCGTCCAAGAAGCCGTGCTTGCCGCCGCTCGTCACGGGAATCAGCCCGTATGCGTTAGGCTCGCCGATCAGGTTGTAGTCGCACGGCACGACCACTTCGCCGTTTTCGCGCAGATAGCCCCACTTGCCGTCGCGCAGCACACGCATCCAGCCCCGCTCGTCCGGCTCGCCGATTTCGGAGTACAGGCAGGGAATAACCATCTTCCCCGACTTATCAACGCGGCCCCAAAGCTCGCCCGCGGCCTGCACCCACGCCATGCCGTCCTCAAACGGTTCGGCAAGCACGAACTGCGGAGCGATCACGAGCCGTCCCACGGTGTCGATATATCCCCAAGCTCCTTCGGGGACCTGCACCGCGGCCAGTCCGTCGGCAAATCGGCGGGCGTCGGCATAGCGGCATTCGATCGCCAGCCGCCCCGTTCCATCGACATAGCCCCAGCGGCCTACGCCCTCGTTGATATCGAGCACGGCCGCGCGGTTGTCGCTCATCTCCCCCACTTCGGCATATTTGGCCGTACGTTTTTCGAACGACTGGCCGCACGAGACGAGCGTTACGACTGTAAGAAAAAATAGCAGGCGTTTCATAGCTTCTGTTTTGTGTTTCCCATGCAAAGATAGCGCAAGCCGGGCGCAGAACCAAATTTTTCGGTTTCGCCCGGAACGGTTCTCCGCAGGGAAGGCGTCGTCCCGGCAAAACCGACGGCGGCCGGGCTGAAAATTCACCGCGCCGACGCCCGCCGAGACTGCCGCCAACCGGAATTTACGCAGGCAAGGACAACTTGTCACGGACGATTTCCGCAAGTTTCGGGCCTGCATTGCCCGCACGCCGAAAAAACCCGGAACGGCAAAACCGTTCCGGGCGCGAACTTTTTATGCTTATGGCGGTTGGTTTTCGTCGTATACAACCGGACGGCAACGGATTTTATCGTCTCAACCCGGCAATCCGTCCCCCTCCGGCTGTCTGCGGTTACCTGCGGCTATCTGCGCGTCGTAATCTTGATTACGCCCTCGCTGCCGGCACCGTATTCCTTGGCGGCCTCCTTGCCCCGCAACACCTCCATACGCTTGATTTTCTGGGGTGCAAGCCGAAGCACGTCCGCTTTGGACGCTTGCTCGCCGTTAATGAAAATCACGTAGTTATCCGGTATCTCCGAAGGATTGTGCAGCGTGACGCGGCCCGTAAAGACCGTTTTGCCGGACTCCGTTTTCGAATGATCCACGCGCGTCGTGCCTTCGCCGGTCGTAACGCGCCAATAAGACGGCGTTTCCGACGCCGTCCCGCCGACCGCACCCGCGACGACCGCCCCGCCGTCAGCAGTATCGGCGGAGGAGTCCTGCATATCGACTGCGATCGCCTCGGAGAAGGAGATTTCCGACTTTGCCTGCGCGCGGGCTTCGTCCAGCTGCTTCTGCGCCATTTCGAGCTGTTTCTGCGCCCGCTTCCACTCCTCGGCCGACATATACCGGCGTGCCGCATCCAGCCCGGCACGGGCGGCCTGCATCCCCGCTTCGGCGGCTTTCAGGCCGGCGTCCGCAGCCTGCATCGTCTGTCCGGTCATAATGCGAATCATCCCCTCCGCAGCAGCGGAGTCTTCCCCCTGCACGGCAGCGTCCTTGGTAATGCGGATCGACCGGACGTTTCCGGACAACTCTTCCAAGTCGCCGGCATCGACGTCCCGCCCGTTTATTTTCCAGACCATGTCTCCGCCGAGCGAGTCGCGCCTGCCGTCGATCCTGTAGGTCATCGTACGCACTCTCCCCGCAAGGGAATCAGGCTCCGTCCCGGCGCCGCGCACCACGACGGCAGTCGAACTGCTGTTGCCGCCGTACGTGAACGTCTGCATCTGCGAGTCGGCACCGTCCTCCTTCGTCGTGACGATAATCACACCGTCCCGGCCCTTTTCGCCGTACGAAACTTTCGACGCGGAATCCTTGAGCACCGAGACCGAAGCGATCCGGTCGGCGGAAAGCGAATCGATCGATTTCACTTCGCGGCCGTCCACCAGAATCAGCGGATTGCCGGATTTTCCGTCCGAAGGGTCGATTTTTGCGTTCCGAATGAGAATCGTAACATTTTCTTTTTTACCTTTGTCATCAGGAAATACATAGGCGGTGCGGGCGAAGGCTCCGAGGGCGAGTCCCGCAAGCGGCAGCACGAAAAGCACTCTGGCTACGGCCCACCGCGACGATCTTTTACGTAACATCATGGTAATACGGTTTTTAAGTTTACTGTGATTAAAGCTGTTGGCGACTGAGTACCACCTCCCGCCGGCAGCTTTCCTTATTAATAATAGTTGATAATGTTTCGCATCGACGCCGCTGTCGAGGACGGCCTCGTCGGCTTCGTATTCGTGAATGGCCCGCAGTTCGCGGCGAAGCAGCCACATCGCGGGGTTGAACCACTGGAGGCAGCCCGCGAGATCGGTGAGCAGCAGATCGACCGAATGGCGCAAACGCAGATGGGCCTTTTCGTGCAGGACGATCGCGTCGCCGTTTTCGGCCAAATCCTTCTCTGACAGCACGATATAACGATACCAGCTGAAAGGCGTCACCGAACGGCCGATACGCACCAGCACCGTTCCGTCGGCCAGCCGTTCACGACGCCCCCGGCGGATCATGCGGATCACGCCGAAAACCGATCCGAACGTCCAGAGCAGCGTCGCCCCCGCTCCGGTCAGAAAAACAAGGGCAGCGGCCTTATCCCACGGAAACGGTTCGGGCTGCGGTTCGGCTGACGCCTCGAAGAGCTGCTCCGCAGCCGGCATCTCCGGTGCGGCAGGCAGCTCACGGTAGATCGTAATGACGCAGAACGGCAGTATAAACGACAGCACCATAGCCGCCAGCACCACGATACGGTTCAGACGGTGGAAAGTCTCGCGGCTCAGCAGCAGTTTGAAAAAGAGGTAAAACACCGCCAGACAGGCGCCGACCTTCAGGCTGTAGATCATCAGGGCGTACATGGCTACCGGCGGTTTTGATTTTCGATGCGGTCGATCAGCTCTCGAAGGTCCTCGACCGAAATCTTCTCCTCCTCGACCAGCGCGGAAACCGCCCCAAGATAAGAATTCTCGAAATACTTGCTGATGACACCGCCCAGCGTACGGCGGGAAAACTCCTCCTCGGTCACCACCGGATAATACTGATAGGTGCTTCCGAAGGTCTTGTGACCGACATAGCCCTTGGCTTCGAGGGCGCGGACCATCGTCGAGAGCGTATTGAAATGGGGTTTAGGCTCGGCGGCCAGCGCGACCAGTTCCCGCACGAACAGCGGGCCGTGTTCCCAGAAACAGCGCATCAGCTCCTCTTCCCTGCGTGTCAGTTTTTCCATAGCGTCGGTTGTTTTTAAAACCGGGCAAACGAGTATATCCCAGTGTCCGCCAGCAAAGGTAACTAAAAAAAATTCACATCCAACTATTTTAAATAGTTCTTAAACTAAAAAATATAGTTTACATCTGACAAACAGAAATTCAACCCCTAAATTCGCCGCAAACAACACCCGACGACCCGGTAACTCCGCCTCGCCGGGAGTTGGAACAAAAAACCCCGGCCTTACAGGCCGGAGTTTTGTAGGTAAGAGAAAGTGCAGAAAAGAGTAAATATTTTGTTTACAGTTATTAAATTCTCTCTTCTACATGTACTCGGAGTGATACAATTGCAAAATCGGGCAGGTTTAACGATGAGTTTTGTTACTTATCCGTTACCTGCCCGAAATGCTTTGATTTGCATTTAAGGCAGTCGTTTTCAGTTCGTTGCATCGAATTTCCGCATAACAAATAACTTGACTTAACGTTTAACCCATCCACAAAGTTCAAGTTATTATGCAACGCAGCACTTTCAAAGTCCTTTTCTACGTAAAAAGGCAGTCGGAAAAACACGGTCAGGTTCCCGTCATGGGTCGTATTACGATCAACGGTACAATGTCGCAGTTCAGCTGCAAACTCTCCGTTCGTTCCTCTCTCTGGGATGCCAAAGCCAACAAAGCCTCTGGCAAAAGTCTCGAATCGCAGCGCATCAACGAGAAGCTGGAGAATATCAAGACCAATATCGGCAAGCAGTACCAGCGTCTCTGCGACCGGGACTCATACGTTACGGCCGAAAAGGTCCGCAACGCCTTCCTCGGTATGGGCGATGATTGCCGCCTGCTGTTACAGACCTTCGACGAATATCTTGCGGAGTTCCGCAAGCGTGTGGGCAAAGACCGCGCTTATTCCACCTACGAGGATTACTGTCTGCGTCGCAGACGTCTTGCCGCTTTCCTCGAATACGAATACCACGTCAAGGACATTCCTTTCAAAGAGTTGAATCGGAATTTTATCGAAAAGTTCGTCGTTTACCTCTCCACGGTAAAAGGTCTTGCTTCCGGAACGATCAGTGCCGGGGTCAAGAAACTGCGTCTGATGACCTATACGGCGTATAAGAACGGGTGGATTCTCGTCGATCCTTTTGCAGGATTCCATGTCAGGCCCAAATACGCCGAACGGCGTTATTTGTCCGCTTCGGAACTGCAGGCCGTGATGGACGTCGAACTTCCCAACTACCGTACGGGCATTAACCGGGATGTCTTCGTTTTCTGCGCCTTTACGGGTCTGAGCCATGCAGACGTGGTGAAACTTACCCATGCGGACATCCATACGGACTACAACAGGAATCATTGGATCATCGACAAGCGGCAAAAGACGGGTACACAGTTCCGTGTTAAACTCCTTCCTATAGCCGAAATAATCTATGACCGTTATAAAAATCTGCATCTGGAAGGTAATAAGGTCTTTCCGATCAAACGCTACTATAAGACGATGAACATGTCCTTGCGGCATGTTGCCAGACTCGCAGGATTATCGTTCAATCCGACAATGCACATGGCCCGGCATACCTTTGCCACGACGGTTACGCTTGCACAGGGCGTACCTTTGGAAACGGTCAGCAAAATGCTGGGACATAAACGGATCACCACGACCCAAATCTACGCCCAAATCACCAATGACAAGATCGGCCGGGATATGGCGGCGTTGAGCGAGAAACTCGACAGTATCTTCAAGGTCGCGCAGTAAGCCGAGCGAATCGCCCGCAGCCGATACAGAAAATTCAGAAACTCGAAATAAGAAGGATTGTAATTGAATTTACGTATAATTTAACTTATGCAATACCGACATACAATCGTATTAACACAAAGGACTGTAATATGGCGCGCAAATTCGTAAAAGCAGGTTTGCATGCGGAAACATTGCGATTCGGTTATTTAAGATGACCCGACATAAAGACGCATGTAACAATTTGTCTATCTGAGTGTAAGTTTATTGCTGCAAATTGATTCTGATTATTATCTAATGAAGTATAAGGTTTATCCAAATATCTAAAGTTGTAGATTTTTTTGATCTCTTGCTCCATATTCAGAAGTTTCATGTGTGTTAAAAACATTTGCTCGTCTATACGATTTCTAAATTAACAAAAGCCGCGTATCACTTACGCGATACGCGGCTCCACTAATTGCGATTAGGTACAACTTATAACCTTTCGGCAGATCTTCAGGATATATTGAAAAACAAACAGCCATCAACTATTCCATTCGACAAGTTAATATCCGTTGCCGAAAAGCAAGAACGTCCCGACTACTTTCCGAGCAATTTCTTGACCTCTTCGGCCGGAAGAATCCGTTGCCGAAGAGTCCAAACGTCCCGAC
>OGPK01002681.1_pt1 | contig 11114 bp, 3 predicted proteins | sample 1552921 | NCBI WGS metagenome assembly OGPK01 (sample SAMEA2580264, study PRJEB22360) | human gut metagenome | biome: human gut; feature: human-associated habitat; material: faeces | place: Denmark | collected 2008/2010 | reverse complement strand
GAGTATTCTGATTTTGTTTAGAAATATTCCAAAATTTCGAAAGGGGATGGAATGGTGGAAAACAGAAATAACAGGTTGCTGAATGCGAAATTAAACAAGTATATCGTTCCAGGTATTATGATGTCGCTGGCACTTCAGCTTGGAAACATTGTGGACACTATCTTTGTAAGTAATTTAATTGGTGTAGAAGCAATGTCCGCAGTCACAATGAGTCTTCCGGTTGAAACGATAGTTCAGCTTACCGGTTACTGTCTGGGTGTGGGAGGTTCCATAGCCGCAGGAAATATGCTTGGTAAACGTGACAAAGAAGGGGCTTCGAGATTGTTTTCGGCCACTTTTATTGTCACACTCGTGGTGGGACTGCTGTTTTCTCTTATTGCATTTCCTGCTGCAGGACCTATTGCCAGATTTCTGGTATCCGGAGACGGAGTTTTGACAACTTATACAAGAGACTATATCCGCATCAGCATGTTAGGTGCACCGGTAATCGGAATCGGTCTGATGATGGTAAACTACCTTGGGGTGGAAAACCATCCGGAGCTTGCTTCTGTTTATCTGATCGCAGCCAACGTGATAAATCTTGTGCTGGATTACATATTTCTTAGATTTACACCACTTGGAGTCACAGGTGCATCCTTATCAACGGTACTTGGCTTCCTTTTTGCCATGGTGGTTTTTCTTTTCTACATTCGCTCAGATAAGAGGAATATCAGTTTCGTGCGGCTGAATGCAAAGGATTTCGGAATCGTGAAGGAAGCAGTGATTACAGGTGTGCCCATGCTTGTTTTCATGGCAACCAATTTTGTAAAAGCCCTTGGCCTGAACACCATCATCATGAATCAGATCGGGGAAGACGGAATGGCAGTATTTACGGTCTGCGACAATGTTTTGCTAATCGTGGAAATGCTTACAGGCGGAATCATAGGTGTAATTCCTAATGTTGCAGGAATTCTTTTTGGAGAAAAAGACTATGTGGGAATCCGTGTCCTGTGCAAAAAAATGCTGAAATACAGCTACATCGTGCTGGCAGTCATATTCGTTCTGATCATGCTGTTTACAGAACAGATCACCATTATGTTCGGAGGCGGCGGAGAGCTGGGACGGGAGATGGTTCATGCACTGCGTATTTTTGCTCTGTGTGTAGTGCCTTATCTCTGGAATAAATTTACCGTAAGCTATTATGAATCTATTGAAGAGACTGCAATTGCAAGCTTTGTTACCTTCCTTGAAAATGCAGTGGCAGTTCTTCCTGCAACATTTATAGGAATTTCTATCTGGAAACAGATTGATGGAATCGGTACAAATGGAATTGGTGCTGCATTTGTTGCCACAGAGATCATAACCTTGATCGCAGCCTGGATTTTCCGAAAGATCAAACACAAAAATTCTACTTTTTATATTGTTCCGGACCAAAATCCCGGAATCAATTTTGATTTTTCCATTAAGAGCACCATGGAAGAAGCTGGCGCAGTTAACAGAAAAATCCTGGAGTTCTGCAAGGAAAACGGTGTATCCGGAAACAGAGCCAATCTTGCTGCCGTGTGTGCAGAAGAAATGACTGTGAATATCATTAAATTTGGTGGAAAAACTTCCAACTGGATCGACATCAATCTTTGCCTGGAGGATGACATTTGCCAGTTAAGGATAAGAGACAACGGAGTGAATTTTAATCCGCTGGAATACAGCTATGACCATGAGGAGTTTGATATCCATGGAATTGAGCTGGTGAAAAAGATTTCAAAATCAATGGATTATATCCGCGCAATTGATATGAATAATACAATAATATCATTTTAGGAGGTGCAGGAAATGTCTGACATTAACGAAAAGAGCAATTTTGTTTTTGAATTTCAGCCTGTGACAAAGCTGTTTGAAGAGCAGGTGCGGCTTCATCCTGACAAATGTGCTGTAGCTTCCAGCAAGGAAAGCTTTACCTACGCACAGCTGAATGAAAGAGCAAACAGAATTGCGAATTCTCTTATTGAAAAAGGCGTTGGCTGTGAAAAAATCGTAGGTGTGGTACTGGAGCGCTGTTGTGACTTTTACGCAGTCCGTCAGGGTATTTTGAAGGCTGGTGGTGCATTTGCTGTCGCAGCCCCGGATTATCCCGATGACCGTGTGCAGTTCATTTTTGAAGATGCAGGAGTTCCCTTTATTATCACCACAAAGGAGATCCAGAAGGAGCGCCAGGAGCTGTTTTCCAGGCTTTCCTGTACGGTGCTTCTGCTTGAAGAACTGCTGGAAAACCCAAATGCCGGGAACCCGGATACCCAGATTAAGGAACATGATCTTTGCTACTGTATTTACACCTCCGGTTCCACGGGAAAACCAAAAGGTGTTATGATCGAGCATATCAACCTTGCCAATTTTGTAAATCCTAATCCAAAGAATGCGGAAACCTATGGCTATGTAAGCAGGGGAAGCGTTTCCCTTTCCATGGCAGCCATGACATTTGATGTTTCGGTACTGGAGGAATTTCTCCCTCTCACCAATGGAATGACTGCAGTGATCGCAAGCGATGAAGAGATCCTGAATCCCATTATGCTTGGAGATTTAATTGTAAAAAATAAAGTGGATATTATGACCACAACTCCTACCTATCTTTCCAATATGATCGATCTGCCCCAGCTTCAGGAAGCAGCTGCCCAGATCAAGGTATTTGACGTAGGAGCAGAAGCATTCCCGCCTGCACTTTTTGACAAGATTCACGCAGTAAACCCGGATGCTTATATTATGAACGGCTATGGACCAACCGAGACTACCATCAGCTGTACCATGAAGGTGATCACCGACAGCAAAAATATTACCATCGGAGAGCCAAACGGCAATGTTCAGGTGTACGTGGTTGATAAAGAGAACAGGATTCTTCCGGACGGAGAGTCCGGAGAGCTTGTAATTGCAGGTCTTGGAGTAGGTCGTGGCTACATCAATCTGCCGGAGAAAACAGCAGAAGTTTTCATCACTCTCAACGGAGAAAGAGCCTATAAAACAGGCGATCTTGCAAAGATCACTCCAGATGGCGAGATCGAATTTTTCGGAAGAATTGACAATCAGATCAAGCTTCGCGGTCTCAGAATCGAGCTTGGTGAGATCGAGGAGGTTGTTAACAGCTTCGAAGGAATCATCACCAGTATTACAGTACCGGTGGATAATAAATATCTTTGCTGCTACTTTATGGCAGACCGCCAGATCAATGTTGAAGCGCTTACCGCTTATGCGTCAGAATCCCTGGCTCATTACATGGTTCCGGATGTTTTCATCCAGCTGGAAAAAATGCCTTTAACACAGAATGGCAAAATTGACAAAAAAGCATTGCCCAAGCCGGTGGCGCAGCCCAGAAACCTGAAAGAGCCGGAAAATCCAATGCAGAAGAAGATTTTTGACATTGTGGCAAAAGTAGTAGAAAACGACTTCTTCGGAATCGACACCAGCTTTTATAAGGCCGGCCTTTCCTCCATCAGTGCAATGAAGCTCTGTGTTCTGATCTCAGAGGAATTTGGTGTTACCGTAAAAACAAGCGATATCCACGAAAACAATACCGTGGAGAAGCTGGAAAAATATGTCATGCTGGCGCCGAAACTCAGAACCTACGAAAAGAGAGAGGTTTATCCTCTTACCGGTTCCCAGAAGGGTATTTTTGCAGAATGCAGCAAAAATCCTGAGAGTACCGTATACAATATCCCCTTCCTTTTTGAACTGGATCCAACAGTGGATACCCGGAAATTATCCGATGCAATTGCCAGAATGGTAAGCGCCCATTCCTACCTGCTCACACAGGTATATCTTGACGATAATGGGGAGATGGTACAGCGCCCTGGAAATGAGACATTTGTGCCGGAAGTGATCGAGACCACAAATGAGAAATTTGCCAGCCAGAAGGAAAGCCTTGTACGTCCGTTCAAGCTGGAAAAAGGACGTCTCCTTCGTGTGGCAATTTATGTGACAGAAGATAAGAAATACCTCTTTACTGATTTCCACCATATTATTGCTGACGGCAACTCCTATGATATCATTTTCGAGGATATCAATAAGGCCTATATGGGTGAAAAACTGGAAAAAGAGTCCTATACCGGATTTGATGCGGCCCTTGACGAAGAACAGCAGATGAAAGAGGGCAAATACAAAAAAGCTGAGAAATATTATGACAGTATTTTTGAAGGAATTGAAACGGAATCCCTCCCAATGCCAGACCTGAATGGAAAAGCTCCTGAAAAAGGTTATCTGGAGAAGACCATGGGCCTGAAAGAAGAGGCCATTCTTTCCTATTGCGAGAAGCTGGGTGTTACCCCGAATATTTTATTTACAGGTCTGTTCGGCATCCTTATGGCAAAATACTCCAATGCAGAGGACAGTCTGTTTTCTACTATTTATAATGGACGAAACGATTCCAGGCTTGAAAACACAGTCTGCATGCTGGTAAAAACCCTTCCTGTTTATTGCAAATTCGACCCGAAGACCACCGTACAGGCGTATATGGCAGAGCTTTCCGAGCAGATGCTGTCCTCCATGGCAAACGATATTTTCCCATTTTCCGATATTTGTGCAAAATACGGGCTGAATTCGGATCTTACCTTTGCATACCAGGCAGAGTTAAGCGACGATTATCCAATTGGAGACACCATTGCCAGAGGCCACGACCTTTCCCTGGATATGGCCAAAATGCCTCTGCTGATCCAGGTAAGAGAGTACAACCACACTTATGTGCTTACAGCAGAATACCGCAGCGACATGTACAGCCAGGCCTTTATTGACGGAATCCTGGATTCCTATGAAGCTGCCATGAGCTCCATGCTGAAAACAAAATATGTTTCTGAAATCTCTGTGATCTCTCAGAGTGGGGTAAACAAGATCGCAGAATTCAATCATACAGAAAACGAATTTGACAGAAGCAAAACCATTTCTGACATGTTCGCTGAATTGGCAGAGACCATTCCAGACCACACCGCAGTGGTATTTAAAGACCGGAAATATACATACAAAGAACTGGACGAGCTCAGCAACAGACTTGGAAAATATATTGCATCCCAGGGAATCGGCAGGGAGGATGTAGTCTCCATTCTGATCCCCCGCTGCGAATACATGGCCATCGCACCAATGGGCGTGATCAAAGCCGGTGCGGCATACCAGCCTCTTGACCCTACTTACCCGAAAGACCGCCTGATGTACATGCTGGAGGATTCTGCTGCTAAGCTTTTGATCGCAGACAGAGAGCTTCTGCCGCTGGTAGACGGCTATCAGGGACCTGTTTTATTTACAGATGAGATCCCACAGCTGGAAGAGCGTGATGTGGAACTTAAGAAGCCAGAGCTTCATGATCTGTTTATTTTACTGTACACTTCCGGCTCCACCGGCGTGCCGAAAGGCTGTATGCTGGAATATGGAAATATCACTGCATTCTGCCACTGGTACAAAAAGTATTACCAGGTAGATCACAGCTCCAAAATAGCAGCTTATGCGTCCTTTGGATTTGATGCTTCCATGATGGATATTTACGGTGCAATTGCAAACGGTGCAGAGCTTCACATTATTCCGGAAGAAATCCGTCTTGATTTTATTGCACTTCAGCGTTATTTTGAAGAGAATGGCGTTACCCATTCCTTTATGACTACACAGGTGGGAAGACAGTTTGCGATGGAAATGAGCTGCGAGAGTCTGCAATATCTTTCCATAGGTGGAGAGAAGCTTGTTCCTATGGAACCGCCGAAGGATTATAAATTCTTTAATGCGTATGGTCCTACAGAGTGCACAATTTTTACAACTGTATTTGAAGTGGATAAATATTATTCAAATATTCCAATCGGAAAAGCGCTTGATAATTTCAAGCTTTATATAGCCGATAAGTTTGGTCATCTGCTTCCATACGGTGCCTGCGGTGAACTGATGATCTCCGGATGGCAGGTTTCCAGAGGCTATCTGAATAAACCGGAGAAAACTTCGGAAGTTTATACGAAGAATATTTATGACGATGCAGAAGGTTATGAAGTCCTGTATCATTCCGGTGATGTTGCCAGATATCTTCCGGATGGAAACATCCAGATCATTGGAAGAAAAGACTCCCAGGTTAAGGTCAGAGGCTTTAGAATTGAGCTTTCCGAGGTTGAGGAAGTGATCAGAAGATACGAAGGCATAAAGGACGCAACCGTAGTTGCTTTTGACGATCCAAATGGCGGCGGAAAATATATTGCAGCTTATGTAGTATCTGACGGTCAGGTTGACATAAATAAGTTAAATGATTTCATCAAAGAAACCAAGCCTCCATACATGGTTCCGGCAGTTACCATGCAGATCGACAAGATTCCGCTGAACCAGAATCAGAAGGTAAACAAAAAAGCCCTTCCACTGCCAGAGCGAAAAGTGGAAGAAATCGTGAAACCGGAGAATGAGACTCAGCAGAAGCTGTTTGACTGTATTGCTGAGGTTCTTGGCTATACCGAATTCGGCATTACCACAGATATTTACGAGGCAGGACTGACCTCTATCACTGCTATTAAGCTGAATATCCTTATTTCCAAAGCTTTTGACATTGTGATAAAAACATCTGACATCAAGGATCACCCAACTATTCAGATGTTAGAGGGCTTTGTGAAGACTGCCGGAAAAGAAACCAAGAGGGAAATCCAGGAAAATTATCCTCTCACCAATACTCAGGAGGGAATTTTCATCGAGTGTACAGCCAATATGGGATCCACCATTTACAACATTCCATATCTTCTGAAGCTTGACAAAAAGGTTGACCTGGATAAGCTGGCAGAAGCAATTGACAGCACCGTTGCAGCTCATCCTTACCTGAAAACCCGTCTCTTTATGAGCGACGAAGGAGAAGTCCTTCAGAAACGTAATGATGCTTTCACTTATAAGACGCAGATTATAAATGGAATGAACCGGGAAACTCTGGTTCGTCCGTACATGCTGTTTAATGAACAGCTTTTCCGCTTTGAGATTCACAGAACCTGTGATGGAAATTATCTGTTCCTTGACATTCATCATATTGTTGCAGATGGTACCTCCCTGGGCATTATCCTGAACGACATTAACAGGGCTTACAGCGGAGAAAAGCTGGAAGTGGAAGAGTATACTTCCTATGATCTGGCCCTTGATAACAGGGATGCTCTGGCAAGTGATGCTTATAAGAATGCAGAGAACTACTATAAATCCGTTTTTGAAAATGCGGGCGGAAGCATCAACTTCTATCCAGACAAGAGCGGAGCAGCTCCAACCGCAGAGATGTATCATCGTGAGACCAGTGAGTTCTCCGTACAGGACGTGAAGGCATTCTGTAAGAAGCACGGAATTACAGAGAATGTATTCTTTATCTCTGCTTTTGGTATTACTCTTGGAAAATACAATTTCAGGAAGGATGCGGTATTTACCACTATTTACCACGGCAGAAACGATTCCAGACTTTCCGATACAGTGGGTATGCTGGTAAAGACACTTCCTGTTTACTGCGATTTCTCAGGAAGCACTAAGGATTGCCTGAATGAAGTTCAGCAGCAGCTGATTAATTCCATGAACAACGATATTTATCCGTTCTCCCAGATCAGCCATGAGTTCAACATCAAGGCAGATGCCATGGTGATCTATCAGGGCGACAACTTCGCCTTTGATAATATCGGCGGGGAATATGCGCAGGAAGAACCTGTTCAGCTGAATGCGGCAAAGGCACCTGTTTCCATCAGTATTTCAATTGAGAGAAATAAGTTTGTCTTTGAGATTGAGTACAGAGGCGACATGTACAACGAGGAAACCATCAAATACCTTGCAGATAACCTGGAAACAACGGCAGATGGAATCCTGAGAGAATACGAGCCGGCAGACATCAGACTGATGTTTGAGGAAGAAACCAAAATGGAAGATGATCCTTCCCATGCCGGAAAGACCTTTGTAGACCTGTTCAGGGAAGCTGTTGCAAAATATCCGGACAGACCGGCGGTAAAAGACGGAATGGGCGAGCTTACCTATAAAGAACTGGACCATATGTCAGATTATGTTGCTCAGAAGCTTACGGAAAATGGCTTTGGCAGGGAAAAGGTTGCAGGTATTCTGTGCGGAAGAACAAAGGAATATGCCGTAGCTTATATCGGTGTTATGAAAGCCGGCGGTGCGTATGTTCCATTGGATCCGGAATATCCGCAGAGTAGAATTGAGTACATGCTGAAGGATTCCGAGGCAGAAAACCTGCTTGTAATAGACCGTTACCGCAGTCTGGTAGGCTTCTACGACCAGAATGTGATCAGCCTGGATGACGTGGCAGCAGAATCCAAAGACTTTGCACTTTCTGTAGAGCTTACAGCTCCGAAACCAGAGAACCTGGCTTATATGATCTACACATCCGGTTCCACCGGAAAACCAAAAGGTGTTATGCTTGAACAGCGGAACCTGCTGAACCTGATCGAGTATATCCTTATGACAAGAAAACTGACACCAGATGATATTGTGGCAGAGTTTGCAAGCTTCTGCTTCGATGCATCCGTGATCGACCTGTTTGCTCCGCTTACTGCAGGCGCAGTACTGTACATTTTGCCAGAGAGCATACGAAAAGATGCGGTTGCTGTTGGAAAATTCATAAAAGAAGAAAAAATTACCACAGCTACCTTCCCAACTCAGATGGGCGAGTTGGTTGCAGAGCTTCTTGACGATGCTCCGAGCCTGAAATTTGTCACCCTGGGTGGTGAGAAGTTCAAATATTACCGGGATAGAACTTACCAGATGATCAATGGCTACGGTCCAACGGAGAATACTGTTTCCTCCACAGAGTTCTGGGTTGACAAACAGTACGACAACATCCCGATCGGTAAGTCACAGCGGAATATCCGCAGCTACATTGTGGACGAAAATATGAAACGGCTTCCGGTAGGCGCTTCTGGTGAGCTTTGCCATGCCGGACGTCAGATTGCAAGAGGATATCACAATCTTCCTGAGAAGACGGCTTCCGTATTTGTGGAAAATCCGTTCTCCGTATGTGACGAGGACAAACGTCTTTACAGAACCGGTGATATGGTCCGCATGAAAGGTGACGGAAATATTGAATATATCGGAAGAATCGATTCCCAGGTAAAGATAAGAGGATATCGTATTGAACTTGGTGAGATCGAAGGAGCTCTTCTGAAGCACGATAAGGTGAAGAATGCTGCTGTTATAGTGATCGAAAAAGGCGGAAACAAATATATCACAGCTTATTATACTGGTGAAATCATTCCGGAAGATGAGCTGAAACTGTTCCTGAACCCGCTGATTCCGGATTACATGATGCCATCCTTCTTTGTCCATCTTGAGAAAATGCCGGTGACTCCTGGCGGAAAGATCGACAAAAAGGCGCTTCCGGTACCAGAAGTAACCACCACAGCAAGCACAGCCTATGTGGAGCCTGTTACCGCTGTCCAGATTAAACTTTGCGAGATATTTGAAAAAGCACTTGGCATTGAAAAAGTAGGAATTGAGGATAACTTCTTCGAACTTGGAGGCTCCTCACTTACTGCATCAAAAGTTGCTGTTATGTGCCTTTCCAAGAATATTTCCATTGTATATGCGGACATTTTCAAATATCCGACCATCCGTGAGCTTTCTGCAATCGTGGATAACAGTGAGGCATTTGAAAATCCGCAGAGTGAGAACGAATTCTCCAGCTACAATTATAACCGGATTCAGAGCGTGATCAGCGGAAATGTGGAAGAAAACGTAAACCAGGTGACAAAGGAAGAAATTGGTGATATCATGATTACAGGTGCAACCGGCTTCCTGGGAATTCATGTTCTGAAGGCTTACCTGGATAATTATGACGGCAAGGTTTACTGCCTGGTACGTAAGGGTAAATATGAGTCCATGGAGAAACGAATGATGCATATGTTGATGTATTACTTCGATAATCCGTGCCAGGAACTGTTTGGAGAGCGTATTATCTGTGTGGACGGCGATATTACCTCGAAAGAACAGGTTGAGAAATTTGCAGATTACAAATTTAACACCATTATTAACTGCGCAGCCTGCGTAAAGCATTTTGCAGCTGGTGATGTACTGGAGAAGATAAATGTACACGGAGTGGAAAATCTGATTGAATTCTGTAAAAATAGTGGACGCAGACTGATCCAGATTTCTACTGTTTCTGTTGCCGGAGAAGGTTCCGATGGTGTTCCGCCAATGTCCAGAGTCTTTAATGAAAACGATCTGTATATTGGACAGAACATCACAAATGAATACATCCGCACAAAATTCCTTGCAGAGAGAGCCGTACTGGAAGCTGTTTCCAGTGGGCTTGACGGAAAGGTTATCCGTGTAGGAAATCTGATGAGCCGAAATTCAGATGGTGAATTCCAGATCAACTTTATTACAAACGGATTCCTGCGAAGCCTGAGAGGATATGAGGCAGTTGGTAAATTCCCAATTGGGGCTATGCACGAAGTTACAGAATTTTCACCAATTGATTCTACTGCACTTGCAGTGTTGAAACTGGTGCAGACAGACCGGAGATTTACCGTATTCCACGCCTGCAACAGCCATCATATCTATATGGCGGATCTGATCTATGCAATGCGGAGCCATGGATTTGACATTGACATTGTAAGTGATGAAGAGTTTGAGGCTGCAGTAAAAGAATTTGCAAAGAACAGTGATGATTCGGATGTTGTTTCCGGACTGATCGCGTATACGGCTCATAATGAAAATGAGATCTATACCCTGGATTACAGCAACCGGTTTACAGCACAGGTTCTTTACAGACTGGATTACAAATGGCCGGTTACAGATGACAGATATCTGGAAAGCGCTATTGAGGCACTTGACAGACTTGCATTTTTTGATTGATGATGGAACAAAGTTACTGCCCACAGATGAAGTTTTACATACAGCTGGACAGTAACTGGTTTACTCAGTGGGCAGGGTGGGAACTCGTGTTGGAAGTCCCCTCCTGGGCCCGCTGCGTGATAACCCCGGAAACCCGTTGAGCGTGTTTCCTGTAACTTAAAGGAGGAAATTGTAATGGAAATTGTAAGTAAGACAGAGGGCAGCAAGGTAACTATGGAGATCACAGGATGGCTTGACACCCAGACTGCACCGCAGCTGGAAAAGGAGCTGTCAGCACTTGATCCTGGTACAACCAGCCTGGTATTTGACTTTGC
>OGPK01002661.1_pt1 | contig 11179 bp, 8 predicted proteins | sample 1552921 | NCBI WGS metagenome assembly OGPK01 (sample SAMEA2580264, study PRJEB22360) | human gut metagenome | biome: human gut; feature: human-associated habitat; material: faeces | place: Denmark | collected 2008/2010 | reverse complement strand
TCATATGTTGCTTTTTTTGACGGATAAAGGTATAATATAACCGATTAAAGGGCAACTTCAGAATGCTGCAATGAAATTGTACGCAATGAGAGGTAAAAAATTTGAACAGATTATCCAAAGAGCTTTCAGCGGCGGTTGCAAAAAGTGACAGAGAGAACGGAAACGACTGGCTGCCGTTTTGGATGCATTCATTTGACACGGCGGGCATTATGGAAAAACTCGCACAAAAGAGATTGCCGGAAAGCATTTCGGATTACCTTTGCGCTGAATGCGGCGGCAGGGAAAAACTCTTTTCAACACTTAAGTTTTGTGCGCTTGTGCATGACATCGGCAAACTCACAATTGTGTTCCAATCCCGCATATATGACGCGGTTGACTTTTCACCTTTTGCCGTTTGTGTGGAGTTGCCGAAATCAAGCAGTCTTGTTAATGCGCCCAACACTCCGCATGCGCTTGCAAGCGAAGCAATTCTTTTGAAACTCGGCTGCCGGGAGGGTGTTGCTTCAATTGCGGGGGCACATCACGGGCGACCGTCTGCATTGGCAGATGTTTGCGATCAAATAAGCGGAGCGTGCACAGCTGTTGAAAACTTTTACGGAAAAAGGGGGAAATACAGGCAGTTATTTGAAGTGCTTTGGAAGGAATGGATCGATTTTTCGCTTGAATGTGCCGGCTTTTCCGAATTAAGCGACCTGCCCGATATGGCGGTTCCCGCGCAGGTGGTTATTTCCGGCATGTTGGTAATGGCGGACTGGATCGCAAGCAACACAACATATTTTCCGCTTATATCGGCCGACCAAAAAGGCGAATTCGGCGATTATCCGAAAAGAATCGAAAATGCATGGACAACGATCGGGTTCCCGAATATGTGGGAATCAAAAGCGCGCTTCGGACTGGATGACGAAGCATTTAAGGAACGATTCGGATTTTTGCCGAACCCGACGCAGGCGGATATTATTTCAACCGCAACGGATGCAGAGTCTTCGGGAATCTACGTAATCGAAGCCCCTATGGGATTGGGAAAGACGGAAGCGGCACTTGCACTTTCGGAAATACTTGCCGCAAGAGCCGGCGCAGGCGGTATGTTCTTCGGAATGCCGACGCAGGCAACTTCAAACGGAATTTTTCCGCGGCTTGAAAAATGGGCAGACGGGTTGGCGGAGGATGAGCAAACCCTTTTGGCGATAAAGCTTGCGCACGGCAATGCCGCTCTGAATGAGGACTATCGGGAGCTGTTCACCGGGCACAGCAATTTGAACATCGAGTCGGACAGCGGACTCATTGTTCACGACTGGTTTTCGGGAAGAAAGCAAACCCTGCTTTCGGATTTTGTTATCGGAACGGTCGATCAGCTGCTGATGGCGGCACTGAAGCAAAAACATGTGATGCTGAAACACTTCGGCCTTTCCGGAAAGGTCGTTGTTGTTGACGAATGTCATGCTTACGATGCCTATATGAGCCAATACCTTGATATGGCAATAAAATGGCTCGGAATTTACAAGGTTCCCGTGATTATACTTTCGGCAACACTTCCGGAAAAACGCCGCGCAGAGCTTATTGAGGCTTACACCGATTCGGAAAAACATCGCGCAAAGCATACCGAGGCTCACGTTGACAAGACAATTGCCGATGAAGCGTGGAAACACAGCCTTGCTTATCCCCTGCTGACATACACCGAAAACAATGCCGTAAAGCAGAAGGCACTCGCGTTTGACGGCGAAAATAAGGAAGTATCCGTTCGAAGGATTATCCGCGATGAGGTTGCCGCAACGGCAGGATATGCGGTTGAACGCGGCGGGTGTGTGGGCGTGATCGTAAATACCGTCAGAAAAGCACAGGAAATTGCGGCTGAATTGCAGTCCGCTTTCCCGAAAGCCGAAGTTATTATCATGCATGCGCAGTTCATAATGACGGATCGTGCGAAGCGCGAGGAGCAGATTCTTAAGCGTGTGGGCAAGCACTCCACCCCGGAAAGCAGACGCGGACTGATAATTGTCGGAACGCAGGTGCTTGAACAATCGCTTGACCTTGATTTTGATCTTATGATAACGGAACTTTGCCCGATGGATTTGCTTTTGCAGCGCACAGGCAGGCTGCACCGACATAACAGGGTTCGTCCGCAGGGACTGGAAACGGCAAGCTGCTTTGTTCTTGATGAAACGGATGACAGTTTTGATTCGGGAAGTGCGGCGATTTACGGTGAGTGGCTGTTGATGCGGACGCGGGCATTGCTGCCGAACAAATTGACGATTCCGAGCGATATTCCCCTGCTTGTTCAGCAGACCTATGATGAAACAAATAACGAAATGCTCGGAGAACTGACCGAGGGCATGAAAAAGGCGCAAGAAGAGAACAAGCTCAGAACAGGTAAAAAAAGGAGCAGCGCAGGAAACTACCTGATTTCGAAGCCGTCAAATAAAAAAGGTAAATGCCTGGACGGCTGGCTTGATAATGATATTAAGCCGAACAACGAACAGACGGGCGAAAAAGCCGTGCGCGATGGGGACCCGTCGGTTGACGTTATCGCATTGATGCGCGACGGTGAGGGACTGATACGCATAATTGCGGACAAGTCCGAAACGATCATTCCCGCCGACAGGCCGCCGTCAAGGGAGGAAGCTCTGCTTATCGCACGGCAAAAACTCCGTCTCCCCGGTTTCTTCGGGAGGCGCTGGAAAATAGATGATACGATTGAACAGCTTGAGGCCGAAACACAAAATGTTTTTTCCGCATGGCAGGATTCGGCACTGCTCAAAGAGGAGGTCGTTCTGCTTTTTGATGAAGACCTGAATGCAGACCTTGCCGGAGTGCAGCTGCATTATGATATAAAAACAGGATTAACCTATGTAAAGGAGTGAAATGATGAAGGACATTGAATTCAATCTGCTTGACGAAAAATGGATACTTGTTCGCAAAAGCGACTGCACCGTTGATGAACTTTCACTGACGGATGCATTGCTCAAATCCCATGAGTATGTTGAGCTTGCGGGCGAGCTGCCCACGCAGAACGTTTCGATTCTGCGGCTGATGCTCGCCGTTTTGCACACGGTCTTTTCAAGATACTCGCCGCAGGGCGAACCTTCGCCGTTGTACGATTCGGATGACGCCGCAGATCGTTGGAAAGAGCTTTGGAATGCCGGCCGCCTGCCGGAAAAACCGATCAGGGATTATCTTGCGTCCGTGCATGACAGATTTTGGCTGTTTCATCCCGAAAGGCCGTTTTATCAGACCGAAGCAGCAAAGATCGGAACAGAATACACTGCATCAAAGCTGAACGGCGCCGTTTCGGAAAGCGGAAACAAAATCAGGCTGTTCTGCGGCTGCACCGGCGTTCAAAAAAGCGAACTGAGCTATTCGGAAGCCGCAAGATGGCTGCTTCACATCAACAACTACGATGATGCCGCCGCGAAGCCTAAAGGGGATAATCTGCCTTCGCCGGGCGTAGGGTGGCTCGGAAAACTCGGCTTAATCACAATTCGGGGGAACAACCTGTTCGAAACGCTTGTGTATAATCTTATTTTACTCAACCACAGGCGCAATTTTTCGGAGGCTTGGGGGCCGGAATGCCCGGCGTGGGAGCCGGATGTTCCGAATACTGCGGAACGTGCTGAAATTCCAATGCCGGATAATCTCTCGGAGCTTTACACTCTTCAGTCCCGACGGTTGTGGCTTGATCGTGATAACAGCGGAAAGGTTGTCAGTTTCAGAGATCTGAGCGGAGACTTTTTTCCGGAGGAAGATGCCTTTATTGAACCGATGACTGTTTGGAACGGCAAAAAGGCGAAAAACGGAACGATGCATTACAACCCGAAAGTACACGACAACACAACGCAGATGTGGCGCGAGTTTTCATCTTGCTTTTATGTTGAAAAAGGAAAAGCAGGGCGCAGACCCGGAGTTGTGCAATGGGTCGATTATTTAAGGGGTCACGGCTTTATTGACAGAACAAGAACTATAAGTTTTGAAACTTGCTCGGCTAAATATGATGCAAAGAAAGCCATGTATGAAGATATCTTTTTCGATTCGTTGACATTTCACACGGATCTTCTCACCGAAATCGGAGAACATTGGCGGGCAAAGATTACGGAAGAGATAGAAAAATGCAAGAAATCGGCCGAGGCACTGCGAGACCTTGCAAGGGATATAGAGCTTGCGGCAGGCTCGTCGAAGGATACGGTTCTGAAACGCGCCGTTGTCGAACGCGCCTGTGAACAGTACTATTACGAGATCGACTTACCCTTCCGAAACTGGCTGGAAAGGATCGATCCGAATTGGGGAGCAGATTCCGAGCAGGAGGAACAGGCGCTTTGCGAATGGCACGAAACAGCAAAACGAATCGCATTGCGCATCGGTCAAGAGCTTGTTGAATCGGCGGGCACGGCGGCAATTGTCGGACGCACAATAGAGATAGAAAAGAAGAAAGGGAACAAAATAACCGTACACTATTCCGCTCCCGACGCCTATCGTTACTTTAAGGTCAAATTGAATAAATTTTATCCAAGGAGGAGAACAATGACTGAAAAAGAAATAAGAATCACCGATTTTAGGGAGTTTATGTGGCAAAAGATCGAGCGGCTTAAGGATTTGCCCGAGAATCAGCTCCGAGCGGAGCTTGCCAAACTGCGGCACGGAATCGGACACGCCCCCGGGGAGATTCCCGCAATTTGGGGAGCATTCCTGACCGATCTTCCGGAGGAGTTTTATCGGAATGACGACGGGAACGCTTCGCCGGGGGAATGGGCGGTTTACACCGCATTGACCATGTTTGCACTGCATCAGCAGGGGCATGATTTCAGGTCCGAATGGATGAATGAGGACGGAATGAAGTTCGGGGCTTCGGTGCGAAAACTTGCCAAGGACGACAAGGGCAAAGGCGAGGACGAGGATAAGTTGAAGCGCATACGCGCCAGGTTCAACAAGATCGCAACGGCATCGGATCTGCCCGAGCTCAACCACCACCTGCGCGGCGTGATAAATCTTCTCAGCGGCAACGGTATAAAACTCGACTATGCGGATCTTGCCGTTGACCTGTATAATTACAGCTATGCGGAAGGAAGAACAAAAGTAAGGCTCAAATGGGGACAGGATTTCTGCCGCCAAATAAAAAATGATGAAAACTAATGTGGAAAGGAACCAAAACTATGAAAAACAGATGCTATCTTGATGTACACGTACTCCAAACCGTTCCGCCGAGCTGCGTCAACCGCGACGACACCGGCAGCCCGAAAACGGCGATCTACGGCGGCACGACCCGTGCGCGCGTTTCCTCACAGGCGTGGAAACATGCAATGCGCGAAATGTTCCGCGAAGAACTCATTGAACCGGATATGCTCGGGGCGAGAACAAAGAACGCTCTCAGCCTGGTTGAAAAGGAGATTCTGAAATTGAACCACGATGCGAAAAAGGCTAAGGAACTTGCGAAAAAAATGCTTGATGAATACGGCGGAGTGGATACAAACGATGATGATCAGACGCAAGCCCTCTTCTTTATAGGCATGAAACAGGCGAAAGAACTTGCCGAGATCGCAGTTTCCGAAGGCATGACTGATAATGAAAAGGAAAAGGCCTGCGAAGAAGCACTTCAGAAACATCTCTCAGTTGATGTCGCACTTTTCGGGAGAATGGTTGCCATAAAAAAAAGTAACAAAAAAAGAGAAAAAAAACAAAAAGAATTGAATTGCGACGCCTCCGCGCAGGTTGCGCACAGCATTTCAACCCACACCGTGCAGAACGAATACGATTATTTCACCGCCGTTGACGATCTTGCTCCGGAGGATAATACCGGCGCGGGTCACATCGGAACGGTGGAGTTCAACTCCTCAACGCTCTATCGCTATGCAACGGTCAACCTTGTTGAGCTTTCGAACGCCCTCGGGAAACAGGTCACGGCGGAGACAGCGGCAAAATTTGTTGAAGCGTTTGTTCGCTCAATGCCCACGGGCAAACAGAACACCTTTGCAAACCGCACCCTTCCGAGCATGGTCTATGTCACAATTCGGCGCGATCAGCCCGTTAACCTTTGCGGTGCGTTTGAAAAGCCCGTTTCGGCAAAGAACGGCAGTTATTCGGAGGAATCCGAAGAAAAGTTTGTTGAATACGCAAACAAGGTTTACGGCAAGTATGCCTCTAAGCCCGATTGTGCATTTGCAGTCGGTGAAGCCGTCGGAGAGCTTGCGGAATGCATGAGCCTCGACAGACTGCTTGAGTCGGTTGCGGAGTGCGTTAAGGAATATCTCGGCGAGAGCGAGGGCATGTAATGGCTGTTTTGCTTCTTCGGCTTTCCGCTCCGCTGCAGGCGTGGGGAACCGAAAATTCAAAATTTGAGATCCGAAAAACGGGAAGGGAACCGTCAAAAAGCGGCATTGTGGGCTTGCTTGCAGCGGCACTCGGCATTCGGCGAAACGAGCCGGAAAAGCTCCGCGAGCTGAATGCGCTGCGAATCGGCGTCCGCATTGACCGCGCGGGAAAGCTCCTTCGGGATTTCCATATGGCGCATGCAGAAAAGACTTCATATCTTACCGAACGTTATTATCTTTCGGATGCCGTCTTCCTTGTCGGATTGGAGGGAGAACGGGAACTTTTGGAGCGCATTGAATTCGCGTTGTCGCATCCGGTGTTTCCGCTGTTTTTGGGCAGGCGTTCCTGCCCTCCGACGCTGCCGATCGTTCTTGACGACATTAAGGAGGACGGGCTGATTAAAGTGCTGCGGACGTATCCGACGCTTGACGAGTCTTCACGAATGAAGTACAATATGACAGCGCACATATATGCGGATTATTCGGAAGATGATGAGCAGAATTCGGATGCGGACGAACCGAGAGTGATCGGACGTGAAGCGCGGCGTGACCTTGCGGTCTCGTTTGACCCGCGCTGCCGTAAACATACCTATCGCACTGTTGCGGCGTATGAATCCGTTAACAAGGCGGAGAAGGATACGGACGCAGCGGAGCATGACGCGTTTGCAGAATTGGAGGACGCAGATGTATCTTTCGAGAATCAAGCTTAACACACAGAAACGCGAAACAATGAAAGCACTTGTCAATCCGCAGCAGATTCACGGTGCGATTGAAGTTTTGAACGGAGAACCGTCCGAAGCTTCCGATGCCGCGGATGAAAAAAATCGTGCGCGCAGTCTTTGGCGCATAGACACGCTCGGCGGGGAGATGTATCTGCTCGTTTTGACGCAGGACAGGCCAAAGCTGTCCCGTGCGGCGGAGCAGCTGGGTTACGGCGGAATTAACGTTGAAACAAAATCATACGATCCCCTGCTTGCACGAATTGCGGAAGGCAGCCGCTGGAGGTTTCGCCTGACAGCCAACCCCACAAAGAGCATCAAGCGCGAAGACGATCCGCAGGCTCGCGGAAAGGTAACAGCCCTTATTTCGGTCGGACAGCAGGAGGAGTGGCTTGCTTCTCATGCGCAAAGTTACGGATTTGAACTCGCGCCCGATGAATTCCGTGTTGTTCATTCAAACAGGTATTCTTTCAAAAAGCGCGGAAAGAACAAGGAAGTAAGACTGCTTTCCGTAACTTTTGAAGGCATATTGACGGTTACGGATTCAGCACGCTTTCGGGAGACTTTGACTCAGGGCCTCGGCAGGGGCAAGGCTTACGGAAACGGACTTATGACAGTTGTGGGCATCGGGGAAGGCGTCAATGGCTGAAATTCCGGGGATGATTCGCCCTTCCGTTCAGTCTCTGCCGCAGATTGGCGACAGAATGACCTTTCTTTACTTTGAGCACTGTAAATTGAGCCGTGCGGACAGCGCGATAACCGTTACGGATGAAAAAGGGATTATTCATGTTCCTGCCGCTGCAATTTCGGTGCTCATGCTCGGCCCGGGAACGGATGTGACTCACCGTGCAATGGAGCTTATCGGTGATGCAGGTGTGAGTGTAATCTGGGTCGGGGAACATGGTGTTCGGTACTACACCGGGGGCTGTGCTTTGACGGGAAGTTCACGTCTGCTTGTGAAACAGGCTGCTCTTGTGACGAACCAGCGGGGGCATCTCAACGTTGTTCGAAAGATGTACAGTCTGCGCTTCTCCGGAGAGGATGTGGCTCACCTGACTTTGCAGCAGCTGCGCGGGCGCGAGGGAAGCCGTATGCGTTCCGTTTATCGGCATTGGTCAAAGGAAACAGGCGTTCCGTGGCATGGGCGAGACTATGATCCGGAGGATTTTTCATCCGGAGATCCGGTAAATCAGGCATTGTCCGCAGGGAATGCCTGTCTGTACGGCCTTGCTCACGCCGTGATTTGCGCACTCGGCTGTTCCCCCGGCCTCGGTTTTGTGCATATCGGCCATTCGCTTTCATTCGTTTATGATATTGCTGATTTGTACAAGGCGGAAATCACGATTCCGATCGCATTTCGGCTTGCGGCAGAGTCTCCGGAGGATATCCCGTCCCAAACAAGGCGCAGTGTGCGTAATGCGCTTGCAGAAAGCCATATTTTGGAGCGAATGGTGAAGGATATCAAATACCTTCTTTCCGATGAATCCGATTTCGGCGAAGAAGGCTGCAGACCGCTTTATCTTTGGGATGACCGCAGCGGCAGTGCAGAATACGGTAAATCCTATCGGGAGGATTGACGTTGACAGTGATTACTTTGAGCGACTGCCCGCCGAAAGTTCGGGGGGATCTGTCCAAGTGGTTATGTGAAATCAGCCCCGGAGTGTATGCCGGCAATATTAATGCGCGCGTTCGCACGGAGCTTTGGGCGCGGATATGCGAAAACTTGAAAAGCGGGCGCGCAACCATGGTTTACAGCGCGCGCTGCGAACAGCAGATGAAATTCGAAGTTCACAATGCTCACTGGGAGCCCGTTGATCTTGACGGAATACTGCTTATGCGCCGCCCGCTTCCGAAGCTGCATAAGGCAGAAGACAATTCGACAGGGGCTCCGCAAAGCAGAGCCGGAAAAATGCTGCTTGCGCGTCGTGCGGAAAAAGCGCGCAGGCGGGCTGACTATGTTGTTATTGACGTTGAAACAACAAGGCTTTCGCCCGAGAGGGACGGCATTATTGAAATCGGTGCACTGCTGATAAGAAACGGAGAAGAGGCAGAAGAATTTCAAACGCTCGTCAGGCGGGATTCACCGCTGAGTGCGGATGTTGTCCGCCTTACGGGAATTACGGATGAAATGCTTGCAGTTGAAGGCATTCCTCTGAGCGAGGCAATCAACGGGCTTGTTGCATTCGTTGCGAACCGCCCGATTGTTTGCCATAATGCGGATTTTGACTGCGGGTTTCTGATTTCGGAGGCAAAACGCTGCGGCGTGAAGTTGTTTCGCAGTTCCTGCACAGATACTCTTGCCTTGGCGCGCAGGCGCGTGAACGGAGTTAAACAGTATTCGCTTGGGCATCTTTGCGAATACTTTGGGATTGATGCCGGCGAACGCCACCGTGCGCTTCCGGATTGCAAGCTGACATTCAGGCTGTTTGAGAAGTTAAATGAAATTTGAACTGCTCAGGAACAAAAAGGCTGATTCCTAAAGGATCTTTTTAGTGTTTTCCCCGCACCTGCGGGGGTGATCCCGTACAGCCGCCGCAGAGTGCGTTATGCTATGCGTTTTCCCCGCACCTGCGGGGGTGATCCTGTTCCGGCGGGCTTTTTATGTTCCGCTGTATTGTTTTCCCCGCACCTGCGGGGGTGATCCTTGACGATTTGGATGAAATTCTCGAAGGCGTAGGTTTTCCCCGCACCTGCGGGGGTGATCCTACAGGCAGACGCAGAATAGAGCGACTGTTTTAGTTTTCCCCGCACCTGCGGGGGTGATCCTTGGTTAGTCGCTGTAATCATGGTTGCTCCTAAGTTTTCCCCGCACCTGCGGGGGTGATCCTGTTCGAAAGGGCTTTATCGAAGCTGTCGGCAAGTTTTCCCCGCACCTGCGGGGGTGATCCTACGGGCGCAATCACGTCAAGATTCAGCAAGAGGTTTTCCCCGCACCTGCGGGGGTGATCCTTGTGTTGTCGCCTGCTGTGAAAAACCATTCCGGTTTTCCCCGCACCTGCGGGGGTGATCCTGCGCCTCAAGTTATCGAGGTTGACGCAACGAAGTTTTCCCCGCACCTGCGGGGGTGATCCCGTGTGCAACGTTGGAAGCGCAAGGATTTCCGTGTTTTCCCCGCACCTGCGGGGGTGATCCTATATTTCAGCGGCACGCCTTCAGTGGCATAAAGTTTTCCCCGCATCCGCGGGGGTGATCCTGAGTGAAACCTTGCTTAAAAAAATCACAATGGGTTTTCCCCGCATCCGCGGGGGTGATCCTGTTTTTGCAGCCGACAGTTATGTCGGTTACAAGTTTTCCCCGCATCCGCGGGGGTGATCCTTAGCGTAATTTTTGACCGCCGACGTTGCAAGGGTTTTCCCCGCACCTGCGGGGGTGATCCTAATCAGTGAGGCCTTAACGTATTTTGGAATAGGTTTTCCCCGCACCTGCGGGGGTGATCCTTTTCGCTCTTGCGGCGGCATTGCAAGCCTCATGTTTTCCCCGCACCTGCGGGGGTGATGAGGTTAGGGATAATTACGTCAGCATCCGCAAAATGTTTTCCCCGCACCTGCGGGGGTGATTGCTGAACGCGCTTAACACTACAGGCTTTCAGAATGTTTTCCCCGCACCTGCGGGGGTGATCCTACGGCGAACACAACTGGGAAAAGGGAATCCCTGTTTTCCCCGCACCTGCGGGGGTGATCCTATTCGGATTATAAAGCTCCGCATTTGCAATATGTTTTCCCCGCACCTGCGGGGGTGATCCTGCCGTGTGGAGCGGCACTGGTTCATCGTTGGGGTTTTCCCCGCACCTGCGGGGGTGATCCTGCGTTTCAGTCGGACAGGTCTTTGTTTATCCGGTTTTCCCCGCACCTGTGGGGGTGATCCTACCTGCAACTTGCCGCAAGTAAACCACAAAGAGTTTTCCCCGCACCTGCGGGGGTGATCCGGTTGTCTGTGTATTGCGATAGCACATTACAGTGTTTTCCCCGCACCTGCGGGGGTGATCCCGCCCGTTTTACGTTCAGCGGCAGCAAATGCCCGTTTTCCCCGCACCTGCGGGGGTGATCCCGCGCTCGCGGGAGGCTTGCCGACAGGCTACGCAGTTTTCCCCGCACCTGCGGGGGTGATCCCCTCCACGTCAAAATACGTTACAAGCCTTTCTCGTTTTCCCCGCACCTGCGGGGG
>OGPK01002646.1_pt1 | contig 11232 bp, 4 predicted proteins | sample 1552921 | NCBI WGS metagenome assembly OGPK01 (sample SAMEA2580264, study PRJEB22360) | human gut metagenome | biome: human gut; feature: human-associated habitat; material: faeces | place: Denmark | collected 2008/2010 | reverse complement strand
GAAAAAAACGGACCGACCGGGACGCAGAAAACTGTGTCCCGGTCGGCTCTATATTATGGAGGTTATCCTGTGAACAGAATTCAGATCATTTTGCGTCGGTTCTGCACAGCGTTGATGCTGACCGCAGTACTGACGATCCCAGTTCTTGCCGCGTCGCCCACATTTTCCGATGTGCCGGAGGGTTCAGCGCTGCAGGAAAGCGTTTCCTGCCTCGTGGAGCGAGGCATACCCCGTATAGAGCGTAGAGTTCACGCACTATGCGTGTACTCTACGTGAAAAATGGAGGAGCGCTGGCGGTAGAGGCTGAGAAAGATGCTTCACTCGATCTCCTGCTCCAACGTATCGAATTCAGGCGTGGAGAAGAACTCGCCGAGGGTGATGTCAAGGCCATCACAAAGCTTCTTAATCGTCACGACGCCCGGATTTTTACTTTCATCATTAAGGATACTCTTGATGGTTGCTTGAGGAACGGCAGACAGATTTGCTAATCCGTTCGGCGTAATTTTTCGTTCTGCGCAAAGTTGGCGGATGCGAAGTGCAACAGTTTCCCGAGTATCCATAGTGTAAACCTCCATGACGATTTATCACTATGGTAAATTATTTGAGAAAAGGTTATTAGTGATACTTCACTAACGGAAAAATATGTGCTATAATAGTGATATAACACTATATTGTCCATGTGGCCGGCACCTGGCTTACAATTTATCTACTGATAAATTGGGAGGTCAGCATATGGAATACGGTTATGCAAGAGTTTCGACCAAGGAGCAGAATGAACTGCGTCAACTCATCGCTCTGCGGGAATTCGGTTTAACGGACCGGGCGATTTTTGTGGACAAGCAGTCCGGCAAGGACTTTGACCGTCGCAGCTACCAGCGACTGCTGCGCAAATTGAAAGACGGCGATACGCTTGTGATCAAGAGCATCGACCGTCTCGGAAGAAACTATGAGGAAATTTTGGAGCAATGGCGCATCATCACAAAGGAAAAGGGTGCGGCAATCGTTGTGCTGGATATGCCTCTGCTTGACACGCGGCGGAATCGCGACCTCACCGGAACGTTGATCGCGGACATCGTGCTGCAGCTGCTATCCTATGTGGCACAGACAGAGCGCGAGTTCATTCACCAGCGGCAGGCGGAAGGGATCGCCGCAGCGAAGGCGCGCGGCGTGAAATTTGGCAGGCCCCGCAAGGCGTTGCCAGAAGGATTCGGCGAAGTCAAAGCGCGTTGGGAGCGCGGCGAGCTGTCCGCACGTGCGGCAGGAAAACTGCTGGGCGTCACCCACCGGAGCTTTTTGCTCTGGGCGCAGGATGGCAGATGTAAAGAAACTGTTAAGAAAGAGCGGACTGAGATGCGTGGATAAAAAAGTACAGGTTGCCGACCACAGCGATATACAAATAATCTTATTTATTTACCATAGCACACCCCCAACAAAATATCAATAAGGCAAGGGCCTAAAACCGACTAAAAAAGCGTACTTTTTTAGCCACTGTGCCGGATACACAATCAGCTATAAAAGACCCATCCGCCTGTAATACAGGCGGACAACGATTCTGCGGGAGGTGAGCGGCGATCCGTCCGTCTCTGTACGATTTCTGCGCCGAGCATGATCAAGCTTACCTGCTGGCACAATGGGATGGTGAACGGAATGCGCCGCTCACGCCGAAGGATGTGACCTACGGAAGTCACCAAAAGGTATGGTGGCGATGCGCCAGCGGGCATCACTGGCAGGGGGCGAAGATCTATTCTCGCTCCGCCGGCAGCGGATGTCCATACTGCTCAGGACGTCTGGCAGAGCCAAAGAAGGCTCTGCGAATGTGCCATCCGGAGCTTGAGCCGGAATGGGATGCAGAGAAGAATGGTCTGCTGCAATTCTCTGAGCTGACGGTTGGCAGCCGAAGGCTTGTATGGTGGCGATGTGCTAAAGGACATTCTTACCGCTCTGCAGTTAGAAGCCGCACACAAGGGACAGGCTGTCCCATATGCGCGGGCCGTGTTGTTCTGCCGGTGGAAAACTCCTTGGCAGCAAAATCCCCTGATCTGCTTTCGGACTGGGACACGGAAAAGAATTCTCCGTTGCTGCCGACGCAGGTCATGCCGGGAGCACACCGGAAGGTCTGGTGGAGGTGTCCAAAAGGACATAGCTGGCAGGCGAGCGTTGCCAGCCGCGTCTCATCAAACGCAGGCTGTCCGTTCTGTGCGGGGCAAAAGGTCCTGTCTGGATTTAATGATCTCGCTTCACTGCATCCGCGGCTTGCTGAACAGTGGGACCGGAAAAAGAACGGTGCGCTGACACCGGAGGCAGTGAGCGCATATTCCAATCGCCGCGTGTGGTGGCTCTGTGACAAGGAACATTCATTCTGTGCGGTCATCGCCCACCGTGTGAACAAGGGGACCGATGGTCCGTACTGCCCCAACCGCAAGGTCCTGCCGGGATTTAATGATCTGGAGGCCAAGGAGCCGGTGATCGCATCGCAGTGGCATCCGACCCTTGACGGCAGCTTCACGCCGCAGCAGGTAACGCCCGGCAGCAGCCGGAAGGCATGGTGGCTGTGTGAAAACGGCCATGCGTGGAAATCGGTCATCAGCAGCCGGACAGGAAAACAGCGCTGCGGCTACCCCGTCTGCGCAGGCAGGCCGCTGAGCTAATGTACGGCGATTTTAGCCGGGCAGCCGGAGAAGCCGACACACTAATATAATATGTACCCAACTGCGGGGAGCCGCAGAAAACATATACTGTAGGAGGAGAGCATATGAAAAGATTGCTTTCGCTGCTGCTGACATTCTGTTTGACGGCATCACTGCTACCGGCACAGGTTCAGGCAGCGGAGATCGCAAGTGGCAGTGGACTTGACACGCTGGGTATCCGGCAGATATCCGAAAAGGAATATGCCATGACACCCGATGTCAAGGAATACGAATGGATATTGAACAATGGCGCACTGACCCAGCAGATGATGGGTCATGTCATGGAGGTCAAGGTGGGCGAAGGCTCCACGGCTTCCATTGCGATCGGCTATGGCGACGATAATATCGAAGCCATTAAGACCGGCAGAAACTGGGCTATGACGGAAACGACCAAGCAGGCGCAGAGCATGCAGACCCGTCGCCAAACCAATGTTGTCGGCGCGATCAACGCCGGTGGCTATGACATGAGCAACGGGCGTCCCAGCGGCGCTTTTATCATGAGCGGCACGCAGATCAATGCGCCGACCGGTACGACCTTCTGGATCGATGCAAGCGGCAACGCGCACATCACCGGCGCGCAGGAATGCAATGCCGCCTTTGCAGAAGACAATGTTTTGGAAGCTGTCGCCAGCTTTGGCGATATCTTTGTGGACGGCCATGCCCGCAGCGATCTTGACAATTCTACCCGTGCTTCCCGCACTGCCATCGGCATCAAGGCTGACGGCACGGTGGTGATGTTCATGGTGGATGGCCGTCAGGCACCCTATTCTGTCGGCATGACCATGGCAGAGGTTGCGGCCTCCATGGAAGATCTGGGCTGCGTACAGGCCATTAATCTGGATGGCGGCGGCTCCTCGACCTTCGCCACCCAGCGCGAGGGCGAGCCGGAAAGCAGTACCGCCGGTCTGACCCTGCGCTGCCGTCCGTCCGACGGCTACGAGCGTAAGGTGTCCAACACCATCATGGTGCTCTCCACGGCGAAGCCCACAGGTCAGTTCGACCACGCGGTGGTGACGCCCAATGACGAGGTCTATACCCCGGGCAGCACGGTGCAGTTTACGGCGACCGGCGTTGACGCCGCAGGCGGCGAGGCGAATATTCCCGCAGGTGCTTCCTGGGCAGTCCTCTCCGGCGGCGGCAGCATCAACACGAACGGTCTCTACACGGCAACTGACACCACCGGCGAGGTCACAGTCGGCCTGAACATCGATGGGAAAACCGTCGGTAAAACCAGCATCCAGGTGCAGTGGCCGGACAAGCTGGGCTTCACGAACAACAGCGTTTCCATCGACTTCGGTCAGACGAGCGACCTGACCTTTAAGCCTACCTGGAAGGGCAGAGAGGTCAACTATAAGGATGGGGACTTTGCGTGGAGCGTTGTTGAAAACGGTTTAAGCTATAAACACACTGTCAAGTTGGAACAGTATTTCACGCCGTTCTGGCAGGCAGCAGCGGCGCGTTGGGCACAATTGAGCCTTCCGCTGACAGGGGCCGAAAAAGTTGGGGACGAACTTCATCTCCGCTATATGTACGATGATATTACACTCTATGATTCAGTGTATATCGAGTCGGGACGCACGATCAAAACGCTTGCGGATGGAAACTTGCAGGTGGAAGAGGTGCTGACACATAAAACCGGCACTCTGTATTCCTATGTAGATCCGACGAAGATCCTCAAGGAAAATGTCACAGAAGACTTTGACGCGACCACCACAGACACAGCGCTTTCAGACGGAAAGAATTATGGCATCCGCGGTCTAAAGGCAGAAAACACGTTTACATTTTCTCTGGGTAAATTTACGGACAACCATTTTGTTGCCGACGAACAGACTTCTCTGCGCGGCACGATTCGGGCATCGCTGAAACACGATGCGTCAATTGTCGGAACGATTGATGTTGTCGTTGGTATGGAGCCGTTTGTGCTGATGGACTTTGAGGATCACGGCGGGGTAGCCGCGACAGAATACTGGTCGACTCATGTTGGCTCGTCGTCCGCAGGCGGCAGCGGTCAGCTGCTCCCGGAAGAGGTAAAAAGCGACCGACTCTGGATTCGTGATACGACCGGTAAGGGCGTGATTTTCCCTGCGGGGTATAATAAACTTGTCAGTGCCGAAGAAGATGAAAACGTCCGTTTCGGTCAGTACGCTTTCAAGCTTGGCTACGATTTCACCAAGGTTGACCCGACGGTTGTTGCGGCAGCAGACTTTGGTTTCTCCGGCGATCTTCTTGTCAATACGGTGCAGCCGACCAAGATCGGTATGTGGATCATGGTGCCCACAGGGTGCGCAGGGGATAACTCCGTACTGAAGGCTGTGCTGAAAGGCGGAGCGTTTGAGGCGGACCTCAATACTTCATATATGAAGTTTAACGAGGACGGCAGCGTAAGCTATGTTGACGGCAAGCAGCTCAACGGCACGGCGGCATATGTTCAGTATTATAGCTACAATGCCGACGGCACGGTCAGCGGCAGTACGCTTGATGACTGGGCAGGAAAGGGCTGGACCTGGGTAGAAGCAGATATCTCCGCGTTCCAGATGCCGGTGGATGTTTGCCGCGCCTATACGGTTCGCGTAACTTCGGCGCAGAACTGCACCAAGAGTACTGGCTATCTTTACATCGATAATCTCCAGTTCATCTACGGCACGAATACCAACGACGTGACCCGGCCGGTGCTGGAATCGGTCACGGAGACTTCCTCCGGCACGGCGTTGGCAGGGGACGGCTCTACCGTGCTGAACAGCGGCAATCTCACCTTCAACGCCGTCTACTCAGACAGTGAGCTGACCGATAAATACGCTACCGGCATTGATACCAGCGGCATCCGCGTGCTGCTGGACGGCACGGACTACACCGGCAAGCTGGAGGTCAACGACGGTTCGCTCTATCTCAAGGGCGTAAATCTCCGTAACGGCACGCATACGCTCACTATCCGGCTCAAGGACTTCTACGGCAATGTGACCACCGAGACGCGCACCTTCCGCGTGGAGGACGCGCAGGGGAAGCGGTCTGCCATTGACATCCTGCCGCAGCCCGAGGCGCCGGAGATCGGCAAGGAATACGTCTTTGCTATCGTAAATAACACTGGAGAGACTGTCACGGAGGCAGAGCTGACGGTGGATTTCCGCGCCATGGGCAACGCTGCGGAGTATCTTAAGGACGCTAAGGTCGAGTCACTCAGCAGCGACTATACTCTGACACTGGACCAAAGCGCTTTGGCAAAGGGACTTGCCAAAATCACGGTCACAAAGCCGCAAGCTATGCAGGCCCGGCGGGCGATGCGTACCGGTGCGCAGGACACGGATTATAACTATGTTTCCGAGTTGGGCTATCTCATCATCAATATCCCCAAGAACGCCGCATCGGACAGCGAGCTGAAATGCACGGTGACGCAGGGCAGCTACACTATCGCGGGCGATACCGAAACCGGAACGACTTATACCTTCTCCGGTACGGAAAAGGTCGTCCCCATGACGGCAAGCTATCAGCTCACCTGTGAGCAGGCCATTGCCGGGATGCCTGCCGAACTGACCGTAACGGATGCCGACGGCAAGCCGATTTCCCGTGCGGATATCTATCAGGTGAGCAGTGACGGCAGCCATAAGTTGGGCAGCACCAGCATGAAGGGTACATTTACCAAAACCTTTAACACGGCGGGTGAATATACCTTCTATGCCGAAAAGGCCGGCAGCGGCCGCTCCTGGAACCAGCACGTGATCGTCTGCGAAAAAACGACGGAAAATGACGGAAAGCCCTTTGGTATCCTCACCAACGGCGTGACCGTGCCCGGAACCAAGAGCATCACCTGGCTTACCCAGATCAACGGCTCTGCGGCAGAGGCACAGGTAAAGTATTCCACCGATGACACACTCACCGATGCCGCTACGGTGAAGGGAACCTCCGCAATCCAGACCTTTGTGCAGAGCAGCCGCGGCGACGCGTTGCGAAGCAACAAAGTAACGCTTACCAATCTGACGCCCGGCACCACCTACTACTATCAGGTGGGTGATGGCACTACTTGGTCTGATACGCAGAGCTTTAAAACGCCTGCCGCGGACGCGGAAGCCACCAATTTCTTCATTCTCGGTGATATCCAATCTTCGGATACCTCGAACCTTGCCCATGTTCTGGAAGTGCTCAGAACGAGCGAGACCGCTTATGACTTTGCTCTCCAGACCGGCGATGCCATCGACAACGTGACGGAGTATGTTAAGAACTGGCGTCCGTTCCTCACTACGGTCAACAGTGACAAGCTCAATGGCGTGGACCTGATCCATGTGCTGGGTAACCATGAGTATTACGGAGACGCGGACGGCAAGATCAGCAAGGCGATCTATGACCTGCCCGAAAGCACGCAGAACAGCTGGTACAAGCTGGAGTACGGCAAGGTTTGCGTGGTCGTTGTGAACAACGGCACGAAACTCTCCGAGGCGCTGGCGGACATTGCCGAGAACCTGACCACCGACTGCGTCTGGAAGGTACTTGTGTTGCATGAGCCCATCTATGGCACCGAGTCCGTTTCCGCAACACCGGAAATCCTTGCCAGCATTGAGAAGGCAGGCTTCAGCTTCGTCTTCGGCGGTGATGACCATGCCTACGCCCGCACCTATCCCATGCTCGGTGGCGTGAAGCAGGTGGAAAACAGCCGGAACGGCGTTGTGTACTTTGTCTGCGGCGATTTGAGCGGCAAGAGCAACAAGTTTGAAAATCGGGAGTACTATGCGTGCGCCAAGCCTCATACCGAATACGACGGCATGTATCTCACAGTGCAGGCAACGGAAGCGTCCTTCACGGTCAAGGCTATCAAGTACGATGGCACTGAGCTGGATTCCTACACCAAAACGCGCACCGACTGCGAGTTGGGCAAGCACACGGTGAGTGGAACCAGCAAGTACGATATGACCGCTGGAACGATTTCCTGCGCAGTCTGCGGCACGGCACTGAAACCTGAAGACGGCTATGCTTTCAATGGTCTGCTCTCCACCACAGACAGCAAACAGGTCATCCTCGCAAACGGAAGTGTCAAGAAGAACGAGTTCTCTTCTCTGGGCGAGAACAGATACCACTCTTGCGCGGACGGCTATGCCTACCTTACCACGCAGAGCGACAGCCGCACCTGCGTGACCGGCGGCTATATTACCTATACCTGTCCGCAATGCAAGACAACGGATCGATCTGATTTTCAGCGCCCCGTCGATCACAAGTGGGATGAGAACCATGTCTGCACGGTCTGCCAGTTCCACGGCATCGATATCAACAGCGAAGATGTCGTCTTCAAATTCGGAAGCCCTGAAAATCCTCGCGATATCGAACCGGCCCCCAACTATTATTACACCGGCACCGGTGTTCGTCCCGGCAGCTTTGCCAAACGCGGTGACTATGTGCTGACGCAGAACAATGACGCCAACCTCATCAACGGACAGATCCCCGATCTGTATGTGGAATGGCCGGACAGCAAGAATGTCGGCAAGGCCGAGATCAAATGTACAGGCCGAGGAAATTACTACGGCGATAAAACGCTGACCTATTACATTGTGCCCAACAATGTGACGAAGCTGGCGCTTGAGTCTGCAACGGAAGACTCTCTGACCCTTACATGGAACGCCGCACTTGGTGCGGAGTATTATGAAGTTTACCAGTGCGACAAGGATAACGAACGCCGGACTTACATGGGAACCACTGCCGAAACTACCATTACGGTTACAGGTCTAAAAGAGGACACGGAGTATTACTTTGTAGCGGCTGGCCGCACCAAAGTTCCGGCGGAAAACAATAAGGTCTACAGCAGCGCAAAATGGTCCAATATCCTCTGCGCACGGACCTCTCCCATCTCGGCAGACGTCAAGGCGATGACGGCAACGGTCGACAGCGTCCAGATCCCCGCGGTGGCAATGGACGGCACGAACTACCTCTTCCTGCCCGCTTCGGCAAACCTTGCGAGCCTGAACGCCGTGTTCACGCGCTCGGCTGAGACCGGTGATCTGGTGGTGATGGGCGATCTGGGCAGCCAGAACGTTTCCAGCACAGATTCATTGGATGTTTCGGCGCTGGCTTCCGAGACGAACGGCTATCGGACCATCACTGCGAAGGTCGGAAACGGCACGGCGTTCACCGTCCGCATCATGCAGGCATCCGAACTTCCGACCCTCTATCTGACAAGCACGGATACGAGCGCGCAGGGACGCAGCTATGTAGACAGCAGCAAGCGGAACACCACGACAGCCGCGCTCAAGATGATCGACGCAAACGGCGGCGAGATCGCCGCGACGAACATCACCGAGCTAAAGGCGCGCGGCAATTCCACCTTCACGTACGCAGAAAAGAAGTCGTATCAGATGAAGCTGGAAACGGTCTCCGATCTGCTGCAAAACGACGAGAGCGTAAAGACCTGGGTGCTGCTGGCAAGCTACTTTGACGCTACGCTGATGCACGACAAGCTGTTCAAGGACATGGCGGCTGCTTTGGGAATGCCCTATACAGCGAGCTGCGATTGGGTGAACCTGTACTACGATGGTGAGTATCGCGGCGTGTATCTGCTGAGCGAAAAGAATGCGGTCAAGGATACCGGCATCGATATCACCGATCTGGAAGCGGCGTACAAGGAAAAGAATCCAGGATACGGGACGAACATGACCCCCGCGACCGGCACCAATGCCTATGGAGGGAGCTATACCTATACGACCGGCCTTACTGACCCGGCCGACATCACGGGCGGCTATTTGCTGGAGCTGAACCACAACGCGCCGGATGAGATCAACGGCTTTGTGACCCTTCAGGGCAAGGGCATCAATGTCAAGAGCCCCAAATGGTGCAGCGACGAAGCCATGAAGTATATCAGTGAATACTATCAGGCGTTTGAGAATGCGGTTTATGCCACGGACGAAACCGGCAATTACACCGGCATCAACGCCGAAGGTAAGCACTATTACGACTATGTTGACCGCGATTCGCTCGTGAAGATCTTCCTGCGGCAGGAGCTGGCACTCAATCCGGACGGCTTTGTGTCCTCGCTCTACTTCTACAAGGATGCGGATAATATCATGTATGCCGGTCCTATTTGGGATCAGGATATGACGCTCGGCACCGGCTGGACCAAGCAGATCACGCCGGAAACGACCGACTATCACTATCTGGCGAAAGCGTTGATTCAGATCCCCGATTTCCGGGATGCCGTCATCAAGTGCTATAACGAGACATTTGCTCCGCAAGCCAATGCTCTGATCGCGAAGAACGGTACGATCTATGGTTATGCGGACCACCTGACAGATAGTGCGGAAATGAACTTCGTCCTCTGGCCGTATATCCGAGTGGGAGATCCGAGCAATGCCGAACACATTTGGCAGAACACCACCTATACTTCGGTTCTTGCCGATATGCAGAGCTGGCTCGCACAGCGCATCGCAAAGCTGGATGAGACCTTTGCAGCACCTGACTTTGCGACAGGCGATGTGAACGGCGATGGCGATGTTGATATTTTCGATGTCTACGCATTGAGTCGCTATCTTGCCGGATATGAGGTCGAAGGCTTTATTCCTGCCAATGGCGATGTAAACGGCGACGGTGATGTTGACATTTTTGATGCCTGGGTACTCCAGAGGCGTCTGGCTGGCTATGAGAACTGATTAATTATTCTCCTGCCAGAGAATTCGGAAAAGCATATTCTCTGGCAGGAGGGCACATTCAACTCATGTATCCTGTGATACAACACATTTTTATAACGAAAGGAACGAAAAAAGAATGAAAAGCAGAAAACGCTTGCTGTCTCTATTTCTTTCCTTGGCAGTGATGTTCACAATGAGTATCACCACTGCTGCGGCAATTGATGCAGACAACGGCAGTGCAGCTATCATAGCTGTTGAAACGGTAAAGCAAACAGTCAAGGTAGGCGATGAAGTTACACTGAATGTTTCCGTAGCGAACAATCCTGGCTTTGCGGCGTTTGACTTTACCATCCAGTATGATGAGGAGAGACTGGAACTACAAGGTATTGAAAATGGAAGTTTCGGAGGAACTCTTATTGGTAATACGGCCACAGGCAAGGTGAATTTTATTGCTAACGTTCAGAATGAATGCACGGGAGACGGAACACTATTCACTTTGAAATTCAAGGTGAAGGCAGACTGCTCGGACGGCACACAAGTAAAGATTGAAACGACGACCTTTAAAAATGCGAACAATGAGAGTATTTTGTCTACTGTCGTACCCGGTGGTACAACCGGTGACTCCACGACGGGTGACTCCACGACGGGCGGCTCCACGACCGGTGGCTCCACGACAGGCGGTTCGACAACGGGCGGCTCCACGACGGGCGGCTCCACGACGGGCGGCTCCACGACCGGTGGCTCCACGACAGGAGGCTCTACAACGGGCGGTTCCACGACCGGTGGCTCCACGACAGGCGGTTCGACAACGGGCGGCTCCACGACGGGCGGCTCCACGACGGGCGGCTCCACGACCGGTGGCTCCACGACAGGAGGCTCTACAACGGGCGGTTCCACGACCGGTGGCTCCACGACAGGCGGTTCGACAACGGGCGGCTCCACGACGG
>OGPK01002641.1_pt1 | contig 11255 bp, 9 predicted proteins | sample 1552921 | NCBI WGS metagenome assembly OGPK01 (sample SAMEA2580264, study PRJEB22360) | human gut metagenome | biome: human gut; feature: human-associated habitat; material: faeces | place: Denmark | collected 2008/2010 | reverse complement strand
AAAAAGCCGTACCGGCTGGGCGGGGGGCACAGGAGGCATCATGATACCCATTATGACTGTTCCGGCAGCACTTCCTTTGTGCTGAAGGAAGCCGGCCTTCTTACGTCCACCCGCCATTCCAGGCTTTTCCTGAATTACGGGCAGAAAGGCGCCGGGGACTGGATTTCCATTTATGCCAAGAATGGACACGTCTTCATGGTCATCTGCGGCCTCCGGTTTGACACTACGGGAAGCGGGCGCCGCGGCGAAGGCCCCCGCTGGAGAGTGGACGGCCGCAATACCAGGCACTTCCTGGTGCGCCATCCCACAGGCCTTTGAACCGGGGCAGCGCGGAGGAAAACCGCGTTTTCTGCGTATGTTCGCGCAGGCTTTCTTGAATAATGGAAAGTAATGTGCTATCAGGTGCGAGGACGTTGATAGTTCCTTGATTTTCATGGCTAAGACAAAAATTCACGTAGGGCTTGAGATAGGGACAAGCAAGACTTGCATGGTCGTGGGCGAAGTGAAGCCCGATGCGACCGTGACAATCATCGGCGTGGGTGAGGTTCCTAGCGAGGGCGTGGTTCGCGGAGAGATTGAAGACACTTCCAAGGTCATCCAGTGCATTTACGATGCCTGGAATATGGCCCAGGACCATGCGGACGTGGATATCATGACCGTCTATCTGTCCGTGACAGGCGCCCATATTGTGGGGCAGAACAACCGGGGAACGTTCCGTCTTCCCCCGGATGAAAGCATTATTTCCCAGGAGCATATGGACGAGGTGACGGAAATCGCCCGGGACGTCGCCCTGGGGCCGGAACAATTCGTCCTGCACCGCGTGCCCGGTCTCTTTTCCGTGGACGGGCAGGAGAACCTGACCAATCCCGCCGGATTGACCGGAAGAACCCTGGACATCGACTGCCATATCATCCACGGAATCAAATCCCGCATCACCAACTCCTTCCGTTGCGTGCGGGAAGTCCCGCTGGATATTGCGGATGTGGTTTTCGCCCCCATTGCCACGGCCCAGTTTGTGCTCAACAGGCAGGTCAAGCAGGCGGGCGCTCTGCTTATTGATATGGGTGCGGGCACGACGGACTATGTGCTTTACCTGGACGGCCAGCTTGTGGCCTCCGGATGTGTGCCGCTGGGCGGCGACCACATTTCCAATGACATCACGCTGATGACCGGCATTCCTCTGGCCCAGGCGGAACTGCTCAAGAAGACGGAAGGGGACGCCAACAGCTTTTCCGGGAAAACCAACGAGATGGTGCGCGTGCGCGGAGAGGGGCATATGAAGGATGCCGCCATTGAACGCAACGTGCTGAATGAAATCATCCGTTCCCGCCTGCTGGAAATTTTCAACCTGGTCAAATCTTCCCTGCCCAAGGATACTTTCAAGGGCAACCGCTGCCACGGCGTTTACCTGTGCGGGGGCGCCAGCCTGATGCGCGGCGTGGGGGAACTGGCCTCCCACGTGTTCGGCGTGGCCATCAGCCGGCCTACGCTGGTTAAAAACGGTGCGCCTTCCTACCTGGATGATCCGCGCTACTGCACGGCCATAGGCCTGATACGGTATGCCCAGATTCTGGATGCCGAACTGCCGCAGCAGCGCAGCTGGCTGGGACGGATGCTGGGCTTCTTCGGAAAGAAGACCTCCTGATCAACCTTTATCCAAATTAACAACCATGCTGGAAATCTCTCCCCAGGGGCCGTCCGGCCTGCCCGGAAAAATCTGCCTGTGCGGCATTGGGGCCGCAGGAACCAAGGTAATGGAGGAAGTGCTGCTGCTGGCTCCCCAGTCAGCTTCCGTTTGCGCCATGAATCTTGATGCCCGCCTATTGAACGCTTCATCCGTTCCATGCAAGATTCATCTGGGCGCCAGGCTTACCAGGGGCCTCGGTTCCGGCGGAGACGCCTCCGTAGGAGCCCAGGCGGCCTGTGAAAGCGAGTCTTCCATTCTCCGTGCGCTGGAAGGCAGCGCGTTGGCCGTCCTTGCCGCCGGGCTGGGAGGGGGAACGGGATCCGGCGTAGCTCCGGAAGCGGCCCGTCTGGCCAAGGAACAGGGGGCTTATGTCGTCAGCGTTGTCATCCGTCCCTTCAGGTTTGAGGGGGAACGGCGCTCTGCCCAGGCGGATGAAGCTTTGGCCCGGCTTGCCCTGTATTCCGACATGGTGCTGCGGTTTGATAATGACGCCATGGAAAGCCTCATAGATCCCGACAAGGGGGTGCTGGAAGCCTTTTCCGTGGTTAATGCTCTTATTGCCCGCGCCGTGCTTATTGTGCCGTCTCTGTTGAATTCTTCCGGAAACCTGCTCCGGGTGGGATTGGACGACCTGCTCAGCGTAGCCGGAACGGGAAAAGGGATTTGCTCCTTTGGCGTGGGTGAAGCGTCTGCGGATGCTTCCGTGGCGGATATATTGAACCAGGTCCGGCATTCCCCGCTTTTTCTGGAAAAACGTTTGGGAGAAGTGGACGATGTCCTGGTTCTGGTGCGCGGCGGAGGTTCCCTGACGCTGCAGCGTCTGGAAGACCTGGTGGATGGTGTGGCGGAAATTCTGGGAAGGGGAGTGCGCCTCCACATCGGCGCTTCCGTGGAGCAGCAGCCGGAAGACCGCCTGTCCCTGACCGTGCTGGGCGCCGTGCCTGTGGCAGAGACCTCTGTTTCCCCGTCTGTTGTGCTTCAGCGGGAAGCGGAGCCGCAGACAGTGCTTGTGCCGGAGGAAAAATCTTTCCTCGGAGAGGGGAAAACCATTATTCAGCCTGCTCCTCCTGCCCCGGTTGACGAACCGGAACGGCATCCGGAGCCGGATCTTCCCGCCCCTGTTGCCGTCTCCAGGAGGGATGAACGTGAATTGGAAGAGGAACTGGTGCCCGTAAGGCCTGTCTCCGATATTCCGGATGAAGGGGAAACGCTCCGGGAGTCCGCGTCTGTTGCGCAAATTTCCGAAACGGAGGCGGAGCCGGAATTGGAGTCAGTCCCGATGCCTGACATCAAGGAGCTGGAGGAAGGATTGCCTCCGGAGGAAGGAGAAGAAGAGCGTGCGGGCCACGGCCTTTTTGCCCGTGTGCGCCCCCTCATTCTTGATGGGGAAGACCTGGATTTGCCTCCCGCACTGCGGAAAAGGAAACCGGATCCGAGCTGATGATGTCCCCCCGCACGTCCAGGGTGTGGTTTTGGGCGCTGACCGCAGCCGCCTTATTGTATACGGCGCTGCTCAGCTGGTGGAGTCCTCTCACTTCCGATACGTACCATCATGCCCTGACGGGCATGGAGCACTGCTTCTCTTTCAGCCTGGTCTGGGAGCGCTGCGTAGCCTCCTACATGACCTGGAATCCCAGAATAGGGGAATACCTGGCCTTTGCCGTAGCGACGGCGGGAAAATGGCTCTTCATGCTGCTCAACCCCTTTGTGCAGGTCGGTCTTGCGCTGATGATGTTTTATCTGGCTTCCGGGCGCAGGGTGGATCCCCGTTCCTGGCCGGACGTGCGTCTGTTCGGATTGGGGCTTCTCCTGCTGTTCACGTGCACGGCCCGGCCCGGCGTCACGATTTACTGGCTCTCCGGAGCCACCAACTATTCCTGGGGCGCCGCCGTCTGGCTGGGCTTTCTGTGTCTGTACCGCGGTTTGCTGGAAGACGCGGAATCCGGGAGAAAGGGAGATTCCGGAAGAAACAATAGCGGGGGAAAGTTTGCCGCTGCGGCTGTTCTGGGATTTCCGGCGGGCATGACCAATGAAAACAATATTCCGGGAACCTGGCTGTTGCTGGGAGCCTTGTTCGTCTTTGTCCGCCTGGTGCGGAAGGAAAAACTTCCCCTGTGGTTTTATGCGGGCCTTGCGTTTCAGGTGGCAGGTTCCCTGTGCATGCTGCTTGCGCCCGGCATTTCCGCCCGGATGCATTCCGCCACTCCCGGCTGCGCGGAACCCCTTTCCGGTTTTTGGAGCAGATGGGAAGCTCTCCCTTCGCTCCTGCTCCGGATGCATGAATACCTGGCTCTTCCGGTGTTGCTGGGCGTGGCGGCTGCCTGGGTTCTTTGGAAAAAATTCCACAGAGACCGGAACTCTTTCCGGGCATGGAAAATTCCCTTTGGAATAGCGGCGGCATATATTCTGGCGTCTTATGCCATGGCTCTTTCTTTCGCCGCCGCCGTCATTCCGGCGGATCATGCCATGTTCTCCGCCACCCTGCTGTTCGGTATCGGCGTGCTGGCCCTTCTTCGTATGTGGTACGGCATCCCCGGTGCCGTGCCCCGTCCGCAGATAACTGTGGCTGTTTTTCTGGCGTTGTCCGGAATATGTGTTTTTTCAACCATACATGATCATCTGCTTCTGTTCGGGCAGCATGAAAAGCGCGTCCGCCTGATTCTGGAGCAGAAAAAGGCCGGTATTCAGGAAATCATTGTTCCTCCCCTCTCTCCTCCCTCCCCGTGGTGTTCTTTCATTTTCTGGGTGGACCTGTCGCAAAACCCGGAAGACTACGTCAACAGAGGCGCGGCGATGTATTATGGCGTGAAGAGCATCAGAATCTTTTAGCAGGCAAAGGATGCGGAATGTTAGAGCTTTTTGCTATGAAATAATGGGAAATGGCAATAAGATATCATCTGCGTCTGATGGCAGTTGTTGTTAACAATATAAGAATCCTTTTAATAGGTTGCGCAGTTTTCCTGTGCGGTCTTTCCTATGCGGACGTGGAGGAAGAGGATTCCGGCGCGTTGAGGATTGAAACGGAAACAGAGGAATATTCCGCTGATATATATTTGGGAAATACTGATGACCGGAAGGCTGACAGGGAAAGAAAGACGATAGGTGTGGGGGAACGGATAACATTGACCCTGACGGGAAAACCGTTGGGAAATGTTGATGAACTGGAATGGAATTTGGTGGAAGATGGAGATAAATACGTAGAAATGCCTGAAGAAACGAAGGGTAAAATATCCATTGTGGTTACTGCGAAAAACGGCTTCAACGTGATGGTTCCGCAACCGTCCTGGCTGTTACCAGTGAGGGGAGAAAAGTAAAGGTGACACTAAATGTGGTTGTTCCGTCGGTAATCAGAGCCGAACACAAAAATGGAGGAATGGCTACGGAAAGGCTTCCTGAGGGGAAAACGTCCGTCATAGGGGCCTCTGCCGTCCTGAAGCTGACGCTGCATCCGACCAGCGTCAGCTTCAAAAATGTCAAGATTATAGAGAGGGACAAGGGCTCGGAGCCTCCCGGTACGGATTTTGATCCCGGTCATTCCAGGAATGGTGCGAATGAAGCGGCGGAGGTTTCAGAAACAAATCAGCTGCAGGATAATGTAATGGCCGGCATTTTTGCCGCAGATGTGGAGCATGCCCGTTTCCCCCAGTCGTGGGACTGGGTATGTTCGTGGAGCATCCATGATGGAGAAGGGGGAGAGGGAACGGAATATCTTGACGGCCGCGAAATCATGGAAGTTCGGTGCCATTTCAGTTTTTCGGAATTTTACAGGCAGGAAATCTGGGGGCCGCAGCGATACCATCTCGTGACGATTTCTAAATTCGGATGCTGTGTGGATCGGGATACCGTAACCTATCGCAACAAATATTACTATCATCATGAATCCGTTCGTTAAAATAATGTTGTTAACCGTCTGTTCCACCGGCATCCTGTGCGGTGAAGGAAAGCCTGCCCTGTTCCGGCTTCCGTTGCCCGACAGCATCTCCGCGTTCAAAACGTCTCCTCAGGAAAAGAAGGAGTTCCTTTCCCTGTTGCATGAAAAAGAGCTGCCGGATTGTTGCCGGGAGGCGCGGAAGAGGCTTGGCGCCTTTAGTTCCAAGGGAGCTGGAGATGTGAACGCAGAAGACGTCAGGGTGTTGTCATGGATTTTTTACGCTGTCTCTTCAATGGATGTATTTCCTCTGAATTATGATGAGAATACTCCGAAGGACGGCTTGTGCGACAACATGGATTATAATCTGAAGGTTAGGGTTGTGGAATGGATGAGCGTTTTATCCCGGGATATATCCGGAATCGTTTCCCGATGCGGCGTAAAGAGAAAGGAGTTGTGCAGAATATGGTCAGAATATGGAGCGGCCGTATTGAAAACATTCAGGACTCAGTATGATCCGGAATTAAAGCGGAAACAGGCCAGGATGAAGGAGGAATATGATAAAATGAGTGCTGCCAGAACATGGGAGTTGGTGCAGGCCAGGAAGCTGAGCTTATTCGGAGGAGGTGATTCCCGCAGCCTCTACTACAATAATAAGTTGTTGGCTAATGAAAAAAGAAACAGTTTATGCAGATTTTTTCTGGAAAAGAGATTGGAACCTGCGTTTGTGGAGATGCTGGTTCGTTTTTATCCGGGGCAGGCTGGTGAAGTGGTTAAGTATCTTAAGAAGGCCGGGTACGCTGATCAGGAAATCGGAGACTTGATTGACCGGACTGTAGGCCGCGATGGAAAAACGGAGTTTTTATATAAGGGCGGCCGGGGGCGCCAGCACGATAGAAAAATCAAGTCCCGTGGCTCCGGGCATATGAAATAACATGGGGGATTGGGAACTTCCCGGAAATTTCATTGTTTCGCCAGGGACGCCAGGGTGCATAGCGGACGGGAGCAGGCAAATTCCGGGATGCCGCGTTATGGAAGAAACAGGGGAAGTTGTATGTTCTAATCCATCGGAATTGCGTAGGAGTTCAATTTGTAGAACTCTCCGCTTTGGGGGCCTTCGTCGGTAATGCCGTTATTGGGGGCGGCGTAGGTGTCCAGGGTCATGGAATCCGGGTAAATGGTCAGGATATAGTAGGCCGTAATGCCGGAGCGGTATTGCAGGGTTTTTACCCGGGATTTTGCCGGCGGCAAAAAGGGAATGGGGAGCACCTTGTTTCCCGCGGGGGCGCAGATCAGGGAGGTAAGGGTGTTTTTCCCGTCCGGGGAGGTAATTATATACAGGTCATGGGCGTGCAGGTGCCCGGTGATGACGAAGCGCACTCCGGCATCCCGGAGATTGCGGTAAAAGATATTTTGCTGTTCCGCCGCGCTGTCATTGTAACGGCCCCACAGGCATTCCCGGAATTGCATGGGCGTCTGCAGGGTGCGGTGGGTGAAAACCAGGCAGTGTCGCGGAACGGTGTTGGCCTTGCTTCTGTTGCGTTTAACCCATGCGCTGAAGTCCACGAGCTGGTCAGGAGTAAGGTCAATATCCATGAAATACAGGGAAGCGTTTTTATGGCGGATACCGTAGTTCAGTTTTCTGGTGGCCAGCCCTTGGACGCCCTGCCTCCGCGTAGGCAGGAAGAGTTCCCGGAATTGTTCCGCCCGGAAAGGAAGGGAGTCATGATTGCCGCGCACGGCATAAAAGGGGATGCCTTTTTCTCTCAGAATGTTGTTGAGTTCCTTGCGTTTGGCGAGTCCCTTGACGGGGGCGCTTCCTTCGATATCCGCCATGTCCCCTACCTGGACGACCATGTCCACGTTGTGTTTCAGGATTTCCCCATAGAGGGTTTTGATGAAGTTGACTGCTACTCCCTCGCTTCCTTCCATGCGCTTGGGGGAGTCGTGCGTATCGCCGATGATCGCGATTTTCCATGGGGCTGTATCTTCCGCCAGTGCCGGCTGAAGCAGGAACATGAGAAATAACGCAAGATATTTCATGGCACTGGATTTTTACAACCTGCCTGCTCTTCCCGCCAGAAAATTATGACTGAGGCGGAAAGATGCCGTCCGGGGCTTTTTCTTTTTCCCGAGGCAGGCGTTGACGTGCTGTCCTGGGGAATTCTGTTCCCCGCTGAAAACGGAAAAGCCGGACATTGGAAATTCAATGTCCGGCTTTGAGGGGGCCTACAGCGCTGGCTGAAATTTATTGCTGGTTGACCTTCAGTATTTTGGCCTGTTCTTCCGTGAGTTCCACGCAGTGCCAGGGGAGGCCGCGCCTGTTGAGCTCGTCCATGAAGGGGTCCGGGTCATTTTGTTCCATATTGAAGACTCCTGCGCCAGTCCATTTGCCCGTAAGGATCATTTCCGCGCCGATCATGGCCGGAACCCCCGTAGTATAGGAAATGGCCTGGGAACCTACTTCTTTAAAGCATTGTTCATGGTCGCAAATGTTGTAAATGTACACAGCCTTGAATTGGCCGTCCTTGATTCCGGTGATGACGTTGCCGATGCAGGTTTTTCCCCTGGTCGTCTTGCCCAGGTCCCCGGGGTCCGGCAGAACGGCCTTGAGGAATTGCAGCGGGATGATTTCAACTCCGTTGTACATGACCGGGTCAATGCGGGTCATGCCCACGTTCTGAAGCACTTCCAGGTGCTTGAGGTAGTTCGGTGAGAAGGACATCCAGAATTGCGCCCGGCGGATGGTGGGGATGTGCTTGACCAGGCTTTCCATTTCTTCATGGTACATGCGGTAGATTTCATAGGTGCCCACTTCCTGCGGGCAGGTGAAACTCTGGTGCATGCTCATGGGGGCGGTTTCCCGGAAGGCTCCGTCTTCCCAATGGCGGCAGGGCGCCGTTACTTCCCGGATGTTGATTTCCGGGTTGAAGTTGGTGGCGAAAGCCTTGCCATGGTTGCCGCCATTGACGTCAATGATGTCCAGCGTATGGATTTCGTCAAAATGATGCTTGAGAGCCCATGCCGTGAATACATTGGTGACGCCGGGGTCAAAGCCGGAACCCAGCAGGGCGAAAAGCCCGGCGTTGCGGAATTGCTCCTGGTACGCCCATTGCCAGGAGTATTCGAATTTGGCTACGTCACGGGGTTCATAGTTGGCGGTATCCAGGTAGTTGACGCCGGTTTCCAGGCAGGCTTCCATCAGGGTGAGATCCTGGTAGGGAAGGGCCACATTGATCAGCAGCTGCGGCTTGATTTCCCGGATGAGGGCTACGGTGGCGGGCACGTCATCCGCATCTACGGAATGGGTAGTGATGCTGACGCCCGTTCTGGAGCGTACGTCCTCCGCAACGGCATCGCATTTGCTTTTCGTGCGGGAGGCCAGATGAATGTTTTGAAAAATATCCGGCAGCTGGGCGCATTTGTTGGCTACCACATGCCCAACGCCGCCTGCTCCAATGATTAAAACCGTGTTCATGATAGGTTCAGTACATAAGTGAAAACAGGCTGAAAGGCAACTCCCGATTTGCTTCAATAATGACACCGTCTTCCCATGGGGCATCAGTTTTTCCGGCATCAGCCGGATGCGGACTTCCCTGCGGAAGACGCACCCTTTTGGAGATTTTCTAAAAATGATTGAACAGGGGATTGACGCGGGCTGTCCGATTTTACAATATCAAATTGTAGATATGATTAGACAAATTCTGCCAGTAGTTGTTGCCGCCTGCGTCGCTCCCTGTTTTGCCGCGGAAGGGTGGATTACCGATATGGATGCCGCCAAAAAACAGGCCGCCGAACAGAAAAAGGATTTAATGATTGAGTTCACCGGTTCCGACTGGTGCCCTCCCTGCATGCAGCTCCGCGCCAACGTATTCAGCAAGCCTGACTTCCAGAAGGAAGCGCAGAAAAATTTCGTTCTGGTGGAGCTGGATTATCCGCGCGGCAAGGAGCAGTCCAAGGAAATGAAAGCCGCCAATGAAAAGCTTGCCCAGCAGTACGGCGTGCGGGGATTCCCGACCGTTGTGTTTGCGGACGCTTCCGGCAAGCCTTTTGGGGGATTTGTCGGGGGGCGTTCCGGGGATGATGTGATGAAAGCCATGCAGGATGCCCTGAAGAACAAGGAAGCGCTGAGCGCCGCGGAAGCGAATGTCGCCAAGGCTGCTACGGATGAAGCGAAGGTTGCCGCTCTGATGGAAGTGCTCAAGCTGGCTCCTCAGGAATATGTGGACAATTTTTATGGTGACGTAAAAGCGGAAATCAAGAAGCTGGACAAGGAGGATAAGTCCGGCCTGAAAGCCGCAGACGCCCATGCTGACCTGCTTAAAAAGGAACAGAAGGACGTTCAGAATTATCTTGCCGGCAAGCTGACGGACAAGACGACGCCTGCGGAAGCCCTTCAGGTGGTTAAGGCGTATCCCGACCGTGACAAGCTTCTGCCGGAGACGCAGCAGCAGTTGCTGATGATGGAGTTCGGGACCTATCTGAATTCCACCGGTGACGTGGACGGCGCCGTTCTGATTCTGGATAAGGTGGCCGAGTTGAAGACGGGAACGGAAGCCGGGATGCAGGCCCCCCGCATCAAGGCCGGCATTCTTGCCAACAAGGATAAGATCAAGGCCCAGATTGACGCCGCCAAAAAGGCGCAGAGCAAATAACTAAAGTTGCTTTTTCTTTTCCCCTGATTTGGGAAAATGGCCCCGCGACGGTTTTCTTCCGTTGCGGGGTTTTTGCTTTCTCTCTGTTTCTCCGGTTACTCAAAAGGGATGATGGAAAGGAGGCATTGTGGCTTATGGGAGGGACGCTGTTCTCTTGTGGAGCGTGTTTTCGGCGTGTTTTGCTGCGGAAATGGTGAAAGGCAGGAGTTGTTGCCGTTTCTTGACGTGAAGCCTTGCGCACGGGAAGGAAACCTGACAGAATCCCGCCATGCGCCTGTTCATGATGTTCTGTGTGATGCTTTTGCTCGCCGGATGCGATACGCGCACGAGCGTGGAACGGGCGCAGGAGGCAGGAGTGCTCATCGTGGGCAATAATGCGGAGCCCCAGAGTTTTGACCCCCACATCGCCACTTCCGTTTCCGATTTCAAGATGATCAATGCCGTTATGGAGGGGCTGCTGCGCGGGGATTCCAGGGATGACGCCGTTTTTCATCCCGCTGTGGCGGAGTCGTGGACGCACAGTCCGGAGGCGGATAAGTGGCGTTTTTCCCTGCGGAAGGACGCCGTGTGGAGCGACGGCGTTCCTGTGACGGCCCATGATTTCGTGTATGCCTATCACCGCCTGCTTCATCCGGGGTTTGGAGGGAGGTACGCGGACATGCTTTATCCGTTGAAGAATGCGGAAGCCTATAACCGGAACAGGCGTAGCCTGCTGCTGTGCGGTCCCGGTTCCCGGCTGGCCGGGAAAGAGGGGCTGGAAGAGATGGTTCTGGCCCGGGTGGATTGGGAGAGGCTGGATGGTATGGGAGCCGGTGAGCTGGAGGCCCTGCGGGATGATCCTTCCCTGATGGAGTGGCCGAATGGGATGCCGGAGGAAGGAGCGCGGAAGATTGCGTCCCGGATGTTGGAGGATGTCCGGGCCGGAAAGCCGGATTTATGGGAGGAAGCCCGCGTGGGCGTGCGCGCCGCGGATGATTATACCCTGGAGATGGAGCTGCGTTCCCCGATGCCCCAGCTTCCCCTGCTGTTGCTTCACTGCACCTGG
>OGPK01002626.1_pt1 | contig 11317 bp, 10 predicted proteins | sample 1552921 | NCBI WGS metagenome assembly OGPK01 (sample SAMEA2580264, study PRJEB22360) | human gut metagenome | biome: human gut; feature: human-associated habitat; material: faeces | place: Denmark | collected 2008/2010 | reverse complement strand
CTGCTCCGTAAAGAATTGATGGCGTTCATAGATTTTTTTCGCCACTTCTTGGCCTATGTCGGTCAGGTGGAGAAATCCATCCTCGTCCATCCTCAGAAAACCACCGTCCCGCAGGACGCTTACTGCATGACTGATACTCGGTTTTGAAAAGCCCATGTGTCGGTTCAATCAACAGAGCGAACCATGCCTTTTTCTTTTTGCAGCATCAGCACAGCCTCTAAATTGTCCTCGCCCGACGCATGAATCTTCATTCTATCACCCACTCACATAATCCCAGCATTTGCAAACTGCTTGTTGTAAACCTTTTTTGCAATAACTCCGACAATTATTGAGATAACTACGGTTGCGGCGATAGCAAGAACCATAAACCACGGAGAAGTCAAGGTTGATAATATCTCAGCATAATTTGCAGACATTTCTTCGGATGCCTCTGAAATGGCATAGTCAGAGAATACCCATACATACAACGGAGAACCGATATTGCTTAACGAAAGCAGGATATAACTCATCACGATACCTTTGTAATTCTTATATCCGGCCCATTTCCGAATGATTTCCGCTAAAATAGAACAAACAATCAAGCTCCCAAGCAACAGATTCGCAAGCTCCCCAAAAGCCACGAAAGCGATTGCTACAAATAAGTTCATAATGAGAACCACGCCTGCTTTCGGCACTTTTGCCATAACATACATATATGGAATCCATGCCACGAGAGCAATTAAAGCTGTTACAAACAGATAGAGCAATGGGTGTATGCCGCCCATAATCGTAGCTGCCAAAACCACAGCAAAGTAAATGACAGAAAATACGATTGTCAGGCCTAAATCTTTTAACTTCCAGTGTTGTTCCATAAGATTTCCTTTCTATTTTCCTTGCTGTAATTCAACAAGGTGTGCATATAGATCGCCCTTTTTCATCAGTTCAGCAGGTGTACCCATCTCACTGACCTTGCCGTCGTCCAGAACCACGATCTTATCAGCATTTGCCACTGTCCTCATGCGATGGGCAATCACCATGACCGTCTTATCCTTCAGCAGTACCGACAAGGCATCCTGTATCAGTGTTTCACTCTCGGCATCCATAGAAGCAGTTGCTTCATCAAGCAGGACAATGGGAGCATTTTTCAGCAGAGCGCGGGCAATCGAAATGCGCTGACGCTCGCCACCAGACAGGGCGCTGCCGTTTTCCCCGATATTCGTCTGATACCCTTGGGGCAGGCGCTGAATAAATTCCTCGCATTGGGCAGCTCTGGCCGCAGCCATAACTTCCTCATCGGTGGCATCGCCCCGTCCCAGCCGGATATTCTCCATGACAGTCTCATCAAAGAGCATGACATCCTGGAACACAATAGCATAGTTCTTGAACAGCGTTTCCGGTTCTACTGTTTTGACATCCACGCCGCCCAGGGTAATGGTCCCGGAGTCCGCATCCCAAAAACGGGCCGCCAGTTTAGAGGCGGTGGACTTGCCGCTGCCGGACGGACCTACCAGCGCCGTGACCTCACCTTGCTTTGCCACAAAGGATACGCCCTTCAAAACTGGCTCCTCATTGTAAGAGAATACTACATTCTTAAACTCAATGTCGTAGCCCTTGTTATTGCAGACATTGGTGCCAGTCTGCTCCGGGGTCGCATCGATCTGCTTCATCCGCTTGACGCTGACAAGGGCAGAGAACACTTCTGCCATCAGCATGAAGCAACTGGTGAAGGGGTCATAAATGCGGCCTGCAAACAACAGAAACAGAATAAACATAGGAATGGACAACGAACCGGCCGTCACCAGAATACCGCCCACCAACATGCCCGCCACAAGACCAAACCGAAGGATAAATTGGGCCGTGGTCGTAGCAGCACCGGGAGCGATCTCGTTGCGGAAGGAACACTTCACCACATAATCCAGCTTCTTTTCCAGGCCCTCCAGATATTCTTCTTCACGGGAGCAGGACTTCAGCTCCTGGATGGTATCAAGGTATTCCTGCACACCGTCATAGGCAGCTCTCTTGGCATCCATGTTGGCGCTCTCGGCATTGGACTGGGCTTTCTTTGCCGCAAAGACTACCAAGGCTGCCACAGGCACCGGCACTACGATGCAAAGGCCCATCCGCCAGTCAAGCACCAGCAGGCCGATAGCCGTTATAATAAACATAAAAATCGTTCCGAAGAGCTGCGGGATCGCATTGGAAAATACGCGCTCCAGAGCCGTACAGTCCCCCATGATAGTGGTGGTCAGGTCAGAAAGATCGCGCTGGCCAAAGAAGGACAGCGGAAGTTTCCGCAGTTTCTCCGCCAGGACAATCCGGCGGTTGGCACTTTCCTTATACGCCACAGTATAAGTTTTGTTGTACTGGAGCCATTGGGTCAGAAACACAATGATAAACATGACCACAGTGCCGCAAATAAACAAGGCCGCATGATCCCGCATACTGCTTTCCTGCCCGGAAATCACATTCAGCAGTTCCCATATCACCATGACCAGCAGGCTGACCGGGGCAATCAGGCACAGATTGCTGAGCGTAGTGGCTGCAATTCCTTTATTCAAATCTCTTGATCCCTGATTGCTCAGGGCAAACATCCGTTTCAGCATACTTTCACCTCATTCCCGATGTGCCACTTGGTAGTCTTTGTGTAGTTGCTCCACATTTTGGCGTACTCACCGCCCTGCTTCACCAGTGCGTCATGGGTTCCGCTTTCCACCAATTCACCCTGCTTCATTACCAGAATGAGGTCAGCGTCCTGGATGGTGGAGAGCCGGTGTGCGATCATAATGACCGTCTTGCCCTTGACCAGCCCTTCAAAGGCTTTCTGGATCTGCTGCTCGTTCTCCGGGTCAGCGTAGGCGGTGGCCTCATCTAAGACCACGATGGGGGCGTCTTTCAGAATGGCGCGGGCAATCGCAATGCGCTGTGTTTCGCCGCCGGAAAGATAGACGCCTTTACCGCCCACCACGGTATCGAGGCCATCCGGGAACTTCTCCAGAATATCATCACACTGGGCCAGATGCGCCGCCTGCAAGACTTCCTCCCGTGTGGCGGAAGGTCTGCCTGCCCGGATATTTTCCAGAAGGGTGTCCTTGAACAATTTGGGGTCCTGGAATACAAAGGCAACCATCTTCATCAAGTCAGCATGAGGAATTTCCCGAATGTCCACACCGCCGATCTTGACTGCCCCCTGCTGCACATCGTAGAAACGGGGAATCAGGCTGGCCGTTGTGCTTTTTCCGGAGCCGGAATGCCCGACCAATGCGGTAGTTGTCCCAGCCTTGGCCGTGAAGCTCAAATGGGATACTGCCGGATGGTCCGTATTTTCGTATGCGAAGGTCACATTCTCAAAGGACACATCGCAAGTCTTGGGATGTTTGGGTGCAGAAGTCTCCGCCTGCGGTTCGGCAGTCAAGATCATGTCGATGCGGCGCATGGACTCCTCCGCCTGCATTTTGTAGCTGGTCATATACATGATCTTGTTGAGCATGACTGCACAGGCAGGAGAAAAGATCACATAGAACAGAAAACTTTGCATAAAGCCAATCAGGTCGCTGGAAACGAACCCGATAATAAGCGCCGTAGGCACCAGCACCAGGAAGCTGGAATTGATGACTGAGTTAAACGCCACCATTCCCTTTTTGCAGGACATCGTGTAAGCCAGAGCAAACTTTCGGTAGGATTTGATGGCGTCGTTAAACTTGGTGATAGATTGCACTGTCTGTCCGAACACCTTGACTACCGAAATGCCCCGGATGTACTCCACCGCCTCATGGTTCATCGTTTCCAGAGAGTCCTGGTAGGTCTGCATGAATTTCATGCTGTCCTTCCCCATGAGGGACCCCTGCAAGAAGAAACCAATGCCAAAGAGCAGCAGGAGCGGGATACCTACACGCCAGTCAAAGACCAGCATCAGCACCAAACTCACGATCATCGTGACCTGCGCTCCCACCAAGTCGGGGAGCTGGTGAGCGATAAAAGTCTCGGTCTGAAAACTGTTATCGTCGATGATCTTCCGCAGTTTTCCGCTGGGATTTGCGTCAAAGTACCCCATCGGCATCTTCGCCAAATGTTTCAACGCTGCCATCTTTAGGGTTTTCTCCGTGTGAAATGCCACTACATGAGAGCAGAGCAGCGCCGAAAAGTAAAGGACCAGACCGATCAATTCCAGTCCCAGGGCAAGCAGGCCCCAGCGGACAAGGCTGTTCGTGTCTAACGGCGTCCCGGCAAATACGCCCACCAAGTCACGCGCTGCAAAGTAAACGCAGAGGAACGGTCCAAGGATAAAGACCGAACTGATGCCGGATAGGATGCGGGAAACAGTGAGCAGCCCACGGTGTTTTCCCGTGAACTCCATCAACCGTTTGATCCCGCCGGATTTTTGTTTCATGGATACAAGACCTCCTTATCAATTCTTTGATTAGCTGTTGCTAACCTTTGATTTAAGTGTACTTCTTTTGTTTGGCATCGTCTACGACCTATCGGGTATGTTATACTCCAATCAGGCCAAGCGAAAGGAGCAGGCCGAATGGATGGGCCTGCTCCTTTTATCAGTTAATTTGAATGGCTTAATTCAGATGGATATTCTGAACGGAAGTAAAGCTGGCATCGGTGGGGAAGGTATAACTTGCTACCGCATCGCTGTAAATGGCAAGCTGCCGGGTATAGATCAGCGGCGTAGTCAGGCACTGGTCTGCCATAGTAGTCAGGATGGTGTTGTAAATTTCCTGAATACGGGCCTCATCAGTAGCAGAGTCCAGTTCGTCTACCAGTGCCGCCAGCTCCGGCTGGGACGCCCCAATCTGCATGAGGATGGGGTCCATAGAGGTAGACGGGTTGATGTTGGTAATGACCATAGCCGGGTCATAGTAGCCACCCTGGGTCTTGAAGATGGTCAGGCCATAGTCACCGCTCTGGATCATGGCATACCAATCCATCATTTGTGCGGATTGCGGGGTCAGCTCAATACCGATTTTGCTGGCCTGGTCGCAGATGTAGACAACCATGTTGTCATCGGAGGCGGTGCCGGTTTGATACAGGAAAGCGGCGGACAGCTTCACACCATCCTTCTCACGAATACCATCCCCATCGGTATCTACATAGCCAGCCTCATCCAAGATTTGATTGGCATGATCCAGATCAAAGCCGTACACTGTCTGCTCTACATCGCAGTAGGGCAGGTCACGAGAAAAGAAGGCATCTGCCTTGTCGAACAGGCCACCGTAGATGTTGTCTACTACGGCATCCTTATCAATGGCGGAAGAAATGGCCTCACGAACCACCTGGTCGCCAAAAATCTCACTGCTCAGGTTATAGCCCACATAGTAAGTCTGCAAAGACTTTTCATCGACTTGAGCGCCATATCCATCCGTCTGCTCCATCTGAGCATAGCTCTCGGCAGAGACATTCTTAATACCGGAGAGGAAGTCCACCTCACCATTCTGCATGGCTAAAATTTTGGCATCGTTGTCGGGGATGTACTTGATAGAGAAGCTATCTACTTCAGGTGCTTCTCCCCAGTAATTGGGATTGCGGACGAAGTTCCATGTCTGCCCGTCATTGTCCCCAGCGTACATATAGGGGCCGGTTCCATAAGTGGCGCTGCGGAAACTCTCCTGCTTGGCAGTCAGATCCTCATTGAACTGCTCGCTGGATACGATGCCGAAGGGGTTAGCAAGGCACAGTTCCCGGAGGGTGTTGTAGTAGGGCTGGGTCAGGTGCAGCTCCACCGTGTACTCATCGGTGGCTACCGCATCCTCAATGATCGTGGACAGGCGGCCATAGGAGCCGTTGTACTGGCCCAGGTTGACCGGAACAGCCAAAATAGACTTTGCCACATCCTCGGCGGTCAGGTCAGAGCCATCAGAGAACTTGACGCCCTGCTTGATCTGGAAGGTATAGGTTTTTCCATCCTCGCTCATGGACCAATCTTCGGCCAGCACACCCACGACCTCGCCCTCGGAATTGTACTCAAACAGGGTGTCATAGAAGCTGGTGAGATAGTAGGTAATGTCGTAACTGGAGGAGGATACCTCTGGGGTGAGGATGGTGTAAAAATACTCAAAGCCCCAGCTCTCCGCCAAGTTCAGATGTACGGCCTGAGCCTCGGCGTTCTCCTTCGGGTTCTGGCTGCTCTCTGTGTTGGTGCCGGTGTTGCCTCCGCAGGCGGCCAGAGATACCGCCATGACCGCCGCCGTGAGCATAGCGGCAATTCGTTTCAGTTTCATTTCAAATCAATCCTTTCTTTCGTTTTATCATTCCAGTCTGTTGAAGTGTTCACTAAACCGCTTGCCTCCAAGAGCATCCTGCTGTATGGATCGTGAAATACAGAATAATCACCGGAGAACGCGGCACGCTCTACCAGATTAGAATTTCGCATGACAAAAATCTCGTCCGCCACGACCACTGCCAACTCCATGTCGTGGGTTATGAAAATCAGCGTAAAACCAAGCTGCTGTTGCAGGTCTATAATTTCATCAATGATTTTCTTCCGCAGCGGTAAGTCAAATCCATTGGTGGCCTCGTCGAAGATCAGGCATTGCGGCTCAGCGGCCAGTGCCCTGGCGATTGCCACCCGCTTTTGTTCTCCGCCGGACAGTTCTGATGGAAGACGGGTATAGTAGTCCCGTGATAGATTGCAAAGCTCCATCAAGTTCCGGCCGCGTTCCCGCCGTTTCTCTTTCTCCATGTGGAAAAAGCAATGCAGCGGTTCCTCTATGGATTTCCCCACCGGGATCTTGGGGTCCAGGGCAGATGCGGAGTTCTGCTGAATAATCTGCACCTTCCTGAAATGTTCTTTCCCGGCTCGTTTCCGCCCATAGACAGGTGCGCCATCTACAAACACGGAACCGCCGCTTGGCCGCTGCAATCCCGCGATCATCCGCGCCAGCGTTGTTTTGCCCGAACCGGACTCTCCAACGATTGCATACCGGCCTCCATCACTGAAATGGGCGCTCAATGGGGACACAGCAGTAAACAGTCCTTTTCCGCCAAAGCCGTCAGAAAAAGAACAACTAACCTCTTTCAGTTCAATCAAGACATCTCCCTCCTTTCCAACCGGCAGGCGTTCAACAGATATTTTGTATAGTCCTCTTTAGGGGTGTTTAGTATCTGCTCTGTCTTGCCCTGTTCGACAATCTGTCCGCGATCCATCACAAGGATGCGGTCAGAAACCGAGGCAGAGCGCAGGTCATGGGTCACGAACAGCACAGACATTCCATCTTTACAGAAACTTTTCAGTTCCCGCATCAGCCCGATCCGGTTGCAGGCATCAATGGCCGTGGTCGCTTCATCCGCTACTAAAAGGGCGGGCTGGCACATCAGCGCCGCCGCGATCATCAGCCGCTGGAGCATTCCGCCAGACAGTGTGAAGGGATAACTGTTCAAAATCCGCTGGGTATCTTCCAGCCCCAGCTTCTGCAAAATGGCGGCAAACAGGCGCTGCATTTCCTGCCTCGGCGTTTTTCCATGATGGAGCAAATAGGTCTTTTCCATCTGGCGCCCTACTCGGATGGATGGGTTAAAGGCGGTCATGGGGTTCTGCATAATCAGGCAGATTTCTTTCCCATAGATGGTCTGTCGCTTTCGTTCCGGCAGGTCGAGCAAATCTTCTCCTTGGAACAGGATTTCGCCATCAGCGCGGTAAGTGTTCCCCAGCAGTCCCATAATTGCTTTGCAGATAGTGGTCTTTCCCGCGCCGGAGCTGCCAACGATGGAGAGCATTTCTCCCTGGCCTAACCGAAATGATATATGTTCAGCTACGCTTTTCTCGGAAGTTAAAGAGATATTCAGATCTTTGACCTCAAGCAACACAAATATCATCCTCCTTCCCAATGGCATCCCGCAGGCCCTCGCCCAGCAGGTTGAAGCCCGCGCAGCAGACGATAAGGCAGATGCCCGGATAAATCAGGAGCGCAGGGTTTGAGTAGACACTGTTTCGGGCCTCATTGAGCATCGCACCCCATTCCGGGGTTCCGGCGATCAGCCCCACGCCCAAGAAAGCAAAACTGGACACCGACATGATCGCTGTTGCAATCCCAGTGGTGAAGTACACCACAAACTGCGGGAACACATTTGGGATCAGGTGGCGAAGCACAATGCGAAGGCCAGAGGCACCGGCGATCCGGGCCGCCTCAATGTATTCCTTTCCGCACTCAGTCTTTGCATAGGAGCGTACCATCCGCAGAAACCACGCTAACATAGAAATCCCGATGGCAATAATGACACTTGCCACAGAATTATCCACCGCCGACACCAACGCCATCGCAATGACGATGAGTGGAAAGGCCATAAGGATGTCGCAAAGTATCCGCATGACTTCATCCAGCAAGCCGCCTTTATAACTGGAATAGCATCCCACGAACAGCGCGAAGGCGGCCAGTACGATCAGTACCGGAATGGTCAGCCCCATAGAGTACCTTGCTCCATAGAGAAGTCTTGATAATTCGCAACGGCCCATTTGGTCACAGCCAAGTGGATACTCCGCAGAAGGCGGAGCGTTCTTCAGCGCAAGGTTTGTGGCATTCGGATCATTGGGAGCCAACACCGGGGCCGCCAGTGCCATAAGAATAAAAATCAGGATCAGAGCCAGCCCAATAATAATTTGCCCTTTTCGTTTCATACCGCTTTCCTCCTATACGCAGGGCAGATAGCACTCGAAAGCAAATCTGCCAGGGTGTTGAACAGGACGAACAACACGCCGCACACCAGGATGGAACCGGAAATCCCATAGATGTCCATACTCTCGCAGGAATCCATCAGGTAAATGCCAAGTCCCTGGATGGAGAAAACGCTCTCTACCAGTGCCGAAGTCCCAAAAAGAGCAGCACAGTATTGGGCGAAAAGTGTGATGGCTGCGGGGAGGGCATTTCGTAGCACCTCGCCATAAACGATTTGTGCATTAGAAAACCCTCTTGCTCTGGCATAGGTCACATAGTCACTTTTGAGTTCATTCAGCACTGCCGCCCGCAGCACCCTGGCCGCAATACAGATAATAGGGAACGCCATTGCTGCCGATGGCAAAATCAAAGATTTGAAACTGCCGTCCGAGATCACACTGAAAATGGGAATTTGAACCGCAAAGGCGGTCAGCAGGATCAGCGCCAGCCAAAAGCTCGGCACACAGATCCCAATGATGCAGATAATCCGCATGACATTATCGAAAATCCCGCCTTTTCGTATGACAGAGATGGCGGCTATCAATACCGTGAAGATGATGACCCAAGCCATTGCCATAACTACCAGCATACAAGTCACAGGGAGGGCGTCCTTGATATTTTCGATGACCGGCTGGCGGTTCGTGATCGCGGTTCCAAGGTCGCCGGTCAGAACACCCTTGATGTAGTCTGCATAGCGTTCCAGAAAAGGAGCGTCCAGTCCCAACTCCTCTCGCACCGCCTGGATCTGTTCCTCTGTTGCAAAGACATTGACCTTACGGACAATCATCTCTGCCGGATCGGTCCCAGTAAAAACTTGCAGGCAGAAGCTGAGTGTAACGACGCCCCAAATAACAAAAATAAAATTGATGATGCGTTTGGTAATTCTTTTTGCGGTCCCTCCCGCAATCCGCATAGTACATCCCTCCAAACTTTAGTTAGCCTACTCTAACCAGTGGTCAAAAAAAGCAGCCGCGGTTCAGCGGCTGCTCCACAGCATACTCACCATTGGCACATCAATAATGATAGCATACCAGAGTGGTACATTCTATAACCGAATAGGTCAGATTTTGCTCCAATCAGGTCAGCAGTATTTGTGTCGATACGCCTGCGGCGTTACACCCATAACGGATTTGAAAGCGGCAGAAAATTTACTTTGATTTTCATATCCCGCCACACTTCCAATCTCTCCGATGCTCAAAGCCGACTCCGAAACCAACAATTCAGCAGCGGCCTCCATGCGTTTCGTCTTGATAAAGGTGCCAATGGATGCCCCGGCAATAGATTTGAAACATCTTTTCAAGCTGGACTCTGCCAGTCCGAACATGCAGGCCAGATCCTGAATGGTATCTTTGGTAAAGGGATTTTCTATAATGTACTGGTAAACCTCCTGTGTCCGTTTGGAGATGTCCGCAGAAAACTGCTGCGGCCGACAAACTGCGCTGCCATCCAGGAGACTTAAAAACAGCAGCAATTCGATGACCTTGATCCAAAAGTACGGAACCTGGATACGCTCGTCCACCGAGTAAAGCTCGCTGAAAATATGGTCGATTTCGTGCTTAGATTTGATGATAAGGGAACGTCCATCTGAACACAGGCGTTCTTTTATCTGTTCCAAACTGATATGAGCTTGTTGAAAGCCCTGATCCAAGGTTTGCTGCGCGGTTTCCATTTCCAGCAGTACGGTGATGCCTCGGTATTTTTTCAGAGGGATACGGGAGCCAAGGAACGCCTGTCTATCTTTGGAGAGGTAATCCACGCAAAGATCGCCTTCGCCTAAAAAGCTGACTGAGCCACCTTCCAGTTCACATTCATAGCAGCCCTCAAGACAATGATTGATCTGCAAAAAGTCTTTTTCAAATCGGATGGGGCGGAAACAGGAGTCCATTTTCAAATCGTTATAGGTAATTTGAATGCCAGGAGCCACCTCAAAACGCCGCATCGTTCCTTCGCCTGACTCGTTTCCTTCATGCAACACCGTTTGAATATTCTCGACTTCATTTTTTGTTGTATATATGTTATGAAATGCAAAAGTACCGCTCATAAAAAACTCCTCTCTCGATTGTCTAAAACAATTATAACTTCTTTAGAGAGGAAAAACAAATCCTTATATGCGAATTATAAAATGAAGATGAAGCATATATCACATCATCCCCAGTGCATCCTATGAACAATAGAATGTAATAGGGTGATGTGATATGCCGAATGCAAAAGATTACCCTGGATTTGAAACCTTCGGAGCAGATGTTCAGCAGGCGCATGAAGCTGTGAAAATGTCCCGCCGGGAGCTGGCCGAAAAGGTCGGCATCGACCCGCGCTATCTTGCAAATATTGAGCTGTGCGGCACAATACCAAGCGTGCCGGTTGTGATGCAGCTCATCCGCATTTGCAAGCTGCCCGCAGAACGCTACTTCAACCCAGAGCTGCTTCGGGAGGACAGTGAGCAGCGCCAGCGGACAAGCCACAAATTACAGCTTTGCCCGGAGAAGTATCTGCCCATTGTGGAAGGTGTCATTGACGGGGCCATCAAATTAAAAGTTGCGGATGATGAGAAGGAGGATGTGTAAGCGTCCTCTTTTCTCATTTGAAGAAATACCGCCCGAAAGGGCATAAATACGGGGTACGAGAAACCGGCAAGCAATGCCTGTGTTAATACACACAGGCCCGCAGAGAAGAAAATCCCTCCG
>OGPK01002606.1_pt1 | contig 11402 bp, 9 predicted proteins | sample 1552921 | NCBI WGS metagenome assembly OGPK01 (sample SAMEA2580264, study PRJEB22360) | human gut metagenome | biome: human gut; feature: human-associated habitat; material: faeces | place: Denmark | collected 2008/2010 | reverse complement strand
TGAGCGAGGAAGTCCGGGCAGAAAACTGTTCGGACTTTTCTCATATAGTCCAAAGCTGCGGTAGAATTGTTCACAGGTTTTATGGTATAATTTGAATGCGAAATTAAGCAACAAATCGGAATTTGTGGAGGTGGAATATGAAGAAAATCAAAAATTTGCTCTTTTCTGAAAAAGGAATGAGAATGGTGAATGTGCTGTTTTTTCTCTCTGCATTTTTTTATAGAAGTGGTTTGTTGTTTATAGCATATGTTGTTTGGATTATCTATCTTCTATTTTGCGTGAAACAGACAGAAGCAAAAGGGAGTAAGGCTGTTTATTCTGTATTTATTGGAATCGCAGTGATTATGATATGTGTGAATTTGTATTTTTTGATTCGGAGTTAAGCATCAAACAACTTCCAGTTTGTCGAACTGATCGGAATTTGCTAAAGTGGTGGATTACATGAAAAAAATTATACCTTGGATATTAGCGACAGCAGTAATTATGTTGGTGTTTCCATGGCTTGCGGTTACATTCATAAAAGGTGACGGCGGCATGGCAGTTTGCTTCATTCTGTTTTTTGCAGTGAATCCTATTTATGCAATTTGTTCCGGAGCATACGCCGGCAAGAACATAAAAATATTTTGGACACTACCAATTATCACAGCGCTATTCTTTTTGCTTGGGACATGGCTGTTCTTTAGTATGAGAGAAAAAGCATTTATTTTATATGCGTTGGGATATTTGCTCTTAGGAATTGTAGCAGAGTTAATTTCCATGTTTGTAAAGAAAAAGCATTTAAGAAGTTAAACAAATTCCAGTTTGTCGAACTGATAAAAACCCTTTAGGAACTAAAGGGCGCACTTCTATACTCTCCTAACGGGAGTATCGTGCGTCCTGCGGAGCTTCATTCTCCGTCAGCAGGAGGATACTGCATGACCGAGAATGTTGCGTCACTTCGTTCCGTCAAGGTGGCTACACCCCCTTGCGCTGCTTGTGCGGCTATCCCCTGTGGACTTGCCGTCCGCAAACGGTTTTGACAAACCGTTTGCCGCCAGCAAGTTTGAAGATTAGACATAAACAAATCCTCCGCATGGTCTAAGCCATACGGAGGATTAACTGTTTTATGGACACCCGTCTATGCCGGGGGTTAGTTTTTCGACAGACTTATGCTTAGCTTTGCCAGGCTTTTTCTACAGTTTCAAGGCCGCCCGACGGGCGGCCTGTTTCTCCTATAGCTGCATCATTTTGGCGTTGAGGCTGCCGCACTCGGCGGTCAGTATGGCGAAGGTGCGGGGCGCGCCGCCCCGGGGACAGGAGGGGCTGCCGGGGTTGATTATGTACAGCTTACCGTCATAGTCCAGCTTCGGGATATGTGTGTGGCCGTACAGCGCAACGTTGCAGCCAAGCTCCTCCGCGCGGTAAGCGAGCCGGTCGGTACCTGCAGTAACGCCGTAATAGTGGCCATGAGCGGCGAATATCTCCGCACCGTCAAGGCTTATGCGAAGCTCTTTTTCACCGCCGAAATCGCAGTTGCCCGCCACAGAATAGACAGGCGTTCCGTCCTTTCCGAAAGCCTCCGCGTCGCGGGTATTGTCGCCCAGGTGTATCCATGCGTCCACCCTGCCCGCCTGCTCTATGACACGTCTTATGGCGAATGAATCGCCGTGGGTATCGCTTACTATGCCTATGCGCATCACTTTTCCGCTCTCAGCTTGTCGCATAGGGATTCGAGCGCGCGCCTTCTGTGGCTGACGGAGTTTTTCTCCTCAGGCGTTAGCTGTGCGAAGGATTTCTTCAGCGGCTCATAATAGAACAGAGGGTCGTAGCCGAAGCCGTTTTCGCCTTGTGGGGAGTGGAGTATGACCCCATCCACGCTGCCATCGGCGGTGACGGCAGGCATTCCCCTGCGTATGAGCGCAACAGAGGTGCGGAACTGCGCGGTGCGTTTTTCGCCGGGAACGTCCTTGAGTGCGTCGAGGAGCTTCGCATTGTTGGCGGCGTCATCGTGGCCCTCGCCTGCGTAGCGCGCGCTGTAAACGCCGGGAGCGCCGCCCAGGGCGTCAACCATCAGGCCGCTGTCGTCCGACAGTACTGCATCCGCATCGGCAACGGCAAACACCTCTCTGGCCTTCTTGAGAGCATTGCCCTCGAAGGTGTTCGCGTCCTCAACCACGTCCATATCTATGCCCGCTTCCCTGAGGGAGAGTATCTCGTCATAAAAGCAACCTAAAATGGCCTTTATTTCGGATACCTTATGGGCGTTGTTGGAGGCGATTATAAGCTTCATATATATTTCTCCTTTGTACGGCAAAATTCAATACGGCTATTTTACCACAGCGCCCGCGGCATTTCCATATTTATCGCCACTCGTTCACGTATACGGGTACAGACACGGCGGAGGTATGCATACTGTACTCCTTTCCTTCCACAGTTATGTCAACGCCATATACCTGATCGAACTGATTGGCGCAGAGATACAGGCAGTCCCTTGCCGCATCCAGCATACCCTCGGTATCAGCGACTTTCTCGAAGTCCTTCGTCAGGTCAACGCAGGCTATTCCGTCCTTTATGTATGCGCTTATGAGTTCTGTTCCCGCCGGGAAGCAGTTTATAAGCCCCTCATCCTTAGGCCCGGCTATCTCCTCCTGCACAGCCCCGGAAAATGAAGGCGCAGTGTCCGTATACCGTGTCACGGGGATATTCAGGCTGGCAGCCGAATTAGGGAAGTACAGCGTAAAGGCGTGGGCTTCGCCTGAAACCGGCACCTCCCCGTCCTCAATATTCAACGCAAAGCTCTCCATGGGTTTGGATATGTCAGTGCCATTGGAGAGGGTCTTTTTCTCCTTGCCGTCGATGGTTATGCTGACGTTGTTTATGGAGGGGAACTCAGTCAGCGTGTTCACTATTGCAACCACCATGGCATGCTCCTGCTTCTCAGTCTGTTGACCGATGTCAGTCAGGTCTACCCGGGCGCTGCCTCCCTCGCCTATGCGTAGAGTGCATTCCGTTCCCTCGGGTATTACCGTCTTCAAGCCCATCATGGCGGCGCTTTTATCGTTGTCGATGCCAGATACGAGGTAGCTCAGCGCCGCCCTGCCTATTCCCTCCTCCCAGGGTATGCTCTTCATAACAGGCACTATGAATCCGTCCTCCGTGGCGTAGTACAGAGTGGTTCGCCGGTAGCCGCTGTCCGTATCGGCCTCGGGTTCGGTTATTTCTTCAGCTTTTTTGCAGCACACCATCATAAGCGCCGTAAGCAGCGCCAGAATCAATATAAATAATCGCTTCATTCTCATGCCCTCCGGCTTATTAGTCATATATAAGCTATTCGCCTTCGGCGCATAAAATAACGAAAAAAGCGGCCCGTCTGCCGCTTTTTGCCGTTACTGCTTCTGTATTATAGCTTTGACCTCAATTGGGTCCGGGGTCACATAGGCCGTTTTGTTTGTGGTGTATATCACCATACCGGGCTTTGCGCCGGAGGGTTTCCTTACGAACCGCCGCTCGGTATAGTCCACAGGTACGTTTTCGCTGCCCCTACCCCTGCTGTAGTAGGCCGCCAGCAGCGCTCCCTGATACAGCGTGGTCCTGGGCGGATTTTCTGCCCGTATTATCACGTGTGAGCCGGGTATATCCTTTGTATGCAGCCATGTGTCCTTTGGCCCTGCAAACTTAAGTGTAAGTGCATCGTTCTGCCTGTTGTTCTTGCCCACGTATATCTCTATACCGTCCGACGATATAAAGCACATTGGCTTTGAAGGAGGCAGCTTCTGGCCCTTCCTGCCGTCCTTGGGTCTCTTTATATACCCCTCGTTCATCAGCTCGTCGGAAAGCTCCTTAAGTTCGCTGTCACCGGTACACTTGTCCAGATTGTAAAGCTGTCCCTCCAGATAGTTCAGCTCCTCCAGCGCCCTTTCTCGCTGCTGCGCCGCCATATCCCGGGCTGCCTTGGCCTTCTGGTATTTTTTATAATACTTTTGCGCATTGTCGTTTATGGAATACCTTGCGTCCAGAGGTATTCTTACGTTTTCCGGCGGGTCTGTGTAGTAGTTCTGCACTACGGCCTCTGAGGAGCCTGAGATTATCCTGTAGGCGTTCGCTATGAGCAGCTCGCCGAACAATTTAAGCTTTTCAATATCGCCCTCCGAAGCTATGGCGTCGTCATACAAAGCGATCTTCTTGTTGCAGCGCTCTATATTGTTTTGCAGTATCTTCCTTATGCCGGCGCCGTGGCGGCGCATACGCTGGAGATTATCGGTTTCAGCATAAAAGCAGTCCAGCGCCTCGCTCATAGTCGGCGCCGGTCTGTATTCTCCCTCCTTTGGCACAAACGGCAGCACTCCCTCAGGTTCGCCAACGTCATTAAGCGTAACGCAGGGCGTGACATCGCCTTGCGAAAGGCGGCGGTAAAAGCTGTGCAGGTATTCCGCAAGCTCCCTGCGCTCCCCTGGGCTCAGCTCGCCGCAGCCGCGCTTATCCGTGGCATTCTCGCAAAGCTTTGCCGCCATTTTGGGCGAAAGGCCGAAAAACGCGTTTGAAAGCGCTTTGTCTATCCTGATACCCTCTGCCTCTGCTATGACTGCCTCAAAGTCCTGTGCGGAGGCCTTCGTCGGGTCGGCCTTATCCTGTGCCGGCGGCATTTCGTACTTCTGCCCCGGCAGAACTGTACGCACATTTGACATTCCTATGCCGATACGCTTTATTGCATCAACGACTATGCCCTGCTCGTTTATGAGAATTATATTGGAGTATTTGCCCATTATCTCGGCACAGAGCACGAAGGTAACGGTATCTCCCAAGTCGTTCTGTGCCTCGATGCCTATGTTCACTATCCTGTCAAGGTTTGGCTGCTCTACATACACTATGCGCCCACCTGCGAGGCGCTTCCTCAGCAGCATACAAAAGGCCGGCGCGTCTATTGGGTTTTCCTTTTTGACATTCGTGAGCTGCATTCTGCAATGCTCCGGCGATGCGCTTATGAGCAGCCTGAGGTTTTCGCCGCCGCAGCGCAGACTGACCGCAAGCTCGTCCTTTTCGGGCTGCTGTATCTTGTCTATCCTGCCGCCAACTATGCGCCTGCACTCCGCCACGGATGCGGCGAGATTAAGTCCGTCCATTGCCATAGTAAAATAAGTTATCTCCTGTAAATTTTAAACGGCTTAAAGCAGTTCAATGGATGAGCAGGATACCTCATGGGCCGTCCTGTCCTGTACTGTGCCGTCACTGAGCTGCTTCTGGTACCGCCTGCTCTGTATCCTGCCCTGAATGTACAGCCTGCTGCCCACCGGCAGCTCGCTCACGGTGCGGGCGTTCCTGCCCCATGCTATGCAGGGCAGATAGTCAGATTTATTGAAGGAGCGGTTGCAGGCTATGAGCATGTCGCCTATCTCCCGCAGGAAGGGCGTAGTCCTGAACACCGCAGGCTTGCAAAGATATCCTGAAAGCGACACCTCGTTTTGAGGCATATCCTCCTCGCCCAGAGGTTCTATGCCCTTGGCGAACACCGTAACGCAAAGATGGGTACCCTGCTCCGTATGCCTGTTATATGTCCTCAGCTGTCCCCATACAGAAAGCCTGTCGCCCTCGTCCGGCATGAAGGCAAGATTGCGCCCCGGTATCGTCAGCGGGACGTGATCCATGGTGCCGCTAAGCCGCGGCACAAGCAGCTCCGCGCTGTAAAAATCCTCTCCGTAAAGGTTGTGGCTGAGCTCCGGTGCACTGCCAAGCGTACCGCTTACAAATACCGCGTTTTCATCATTGGATACTCTCATACTTACTCCTGACACTTATTTGATGTGTGTTCGTATATAAGTATTCGGTATCCACCGGGTTTTATGATTTAATTTTCTTTGCGCCAATAACTATATCGTCCAGCAGCGCCATGACTGTAAGCATACCCTTGCCGGGCCGCTGCTCGATGAATACCGTCTCGGTGTTCACTACCGTCTCCTCGCCGTGGAACTGGCGTATGACTATATCATAGGGCTCCTTTACGTAAAGCGCCGCAGCGATGGCAGTGCCGTTTGAGCCGTTCTTCTTGAAGTCGAAGGTCTTCAGGCCCTTGCCGTTCCTGCCCTGTATCTCGTAATCGAATACCAGGCTGCGCTTTGCGTAGCCCCTGTCGGATATGGTAAGTATCTCGCCCTCGTCAGCTATCTGCGCGGCGAATATAACCCTGTCCCCCTCGTCCAGCTTCATGCACTTCACTCCGCCCGCGCCCTTGCCCATTACGGGAACGGTATCTGTCGCGAAGCGTATGCTCATTCCGCCCTTGCTTACCATGATAACGGTGCCTGCGGTCTCGTCCTGTTTTTCTACGGCTATAACCCTGTCGTCGTCCTTGAGGGCTATGGCAGCCGTCTTTTTTGTGCGGAGGTCAAATTCCTTTCCCTCTGTACGTTTTGCGTTGCCGAGGGCTGTAAAGAACACAAGCGTGTCATCCTTTACCTCATCGAAGCAGGCTACTATCTCCTCGCCCTTTTCGAGCTGTACCAGCGAATTGAGGTTTGTAGCCTTGGCAGTAAGCCTTGCTTCCGGCAGCTCGTCCACGCCGATTATCAGGCAGTTGCCGTGGCTGGTAAAGAACCTCAGCCGCCTGTCCGTCTGGGTCTCCATTATAAATACCGGCTTTTCGGAGGCGATGGACTCGGCTGTAAAATTGCGCTTGGGCAGGCGGCGTATCTTGCCGCCCTCAAGCAGCGCCACTATGGCGTCATCCACCACTATCATGTCCTCACGGGACACGACTATCTCCTCCTCGCCCTGTATCAGCCTTGTACGGCGTGGTACGGCATATTTTTCTTTTATGGCCAGCATCTCGCGGCGTATGACCGCCCTGAGCTTTTCCTCGGATGAAAGTATGCCCTTGTATTCCTTTATTAGCCTGCCTACCTCCCTGTATTCCTTTTCTATGGCCAGTCTTTCCAGGTTTGTCAGCCTTTGGAGCCTCAGATCAAGTATGGCCTGAGCCTGTATATCGGTAAGCTCAAAGCGCTTCATAAGGCCTTCCTTGGCCTCCTTTGGCGACTTTGCGGCCCTTATGAGAGCTATCACCTCGTCTATATTGGCAATGGCCACCATAAGGCCATCCAGTATGTGCTCCCGGCGCTCAGCTGCGTCAAGGTCAAATTTCGTGCGGCGGGTGACTACATTTTCCTGATGCCGTATGTAATGGCGCAGTATCTCCTTCAGGCCCAGCGTCTGGGGCTTGCCGTCGGCTATGGCCACCATGTTAACGCCGAAGGTTACCTGAAGGTCGGAGTATTTATAAAGGTATTGCAGTATTTTTTCCGCGTCAGCATCCTTCTTTACCTCTATCACCGCCCGCATTCCCATGCGGTCGGACTCGTCCCGTATCTCGCCTATGCCGGCAAACAGCGCCTTTTTTTCCTCGCTTATGTGCAATATATCCTCAAGCGCCTTTGCCTTGTTCACCTGATATGGCATCTCGGTCACGACAATGAGCTTCTTGCCGTTCTTCTGCTCCTCTATTTCGGCCTTGGCACGAATGGTTATCTTTCCCCTGCCCGTTTCGTAAGCATTCCTGATTTCGTCGGATTCCAGTATATAACCCCCTGTCGGAAAATCCGGACAGGGCATTACCTTCATCAGCTCGTCCAGGGATACTTCCGGATCATCCATATACATTACGGCTGCGTCTATGGCTTCGCCCATATTGTGGGGCGGTATATTAGTCGCCAGACCTACGGCTATGCCTGAGGAGCCATTTACCAACAGGTTTGGAAAGCGGCCGGGCAGCAAGTCGGGCTCCTTTAACGTATCGTCAAAGTTCAGGCTGAACTTTACCGTATCTTTCTCCAGATCCCGCAGCATCTCCATGGCTACGGGGGTCATCCTGGCCTCGGTATATCGCATTGCCGCCGCAGAGTCGCCGTCTATGCTGCCGAAATTGCCGTGTCCGTCCACCATGGGCATCTGCATATTGAATTCCTGAGCCATACGCACCATGGCATCGTATACCGATGTATCGCCATGGGGGTGATATTTACCGAGGCAGTCGCCCACTATACGCGCGCTCTTGCGATGCGGCTTGTCCGGAGTCAGCCCCAGTTCCAGCATGGTATAAAGTATGCGACGCTGAACGGGCTTCAGGCCGTCCTCTATCCGCGGCAGCGCCCGCTCCATTATTACATATTCCGCATAGGGAATCATGGAGTCGTGCATAACCGCCTCCATGCCCTTCGTGATTATGGTCTGCCCCTCGAAGGATATCTGGTTATCATCTCTTTTTGCCATACGCTGTTACCTTTCGGCGGCAGGATGTGCCGTCATCTTTTCCTCAAAGGTATCCGTCTTGTTGAAGTTGGCGAACTCGCTGATGTACTCGCGTCTGGGGCCGACTTTATCCCCCATGAGCAGCGTCACTATATGGTCCACGTCCGCCGCGTCCTCAAGCTCTACCCGGACCAGCGAACGGTGCTCCGGATTCATGGTCGTCTCCCACAGCTGCTCCGGGTTCATCTCTCCAAGCCCCTTGTAGCGCTGGAGGGTGTAGCCCTTGCCGATGGCTCTCGTCATCTTTGCAAGCTCCCCATCGGAATATGCGTACCTGATCTCCTTGCCCTTCTGTATTTTATAGAGAGGAGGAAGGCCTATATACACGTGACCGTCGGTTATAAGCTCCTTCATATAGCGGAAAAAGAATGTCAGCAGTATTGCCCTTATGTGCGCACCGTCCTGGTCTGCATCGGAGAGTATTATTATCTTGTCGTACTTGAGGCCGCTTATATCGAAATCCTCGCCTATGCCTGTACCAAGGGCGGTTATTATGGAGCGGAACTCCTCGTTTGCTATTACCTGATCCAGCCGCTTTTTCTCCACATTCAGCGGCTTGCCCCGAAGCGGCAGTATGCCCTGAAACCGCCTGTCCCGGCCCTGCTTGGCGCTGCCGCCTGCGGAGTCTCCCTCCACGATAAACAGCTCGTTTATCTTTGCGTTGCGCCCCGTACAGCTCGACAGCTTGCCCACCAGAGGCGCGTTTTCCAGCTTGCTTTTTTCCCGGGCCATAGTCTTGGCCTTGCGGGTAGCTTCACGAACCTTTGCGGCTTTTGCCGCCTTTTCGGCTATCTTATTAGCCGTATCGGCATTCTTAAGGTCATCGAGGTAAGGCGCAAGGTGCTCTGTCAGCACGTATTCTACGGCCGTCCTAGCTTCCGTATTTCCCAGCTTTGTCTTTGTCTGCCCCTCGAACTGCACGCTGTGCATCTTGAGGGATAACACCGCCGTCAGGCCCTCGCGGAAGTCCTCTCCGGAAAGCGACGGGTCCTTATCCTTGAGTATGCCGGCCTTACGGCAGTAGTCGTTCATGACTTTGGTTAAGGCCGCCTTGAAGCCCGTTTCATGGGTGCCGCCTTCAGTTGTTGGTATGTTATTCACATATGAAAACATGCTTTCGGTATAGCCGTCGTTATGCTGTATGGCTATCTCTACTGCTATGTCATCCTTCTTGCCGGCAATATATATAGGCTCATCGTAAAGGGGAGTCTTGTCCGCATTCATGTAACGCACGAAATCTATAATGCCGCCCTCATAGTGATATTCGGCCTCTTTTTTGTTGCCCCGTTCCCGCTCGTCTATAAGTATGAAGGTAACGCCCTTGTTAAGATACGCAAGCTCACGTAAACGCTTTGATATTATGCCGAAGTTCATCTCCAGCGTTTCGAATACACGCTTATCCGGCAGGAAGGTTATTTTAGTGCCCTGACGGCGCACGCGGCCCACCTCTTCCAGGGGAGCCATTGGCTTTCCGGATACCATCTTGCCGTCCGGGCCCTCATAGCTCCTGAAGGTCTGGCGATACATTTTGCCGCCGGTGCAGACCTCCACCTCGACATATTCGCTCAGCGCGTTCACGACGGAGGCGCCCACTCCATGAAGGCCCCCTGAAAAGCCGTAAGACTCGTTATCGAACTTACCGCCCGCATGCAGCTGGGTAAACACCACCTCAACGCCAGACACCCCCAGCTTTTCGTGAATGCCTACAGGAATACCTCTGCCGTTGTCCTCAACAGTAACGGAGTCGTCCTTATGCAGGGTCACGCGTACCGCGTCCGCATATCCGTTTGCCGCCTCGTCCACAGCGTTGTCCACTATCTCCCAAAGCATATGATGAAGGCCGCGTGAACCGGTGCTTCCTATGTACATTCCGGGGCGCATACGCACCGCCTCAAGACCCTCCATAACTTTTATATCGCTTACGTCGTACTGCTTGTTCATTTTTCCTCCGCTACAATATACGGTATATCCAAATATTACTAACCACATTATATTATAATACACTATTTTACTCTTGTACACTGTGGAATGACCGGCATATAAAAGGAGAGGCCCTTCGACCTCTCCCAGTTGTTCCTTACTCCTTTAGTCCATCTATCCTGGATATAAAGTACGCCGCAGCGCAGCCCGCCGTAGCCGCTACGATGCTCCAGATGAGTTCTGACGTACTCCTGAACGACACAGGTATTATGGGTACCGTAGAGGCGATAACAAAGCCTATTATGCAGTGATACGCAATGCCGTAGTATCTGTTGAATAAAGCGTTCACTGCCCTGGCAAGCGCAATGACGGTTATTGCTATGCCCAGTAAAAACGGTATAATTACCCCCATGTCCAGCGCAGCTATGCCTTCAGACATAGGATAATACAGCCCAAGCAGCATCAGCACCGACGACGATGTCATTCCCGGCGCCACCATGCTTATGCCCCACATAGCGCCGCAGAAGAAGAACCAGCCGGCGTTAGGAGTTATGTGCAGCTCCGTGCCGTACTTGAGCAGCATAAAGAAGCCCAGTAACAATGACGTGCTTGCGGCAAGGGCTATATAGCATGACTTATCCCTGCCCTGCTTTGCTCCGTCGTGAAAAAGCTGCGGTAATGTCCCGACGATAAGGCCTACAAAAAGGCTTGTGACTATTGCGGGCTCAGATGAGGCGAGCTTTGCTATCGCCCCGGCCAGCAGCACAAACCCACCGAGAAAACCCAGCACTACCGGCAGCACCATATGTCCGTACTTCTTTATCCCTTTCTTAGGGTGGGCCAGGGTTTCCATCATTGGCTGGTATATTCCGAATATGACGCACAGCACTCCGCCGCTTATGCCGGGCAGCACGGCGCCTATGCCCATTATCACTCCCTGGGACAGCAGCAATAAAAACCTTCCGCAGCTTATCTTTGTCCGTTCGCCGTCTTCCATACGTTTCCCCCGTAAAAAGCTTTTTGTAAATCAAAGCCCCCAAACCGTCCGGTTTGAGGGCTTTCCTTGGCTGCGGAACTAGGATTCGAACCTAGACAATACGAGTCAGAGTCGTAGGTGCTACCATTACACAATTCCGCATCATCTTTTGTAATATATCCCATGATGCCGTTCGCCCCGTTATAACGCCCGCCTCTCGGCAGGTGGG
>OGPK01002592.1_pt1 | contig 11469 bp, 10 predicted proteins | sample 1552921 | NCBI WGS metagenome assembly OGPK01 (sample SAMEA2580264, study PRJEB22360) | human gut metagenome | biome: human gut; feature: human-associated habitat; material: faeces | place: Denmark | collected 2008/2010 | reverse complement strand
TTGCAAATATTTTAACAATACCTTCCTCTGTCTTATAAACTGATTTATAAGGTCTCTCTACGATTAAATTTTTCTTCTCAAGCTTCATACAGATTCCTCCTTTTTATTGAATCTTTGGCCCCTTCCTTCTTGTTATCTGTATTATATACCTTATTATCAGATTTTTAAATAGTTTTTTGATATTTTTTTCACTATTTTTTATCGTATGTATTTATTGTTATTTTTTTAACATTATTATCCGTCTATTCTCCTAAGTAACAGATCCGATTCTGAAAATCATTCTACTCGAAACATCCCTTTACATTTTCCATCTTTCTTTGCATAAGAAAAAGTGCAACGTTGAACGCTGCACTTTTTCTATGCTAAATACATTATCCGATTTGCAAACAAAAACTCTTGGATATTATATTTTTGCCTGTTTTATTTTCCATAATAGCATTTCAGGTAGATTTCTTTCATCTCACTCATAAGTGGATATCTTGGGTTAGCTCCTGTACACTGGTCGTTGAATGCCTGCTCTGTCATATCATCCAATGTATCCAGGAAGTATTTCTCATCTACACCGTAATCTTTGATTGTCTTCTTAATGCCAATCTTCTCTTTGAGTTCTTCCAGTTTAGCGATGAAGTTCTCAAATACTTCTTCATCTGTCTTACCTTTGCATCCTGCAAAACGTCCTAATTCTGCGTATCTTGCAAGTGCATGTGGATACTGATACTGAGAGAATGTTCCCATTCTTGTAGGTACTTCTGCAGCATTGTAACGCATTACATCTGTCAGGATTACAGCGTTAGCAATACCGTGTGGCAGGTGATGGAATGCACCAAGTTTGTGAGCCATAGAGTGGTTCAGTCCAAGGAATGCATTTGCGAATGCCATACCAGCCATGCATGAAGCGTTAGCCATCTTCTCTCTTGCGATTGGATCATTAGCACCATTCTCATATGCAGATGGTAAGTAATCAAATACTGCTTTTACTGCCTTCATAGCAAGACCATCTGTAAAGTCTGTAGCCATGATAGATACATATGCTTCGATTGCATGTGTCATTACGTCGATACCAGATGCACTTGTCAGTCCCTTAGGTGCTGTCATTGCATTGTCAACGTCTACGATAGCCATGTTTGGCATTAATTCGTAGTCTGTGATAGGCCATTTTACTCCTGTATCAGCATCTGTGATGATTGCGAATGGAGTTACTTCTGAACCTGTTCCTGAAGATGTTGGGATAGCTATAAAGTAAGCTTTCTCTCCCATCTTAGGGAATGTGTATACTCTCTTACGGATATCCATGAAGTCCATAGCCATATCTTCGAATTTTGCTTCCGGATGCTCATACATTAACCACATAATCTTTCCGGCATCCATTGCGGATCCACCACCAAGAGCGATGATCGTATCTGGCTCAAATGCTCTGATCTGTTCTACACCTCTTCTAGCGCACTGCAGAGTTGGGTCTGGAGCAACTTCAAAGAAGCATGTATGCTGGATTCCCATCTGATCTAATTTATCTTCGATCGGTTTTACATAACCATTCTTGTACAGGAAACTGTCTGTTACGATGAACGCTTTCTTCTTATGCATTACAGTTCCGAGTTCATCTAATGCTACAGGCATGCAGCCTTTCTTAAAGTATACTTTCTCAGGTGTTCTAAACCACAGCATGTTTTCTCTCCTCTCTGCAACTGTCTTGATATTGATCAGGTGTTTCACACCTACGTTCTCAGATACAGAGTTTCCTCCCCAAGAACCACATCCAAGTGTAAGAGATGGAGCAAGTCCGAAGTTGTAAAGGTCTCCGATACCACCCTGTGATGAAGGTGTATTGATCAGGATACGGCAAGTCTTCATAGCCTGCTGATGTTTCTCAATCTTTTCTGTCTGTGATGGGTGGATGTAAAGTGATGATGTATGTCCGTATCCACCATCTGCAACAAGCTGCTCAGCTTTTGCAAGAGCCTCATCAAATGTCTTAGCTCTGTACATTGCAAGTACAGGAGATAATTTCTCATGTGCGAATTCTTCCGAAATATCAACAGATTCTACTTCACCGATCAGGATCTTTGTAGCCTTCGGTACTTCAACACCTGCTAACTTAGCGATCTCATATGCTGATTTTCCAGGAATCTTATTATTTAATGCTCCGTTGATGATGATTGTCTTACGAACTTTATCAAGTTCTTCTCCCTTCTTGAGGAAGTAGCATCCACGGTATGCAAATTCTTTCTTAACTTCATCATAAATGCTGTCCAGTACAGTTACTGACTGTTCAGAAGCACAGATCATACCATTATCAAATGTCTTAGAATGGATGATGGAGTTAACTGCCATCTTGATATCTGCTGAATCATCGATGATAACAGGTGTGTTACCAGGTCCAACACCAAGTGCCGGTTTTCCTGAAGAGTATGCAGATTTAACCATTCCAGGACCACCTGTTGCAAGGATCTCATCTGAATCTCTCATAACTGTTGTTGTCAGCTCTAATGACGGAACATCGATCCATCCGATGATTCCTTCCGGTGCTCCGGCTTTTACTGCTGCATCAAGAACAACTTTTGCTGCTGCAATTGTACATGCCTTTGCTGCCGGGTGTGGGCTGATGATGATTGCATTTCTTGTTTTCAAACAGATTAATGTTTTGAAGATTGCTGTTGATGTCGGGTTTGTAGTTGGGATAACCGCTGCTACCAGACCAACTGGTTCTGCAATCTTTTTAATTCCATACGCTTTGTCTTCTTCGATCACGCCGCATGTCTTATCGTTTTTGTACTTATTATAAATGTACTCTGCTGCGTAATGGTTTTTGATGATTTTATCTTCTACAAGACCACGTCCTGTCTCTTCTACTGCCATCTTAGCAAGCGGAATACGCATCTTATTTGCTGCCATCGCTGCTTCGAAAAAGATTTTGTCTACCTGTTCCTGTGTGTAAGTAGCAAATTTTTTCTGAGCTTCTCTCATTGCTTTCATCTTAGCTTCGAGAGCTTCTACATTATCAATAATCTCTGGTACTGCGTTTTCTTTTTTCTTTGTCGCCATGTTGATTATCCTCCTGTGAGTTTTTGTTTGTTTCGATGGTCTTAGTATAACCGTTTGTTAATTCTTTGTCAATAACATTTTGATATTTTTTCCACATATTTGATAATTCTTTAACATATAGCTTTTTCACCTTAAAAACCTTCCAGTTTATGCTCTGTATGCAGTAACATGTGTGATTTTGGTGAATTAGGTTTTACAAAGTATTCCTCATACATTTTCTGAACGTCCTGATTTTCATGTGAGAACCGACGTTTTGCATTTTTATCCAGACTGTAAAGCTTCTGTCCTCTTTCATAAGCAAGTTCTCTTCCGTCATGAATTGGCTGTCCGCCACCGCCTACGCATCCTCCCGGACAAGCCATTACCTCTACGAAGTCATAATGAACTTCTCCTTTATTGATGCGATCCAGAAGAGCTCTTGCATTCCCAAGTCCGCTGACTGCTGCAGTTCTGACTGTTACATTATCGATCTGGAAATTTGCTTCCTGTATTCCCTGATTTTGATTAAATCCGGTACTTCTTACAGCTTTAAATGCATCTTCCGGTGGATTCTCACCTTTAAGCAGATAGTATGCAGTTCGAAGAGCTGCCTCCATTACACCTCCTGTTGCTCCGAAAATTACACCTGCTCCTGTTCCATCCTGCATTGGCCGGTCACTGTCAATATCTGCAAGTGTATCCGGACTGATATGCGCTGATTTGATCATCTTTGTCAGTTCTCTTGTCGTAATAACTGCATCGATATCATGTCCCGCATATTCCTGATAGAACAGTTCCATCTCCTTTTCCCCTTTTTTTGCCACACATGGCATTACAGATACTGTGTAGATCTTCTCAGGTGATACCCCAAGCTTCTCTGCAAAGTAAGTTTTCATCACGGCTCCGAACATCTGCTGTGGTGATTTTGCCGTTGAAAGCTGTCTCACCAGATGAGGATACTGTGATTTGATAAATCTAAGCCATCCCGGACAGCATGAAGTAAACATCGGACGCTCTTTTAATTCCCCTGCAGTAAATCTGTGCAAAAATTCCGTCCCTTCTTCCATGATTGTCAAGTCAGCTGAAAATGTTGTGTCGAATGCATAATCGACTCCCATTCTCTTCAAAGCATCAAGGATCTTTCCGACAGTTGCTTCCTTATCAGAAAGTCCAAATTCCTCGCCCCATGCTGTTCTTACAGCTGGAGCCACCTGTGCAACTACGATCTTATCCGGATCTGCAATTGCATCCCATACATCTTCTGTATCATCTCTTGCCCGTAATGCTCCCACCGGACAATGCGTAATACACTGCCCGCATAATGCGCATGAAGCTTCCTCTATCGTTCTGTGTCCGGCTACATTAATCGTTGTTCTTGATCCTGTTCCTTCTACATCCCATACACCAAGGCTCTGTACTTTTTCACAAACCTGTACGCACCGCATACATTTAATACATTTTGAAGAATCCCTGATCAGAGGAAATTCCTTGTTCCACGGTTGTCTTTCAATTTCCATCTTAAATGGAATCTCTATAATATTCAGATCATTGGCAACTGTCTGAAGACTGCAGTTGCCACTTCTCGAACAAGTTACACATTCACAGTCATGCTGTGAAAGGATCAGTTCTACTGTCGTTCTTCTGTGCCTTCTTACCTTTGGACTATTCGTATGAATGACCATTCCCTCTTTTGCAACATTATTGCAGGAGGTGATCAGCTTCTCTTTTCCCTCCAGTTCTACTACACAGACACGACAGGCCGCAATTTCATTGATTCCTTTTAAATAACAAAGTTTCGGAATAGGAATCCCATTCTGGGCTGCAGCTTCCATGATCGTGGTATTTTCTTTTACTGTTATCTTTCTTCCGTCAATTGTAAGATTTACCATAATGTCTCTCTGCCTCCCTTAAATATACCGTATCCGAAATGATCACAGCGAAGACATCTGCTTGCCTCCTGTTTTGCTTCTTTTTCTGTCATGCAGTTTTCAACTGCTTCAAAATCACAGACTCTTTCACATGCTTCTCTTTCTGTAAGATTCACTCTTCCGCAAGGTGTACGGTCATCCAGATGCGCCTCCGGGATTTCAACATCGCAGGAAATTTCATGATGATATCCAAGATACTCATCAATGTTGGCTGCAACAACCTTTGCGGCCGCGATTGCTTTGATAACCGAAGCCGGTCCGCTTGCACAGTCCCCTCCTGCAAATACTCCAGGAAGATTCTCAAATGCTCCCGTACTTTTAGTAATGATCTTACCACGTTCAACCGGGATACCCGCCTGTTCGAAGTGATGTGTCTCAATATTCTGTCCAATTGCTACGATTAATACATCGCATGGTATGTAAATATCTTCTTCACCTGTAGATTTGATACTTGCTCTTCCATCTTTAATAGCGCTTACCATCTGAGGTGTCACATAGATACCTTTTACATGATGATTCTCGTCTACATCTATAGATGCCGGTGCTTTCAGCGTCTGTAATTCTATGCCTTCCGCAACTGCTCCTTCGATTTCTCCAGGAAGTGCCGTCATGTCTGCTACTCTTCGTCTATAGACAATACTTACCTTCTTTGCACCCAGACGTTTTGCTGTACGGACCGCATCCATTGATACGTTACCTCCACCAATAACAGCCACTTCTTTTCCTGTCAGATCTATAATCTGGTTTTTTCCTACATTACGTAAGAACTGCACTGCGGAAATGATTCCGTCTGCATCTTCATTCTCTAATCCTAATTTTTTATCTGTACTTGCTCCGATCGTGATCAGAACAACATCATACTGTTGTCTTAATTCCTGGATCGTAATATCCTGTCCGATCTTCAGACCATTCTTCACCTGTACACCTGTCTTCAGGATTGCTCGGATATCATCGTCCAGTCTTTCTTTTGGAAGTCTGTAGTTCGGGATACCATAACGAAGCATTCCGCCCAATTCCGGCAGCATCTCATATACGGTTGTCTGATGTCCCATTAACTGCAGATAATATGCTGCACTTAATCCTCCAGGTCCGCCGCCAAGGATTGCGATCTTCTTACCTGTACTTGGTGCGCACTGCGGAGGATCTACTTCTCCTGCAAAATCTGCTGCTACACGCTTCAATCCACGGATATTAATAGAATCATCTACCATGTTTCTTCTACATCTTGCTTCACATGGATGTTCACAGATGAATCCACATGTGGTCGGGAATGGATTATCCTTTCTTAACAGTCGGATTGCATCCGCATATCGTCCTTCCCCTACCAGTGCGATATATCCAGGAATATCTACATGTGCCGGGCATAAAGATACACATGGTACAGGCTGATTATATGTACAGGTACATCTTCCGTTCTGAATATGTTCAATATAATCATCACGATAACCGATCAATCCTTTATATACCATGTTCGCTGCTTCATAACCAATCGCGCAGTCTGCAGATTCCATAATAGAAAGTGCTGTCTGTTCCATGATATCTAATGTCTTCATTGTCGCTTTTCCATCCAGTACTTCACGGATGAAATTATTAAGCTGTCCTAATCCTATACGGCAAGGCACACATTTTCCGCATGTCTGTGCATGACATAACTCAAGAAATGCTCTTGCCATATCTACTGGACATAACCCCGGTGGACTCGATTCAATTCTTCTTTCCAGATCTTTATAGAGGCCTTCCATTACGATCTTTGCTCTTTTTGGAGAGGCAATTTCCAGTCTGCTCATTCTTTATCCCTACCTTCCATTTCATTTATCAATTTATAGTCCAAATAAATTGTAATTATCAGTCTTTTGAACAATGTAATATTAACTGCGTTGACGATATTATATCATTTATTTGATAATTTGTAATCATATTTGTTAATAGTAGTAAATTTAACGCTATAGTCAGATTTTTAACAAATCTTGAATATTATTCCGTACAAAAAAAATATATTATATATGCAAACTGTTCCGTTCACTTCGTTCAAAGTCACTGTTTGCATATATAATATATTTTTTTCTGGTTTCAATATCGAATTTTATAAAAAAAGGAGGAACCCCTTTTGGTAGTTCCCCCCTCTTTATAAAATTGACTTCTAACTATACAAGTTCGATCAGAACTTCCATAGCTGCATCACCTTTACGCTGACCGATCTTAACGATTCTTGTATATCCACCGTTACGATCTGCATACTTAGGAGCAATCTCATCGAATAATTTAGCTACGAGATCAACTTCTTTTGTATTTTTCTTCTTTCCAGCCTGTGCAGTTGGAACTTCCTTTACAGGATAAAGAACCTTCAGCATCTGACGACGAGCATGCAGTCTGCTTGGCATATCCTTTTTAATTGTTTTATCAACTTCGTCATATACAGTAACTTTCTTACCATCTACAACTTCTTTTACTCTCTTGCCATCTTTGTCTTTGCGGGCAACTTTAGCTTTTACAGTAACTTCTTCGAAGTTATCTTTTTCTTTAACAGCTAATGCGATAAGACCTTCAGCGATCTTGCGGATCTCTTTAGCCTTAGCTTCTGTTGTAACGATCTTTCCGTTATTCAGAAGTGCTGTTACCTGGTTTCTTAATAATGCTTTTCTCTGGCTTGATGTTCTGCCAAGTTTTCTATATTTTGCCATTTTAAATATCCTCCATTATAACACTTGGTTATGCTTCTTCGGGCTTACTAGCCAAATGCTCTGCCATGCACTTTCGGGCTTACTGACAGATTATTCTTCACCTTTACTCAGGCTTAAGCCTAACTCATCTAATTTTGCAAGTACTTCTTCCAGAGACTTACGTCCAAGGTTACGTACTTTCATCATGTCTTCCGGTGTTCTGTTTGTCAGTTCTTCAACTGTATTGATGCCAGCTCTCTTCAGACAGTTATATGAACGAACAGAAAGTTCAAGTTCATCAATGCTCATCTCAAGAACTTTTTCTTTTTCATCGTCTTCTTTCTCGATCATAACTTCTGCAGCCTGAGCCACTTCTGACAGGTCGATAAAGAGTTTCAGATGTTCGCTAAGTACCTTTGCAGCCAAACTTACAGCTTCGTCCGGAAGCAGTGTGCCGTTTGTGTATACATCCAATGTAAGCTTATCAAAGTCTGTAATCTGTCCGACACGGGTATTCTCTACTGTAAGGTTCACTCGTTCCACTGGAGTGTAGATAGAATCAATTGGAATCACTGCGATTGGCAGTTCGTCATTTTTATTCTTATCGGCACTCACGTAGCCTCTTCCATTTGTAATGGTAAGTTCCATATACAATTTGCTGTCTGCACCACCGTTTAATGTAGCGATTACAGTTTCCGGATTCATGATTTCAATATCCTGATCCACCTGAATATCAGCTGCTGTTACAACGCCTTCGCCTTCAAACTCGATATAAGCTGTCTTAGGCTCATCAGATTCAGATGTATTTTTGATTGCCAGAGATTTCAAGTTCATGATAATCTCAGTGACATCTTCCTTAACACCCGGAATAGAACTGAACTCATGAAGAACACCGTCAATCTTAACCTGGCTGATTGCTGAACCAGGTAAAGATGAAAGCATAATTCTTCTAAGAGAATTACCTAATGTTGTACCATAACCTCTTTCAAGAGGTTCTACAACGAATCTACCATATTTCTTATCATCTGAAATATCAGTTATTTCAATATTGGGTTTATTAAAATCAAACACTAAGTCCACCTCCTGTGGGTTACGGTTTATTATTTAGAATATAACTCGACGATTAACATCTCATCTACAGGAACATCGATTGCTTCACGTTTTGGAAGTTCTTTTACTGTTCCTTTCAGGTTTTCCAGATCAGCTTCTAACCATTCTGGAACAAGACGTCCGCCTGTAACCTCAACGATCTCTTTGTATCTTGGTGAGCTCTTCTTAGCTTCTTTGATTTCTACAACATCTCCAGCCTTTACAAGGTATGAAGGGATGTTGATCTGTTTTCCGTTTACAAGTACGTGCTTGTGGTCAACGATCTGTCTTGCTTCACGTCTTGTTCTAGCAAGTCCAAGACGGAATACAACGTTGTCAAGTCTTGACTCTAAGAGTACCATCAGGTTTTCACCTGTCATACCATTCATCTTAGATGCTTTCTTGAAGTAGTTCAGGAAAGGTTTCTCTAATACACCATAGATGAATTTAGCTTTCTGTTTCTCACGTAACTGGAGACCATACTCGCTCATTTTTCTATTCGCTCTTTTTAACTGTCTGTTAGACTTTTTATCAATTCCTAAATAAACTGGATCCATTCCGAGGGATCTACATCTTTTAAGAACAGGAACTCTATTTACTGCCATGTTTTTGTTTTCCTCCTATATAATTCGGACACATACAATCCGTTAACGTAGTGAATAATAATAGTACTAGACTCTTCTGCGTTTTGGTGGACGGCAACCATTGTGTGGTACTGGTGTAACGTCTCTGATGCTTGTTACATCGATTCCGCATGCCTGCAGGGCACGAATTGCTGCTTCTCTACCTGAACCTGGTCCTTTAACCATTACGTCAACTGATTTTAAACCATGTACTAATGCTGCTTTAGCTGCTGTTTCAGCTGCCATCTGAGCTGCATAAGGGGTAGATTTTCTTGAACCTCTGAATCCGAGACCGCCTGCACTTGCCCATGACAGAGCATTTCCCTGTGCATCTGTTAATGTTACGATTGTGTTATTAAAAGATGACTGGATGTGAGCCTGTCCGTGTTCAACGTTTTTCTTGACACGTTTCTTTGTCACTTTTTTTGTAACTTTCTTTGCCATAATAAAACTAACCTACTCTTTCCTTAAATAAATTATTTCTTCTTGTTTGCTACTGTTCTCTTAGGACCTTTTCTAGTTCTAGCATTTGTCTTAGTCTTCTGACCACGAACTGGAAGTCCTTTTCTGTGACGGATTCCTCTATAGCATCCGATTTCCTGTAATCTCTTAATGTTGAGGGCGATTTCTCTACGAAGATCACCTTCTACTGTCTGAGTCTCATCGATTACAGCACTGATTTTCTTTACATCGTCGTCTGTAAGATCTCTACAACGAATATCAGGATTAACTCCTGCTTCTGTTAAGATACGAGTTGCACTTGTTCTACCGATTCCGTAGATATAAGTTAATCCGATCTCAACACGTTTGTCTCTTGGTAAGTCTACACCTGCAATACGAGCCATGTGAATTTCCTCCATTTTCTTTCATTGTTAATTGTCTTTAATAGGGGACATGATTTTGTCCCAGGCATGTTCGGTATCATGCCCTTTCCGGCCACCGCTCATGTTATGAAAACTATGCGGTAATGACGAGCCGGCATTAGAAGCAATATACGAGGATCGTCACCGGTCTTTCGGGTGCGCCTTGTATATTTGAAATAGTATCCACACCGCCTGGCGTGTCCACTATCAGCCGCCTAAATACATCAAACATTGCTCAGAATTAACCCTGACGCTGTTTGTGCTTTGGATTTTCGCAGATAATGCGAACGCTTCCTTTTCTTTTAATTACTTTGCATTTTTCGCAAATTGGTTTTACTGATGATCTAACCTTCACGGGGATCCTCCTTTCATCCATTGCTATGCCTTTGTTGCTACACTGCTTTCTGTTGAAATCGCAACTCAGAGATTCCAGCGCATAAATACACCTAGAAAACGTGCTTATATAGTATAGCATTTATTTGCAAGATAAGTCAATAGTTTTTTGACTTATTTTTACACATTTTTGTTAGAATTCTTATTTATCTCTCCAGATGATTCTTCCTTTTGAAAGATCGTATGGTGACAGCTCTAATGTTACTTTATCTCCCGGCAGGATCTTGATAAAGTTCATTCTCAGCTTTCCGCTGATGTGAGCTAATACCTGATGTCCATTCTCAAGTTCTACCTGAAACATTGCGTTTGGCAGTTTTTCTACTACAGTTCCTTCAATTTCAATAACGTCAGCCTTTGACATTCTATCTTCCTCCTACTTCTCTTCTTTCATCCAATCCTTAATTAACTTTCTTATGCCTGCATCATCAAGTTCTTTCATATTATATATTCCGTGAACGATCTGTACATGCTTTTTCTTCTTTTTCTTCGGATACTTCTTCCGGTCCGGTCTGAGATGCTGCTGAAATCTCCTCGGCACCCTCAATGGAAATACCTTTTAATTTTAAATACTGTAATATCTTGATCAGCTGTGACTTATCCAGGTCAAGTTCGCCAAAGCATTCCTTTATCTGTTCCGGTTTCAATACTTTGCCATTCTTCTCTCCAAGTTCACATACTTCTGTAAGTTTCTGCTGAAATTTCTGTATATCCATAGTCAAAATCTCCCTGTCCTGTTTATAACTTAACTATACAACAAAAAACTATGCCTGTAAAACAAAAAAGCACCGTTTTAACCGGTACTTTTTCTAAATGCGGATAACAGGACTTGAACCTGCACGGGAAGCCCACTGGTACCTAAAACCAGCGCGTCTGCCAATTCCGCCATATCCGC
>OGPK01002583.1_pt1 | contig 11512 bp, 9 predicted proteins | sample 1552921 | NCBI WGS metagenome assembly OGPK01 (sample SAMEA2580264, study PRJEB22360) | human gut metagenome | biome: human gut; feature: human-associated habitat; material: faeces | place: Denmark | collected 2008/2010 | reverse complement strand
TGGCCTGCGCCAACTATGCCGAGCTTTCCCACGGGGCAGAGCGCATGGCGGTGCGGTATGCCGCCCAGTTTGAGCCGGGCGGGCTGTCCGCACTTTTGAAGCAGCGCCAGAACGACGAGCTGCGCGCCGGGCAGAGCCTGTGCGGCATCCACCGCGAGGACGTTGAACTGCTGCTGGATGACCAGCCCGCAAAGGTGTTTGCAAGTCAGGGACAGCAGCGCAGCGTGGTGCTGAGCCTGAAAATGGCCGAAGCGGCTGCCGCTGCCCGGATCACCGGAGAGCACCCGGTGCTCCTGCTGGACGATGTGCTCAGCGAGCTGGACGAGGGCCGCAAGCAGTATCTGCTCACCCGCATGAAGGAAAAGCAGACATTCGTGACCAGCTGCGATGACACCGCGTTCCTGAAAACGGACGGCGAAGTGTACCGCATGAACGGCGGTGTGCTGAGCAAAGCATGAAGAAATGATGCAAAAGTACATGCGGCTGCCGGTGAATAAACGGCGTTTTTATGCATGAACTGCCAGAATGAGGAAAATACTGTATGTATATTCATCTGGGCCGTGACTACGTGCTGAATGACCGGGACATTATCGGCATCTTCAATCTGGAAACCACCACCATCACCCCCCGGGGCCGGGAGTTTCTGAACTACGCCCAGAAGAACGGCGCGGTGGTGAGCCTTTCGGACGAGCTGCCCCAGAGCTATGTTCTGGCAGACGGGGCCGTGGTGGACACGGTGTATCTTTCGGAGCTGTCGCCTGCTGCCATGCGGCGCAGAGCCGAAAAAATGATCGAGTAAACCAGCCAACAGGCGGAGAATATGCTCTGCTTTTACGATAGATCGAATAAAAATGCAAACATTGAACAAAAGGGAGAAAGGAAATGGCAGAAGAAATCATTACCAGCACAAATGCCGAAACCGCTACCGACCATGAGTATAATGCCAGCGAGATCCAGGTCCTGAAGGGTCTGGAGGCGGTGCGCAAGCGCCCGGGCATGTATATCGGTTCCACCGGCGAGCGCGGCCTGCATCATCTGGTCTACGAGATCGTGGACAACGCCATCGATGAAGCACTGGCCGGCTACTGCGACCACATCGAGGTCAAGATCCTGAAAGACAACATCATTCAGGTCACGGATAACGGCCGCGGCATCCCTGTGGACATTCAGGCCGACACCGGCCTGCCCGCCGTCACCGTCGTCTACACCATCCTGCACGCCGGCGGCAAGTTCGGCGGCGAGAACTCCGGCTACAAGGTGGCCGGCGGCCTGCACGGCGTGGGCGCTTCGGTGGTCAACGCCTGCTCCGAGTGGCTCACCGTCAACGTGCGCCGCGACGGCCACGAGTACGAGCAGACCTTCCGCCGCGGCGACCCGGACGGCCCGCTCAAGTGCATCGGTACCGTAGCCGACGGCGTCACCGGCACCCGGGTCACCTTCAAGCCGGACCCGGAGATGTTCCGGGATACCACCGTGTACGACTTCGACACGCTGGAAAAGCGCCTGCGGGAAGAAAGCTTCCTGAACGCCGGTGTCAAGATCACTCTGACCGACGAGCGTGAGATGTATACCCCCGTGCTGGAGGACGGCAAGGAGGGTGAACCCTGCTACCGCACCGAGGTCATGTGCTACGAGGGCGGCATCAAGAGCTTTGTCACCTATCTGGGCGAGAAGCGCAAGCTGGACGTGCTGCACCCCAATGTGATCTACCTCAAGGGCCAGACCGACCGCGGCATGGCAGAGATCGCACTGCAGTACAATTCCAGCTACAACGAGCTGCTGCTGAGCTTTGCCAACAACGTCAACACCCCGGACGGCGGCACCCACGAGGAGGGCTTCAAGAACAGCCTGACCCGCGTGTTCAACGATTACGGCCGCAGCCACGGCCTGCTGAAGGATAAGGACGAGAACCTGTCCGGTGCGGACGTGCGCGAGGGCTTGATCTGCGTGATCTCTGTCAAGCTGCAGGAGGCGGAGTTTGAGGGCCAGACCAAGGCAAAGCTGGGCAATACCGAGATCCGCACCCTTGTTTCCAACATGGTCTACTCCAAGCTGATGGAATTCTTTGAGGAGAACCCCGGCGTGGCAAAGGCTATCTTTGAAAAGGCCACCCAGGCCGCCCGCGCCCGCGCCGCTGCCAAAAAGGCCCGCGAACTGGTGCGCCGCAAGAGCGCATTGGAGACCAGCCGGATGCCCGGCAAGCTGGCAGACTGCCGCGAAAAAGACCCCAGCCGCACCGAAATCTTCATCGTCGAGGGCGACTCTGCAGGCGGTTCCGCAAAAATGGGCCGCGACTCGGCCATTCAGGCCATCCTGCCGCTGTGGGGCAAGATGCTGAACGTGGAAAAGGCCCGCGCCGATAAAATTTACGGCAACGACAAGCTGATGCCCGTTGTACTGGCACTGGGCTGCGGCATTGGTGACGAGTTCGATATCTCCAAGCTGCGCTACGATAAAGTGTTCATCATGGCCGATGCCGATGTGGATGGCTCCCACATCTGCACCCTGATGCTCACCTTCTTCTTCCGCTATATGCGCCCGCTCATTGAGCAGGGCCATGTGTATGTGGCCCAGCCGCCTCTGTTCAAGGTGCAGAAGGGCAACACCATCAAGTACGCCTACAACGATGCCGAAATGGCCGTGCTTTCGCAGGAAATGCCCGGCGCAAAGGTGAACCGCTATAAGGGCCTTGGTGAGATGAACCCCGAACAGCTGTGGGAGACCACCATGAACCCCGATAACCGCGTGATCGTACAGATCACCATTGACGATGCCGAGAAGGCCGATGAAGCCTTTACCATCCTGATGGGCGATCAGGTGGAGCCGCGCCGCCGCTTTATCGAGACCAACGCCCAGTACGCAAAGCTGGACGTGTAATTGGAGGAAACAATGGAAGAAGATTATGTGATGATACCGGGCAGCGGAACCAAAAAGATCATCCGCGATGTGAAAAAGGAGATCGAGACCGCATTCCTGGACTACTCCATGTCGGTCATCGTGTCCCGCGCCCTGCCCGATGTGCGCGACGGTCTGAAACCCGTCCACCGCCGCATTCTGTACACCATGCACGAGCGCGGCAACGACCCCAGCCATCCCTACCGCAAATCCGCCGACACCGTTGGTGCGGTGCTGGGCTCCTACCATCCCCACGGCGACGCATCGGTCTACGATGCCATGGTCCGTCTGGCACAGGACTTCTCTCTGCGCTATCCGCTGGTGGATGGTCAGGGTAACTTTGGTTCTGTGGATGGCGACCCCCCGGCTGCCTACCGTTACACCGAGGCCCGCATGAGCCGCATGGCGGTGGAGATGCTGACCGATATCGAGAAGGACACCATCGACTGGGACCCCAACTTTGACGAGACCAAGAAGGAGCCCAGCGTGCTGCCCTGCCGCTTCCCCAACCTGCTGGTCAACGGCAGTCAGGGCATTGCGGTCGGCATGGCCACCAACATCCCGCCCCACAACCTGAGCGAGGTCATTGACGGCTGCATCGCCTATATCGACGACCCGGACATCGACCTGCCCGGCCTGATGGAATACATCAAGGGCCCGGACTTCCCCACTGCCGGCATCATCATGGGCCGCAGCGGCATCCGCGCCGCCTACGCCACCGGCCGGGGCAAGATCACCCTGCGGGGCCGCGCCACCATCGAGGAGACCAAGAACGGCCGTACCCAGATCATCATTACGGAGATCCCGTATATGGTCAACAAGGCCCGCCTCATCGAGAACATGGCCGACCTTGTCAAGGAAAAGCGCATTGAGGGCATCACCGGCCTGAACGATGAGACCAACCGCAAGGGCATGCGCATCGTGGTGGACATCCGCAAGGACGCCAACGCACAGGTCATCCTGAACCAGCTGTACCAGTACACCCAGCTGCAGGATACCGTGGGCGTTATCATGCTGGCCATCGACCACAAGGTGCCGAAAGTCCTCACCCTGAAGCAGATGCTTCAGAAATACGTGGAATTTCAGGACGAGGTGGTGCGCCGCCGCACCCAGTACGACCTGAAAAAGGCCAAGGAGCGCGCCCACATTCTGGAAGGTCTGAAAAAGGCCACCGACATCGTGGACGAGCTGATCGCCACCATCCGCGCCTGCAAGGGCGGCATGGCAGAGGCCAAGGCTGCTATCATGGAGCAGTTCGGCTTTGACGACCCGCAGGCAGATGCCATCGTCAAGCTGCAGCTGGGCCGTCTGGCAGGCCTTGAGATCCTGAAGATCGAGGAAGAGCTTGCCAGCCTGCAGGCCAAGATCGAGAACTGGGAAGCCATTCTGGCCGACGATGCCCGGGTGCTTGCCATCGTCAAGGAAGAGCTGCTGGAAATGAAAAAGCGCTTCGGCGACGAGCGCCGCACCGAGATCCAGTCCGTGACCGGTGAGGTGGATATCGAGGATCTGATCGCCGAGGAACAGTGTGTCTACACCCTGACCGAGGCCGGCTATATCAAGCGCCAGCTCAAGGCCACCTATCAGGCACAGCGCCGCGGCGGACGCGGCATCTCCGGCATGACCCGCAAGGAAGAGGACATCGTGCAGGAGATGTTCGTAGGCTCCACCCACGACTATGTGCTCTTTGTTACCGACCGGGGCCGTCTGTTCCGCATCAAGGGCTACACCATTGCCGAGGGCAGCCGCACCAGCAAGGGCAGCAACATCGTCAACCTGCTGCAGCTGGCCGAGGGCGAAAAGGTCACCAACATGATCTGCCAGTCGAAGGAAGCCGACACCGAGGGCGGCTTTGTGACCATGGTCACGAAGCAGGGCCTCATCAAGCGCACCCCGCTGGAACAGTATGCTAACATCCGTAAGTCCGGCCTGATCGGCATTGCCCTGAACGAGGGCGATGCACTGGCATGGACCCGCCTGACCTCCGGCCACGATATGCTCATCGTTGCCACCCGCAACGGTCAGGCCATCCGCTTCAACGAAGCCGATGCACGTCCCATGGGCCGCAGCGGCCACGGCGTGCGCGCCATCCGTCTGGCCGAGGGCGATGAAGTTGTGGGCGTGTGCATCTGCCGCGAGGGCGGCACGGTGCTCACCGTCACCGAAAACGGCAAGGGCCGCCGGTCGGACATCGACACCTACCGCATCACCGCCCGCGGCGGCAAGGGCATCCGCAACTACGATGCCGCCAAGGATAAGGTGGCTGCGGTCAAGATCGTGGACGATGTGGACGACGTGCTGCTGAGCAGTCAGGAGGGCATCATCATCCGTCTGCACGCTAACGAGATCCCGCTGCAGAGCCGCTACGGCTCCGGCGTGCGGGTGATGCGCTTGGGTGAGAACGATAAGGTGATGGTACTTGCCCGCACCGACCACGACGACGAGGCCCAGACCGAGCAGATCGACACCTCCGATGCCGATGCAGAGCCGACTGCCGAGCAGCTTGCCGCCATGGAAGCTGCAGATGCTGCCGCCGCTGCAGAAGCCCCGGAAGCAGACGATAAGGGCGAAGAGTAAACCTTGAAAACACAATAAGATTTGAAAGAAGCCGCCGCGCAGAGATTTCTGCACGGCGGCTTCTTTTCAAATCCATCCAAACCATGTATAATAGAAATAGCGTGTGAGGAATAAAAATAAACACAGAAAGTGGTTTAAGGAACATGACAGAGCAAAAAAAATCCCCGGAGATCAGCATCATCGTGCCGGTGTATAAGGTGGAAAAATACCTGAACGAATGCATTGATTCCATTCTGGCACAGACCTTTACGGATTTTGAGCTGATCCTGGTGGACGATGGCTCCCCGGATAACTGCCCTGCCCTGTGCGATGCTGCGGCAGAAAAAGACAGCCGCGTGCGGGTGATCCATAAAATCAACGGAGGTGTAAGCACAGCTCGCAATACGGGTTTGGCAGCTGCACAGGGAAATTGGATTGGCTTTGTGGACCCGGATGACTTTGTAGACAAGACTTACTACGAAAAAATGCTGCGGGCAGCAAAGCAGGCAGGTGCTGAACTTGCAGTCTGCAACGAAGTTTTTATGGAAGAGGATGGAAGTCTTTGTGATTATCAGGAACAGCCTTTACGTACAGAAGTGCTTTCCCGTGAGGAAGCAATACACCGCATCCGCCTTACGCCGTTGATTCAGGCAGCAACAAGACTGCATCGGAGAGATGTGCTGGAAGGAATCGTTTTTCCTGTGGGCAAAAACTATGAAGATGCATTTACCACACCGGAAATCATTGAACATGCAACAGCTGTGGCTTGTATAAAGGAAAAACTGTACCATTACCGGCTGCATCCGGCAAGCATCATGCATGGAAAGGTCACCTTGAAAAATCTGGATGAGATCGATGCAAACTACGGCCTTCTTGCTTGTGCACTCAAGTATGGAAAAAAAGACACAGCATTCCTGCAGTATGTACTGATGAAACGCATGTTCCGAAACACAAAAAAAAATCTGCCACCCAAACAGAGAAACAGTGAACGGGTTCAGCAGGCGGAAGCGTGCTTGAAAAAAGCAGGCAGAGAGGTTCGTCAACAGGGGGCCTGTACCCTGCGCAACGCAGCAGAAACCGCACTCTGCATTGCAAACCCGCAGTTCTACTTCAACTTCAAGTACCGGAAATAAAACTGAATTCCGAATGGGAGAAATACTGTGAGTGAAAGAACAGAAAGTGGAAAACCGGAGATCAGCATCATCGTGCCAGTGTATCAGGTGGAAAAATATCTGAATGAGTGCATCGATTCCATCCTGGCCCAGACCTTTACGGATTTTGAACTGATCCTTGTGGACGATGGCTCACCAGACAACTGCCCTGCCCTGTGCGATGCAGCAGCAAAAAGGGACAGCCGCGTGCGGGTGATCCATAAGCAAAACGGCGGTGTAAGCACAGCCCGCAATGCGGGTCTGGATGCAGCACAGGGAAATTGGATCGCATTTGTGGATTCGGATGATACAGCAGCACCGGAGTATCTGGAAAAAATGCATAAGGCAGCGCTGGAAATGGGTGCAGATTTTGCAATCTGCAGCAGTCAGTGCATTGATGAGAATGGCAAAACGCTTGCGGGCGGAGAACATCGCCTTTTGAATGAGTTTTTGCCGCAGGAGGAAGTTCTGCGCCGGATGGTGGTGTCGGATTTTCAGGTTCCGTGGAATAAGCTTTATCGCCGAAAACTGCTGGAAAATCTGCGCTATCCAGAAAACAAGGCGTTTGAAGATACCTGTCTCATGCCGGTCATTTACGCAAGAGCGGCTTCTGCCTGCGGTGTATGGGATTTTTTATACAATTACCGCATCGTTACCGGCAGTGCCATGCACCGCAAGACTACCTTGAAAACACTGGACTGGGTGGAAGCATGGTACCGCCTGTTTGATGTGCTGTACCAAAACGGCATCCGGGATGCTTTGTGTGCAGCCTATCGCCCGATTTTGACTGCCGTGTGGGACATCTGGCTGCACCTGACACCGGAAGAGCGCAAAAGCCCCCGGATGAAGGAAGCCTTTGCGTATGAGCGTACAGCCCGCCATCGGCTGATGCAAGCCCGCGGCGTAACACTAAAAAATTTGTGGGCGGCAGTGGTCTGCGCTGCATCGGCCTGCAGTTATCTGGATCTATGCCGCAAAAGGGCGGAAAGACGGCAGAAAACGACCTGAAGCAATGAGGAGTTTATTGTGCAGGAACAACATAAAAAACAGCCGGAGATCAGCATCATCGTGCCGGTATATAAGACAGAGCGTTTTCTGAGCGCCTGCATCTCTTCCATCCTTGCCCAGACCTTCACGGATTTTGAGCTGATCCTGGTGGACGATGGCTCTCCGGACAGCTGCCCTGCTTTGTGCGATGCCGCAGCGGCAAAGGACAGCCGCATCCGGGTCATCCACCAGAAAAATCGTGGCCTGAGCGTGGCACGCAATGCCGGGCTGGACGCGGCAGAGGGCGAATGGATCGCCTTTGTGGATTCAGACGACACCATCACGCCGGACTTCTGCGCAAAGCTTTACCATGCGGCGCAGGAGGCCGGTGCACAGATGGCCGTGTGCAATTACCGGCAGGTGGACGAAGCCCTGACCCCCATCCGGGAGCAGTATCTGCATGTACGGCGGGAGGTGCTGACCCCGGAGCAGGCGTTGGAGCACAGCACCCTTCTGCCCTACATGGTGGTGTGGAACAAGCTGTACCACCGCAGCATTTTTGCGCAGCTGCGCTTTGCAGAGGGCAAGCTGAACGAGGACACCCTGCTGATCGCCTACGCCTACGAAAAAACGGACAGAATCGCTAATATCCCGGATGCGCTGTACCTTTACCGCAAGGTGGCGGGCAGCATCGTCAACAGCAAAGTCACCCTGCGCAATCTCGACCGTGTGGAAGCAAACTATACCGTGTTTGAGTGCGTACGCCGCCATGGCATCACGGGTTCGCTGTGTGAGCTGTACTGGGCACTGTTGCACTCCCTGATCGATGTGGGAATGCACCTGACCGCCGAAGAGCGCCGGAGTGCCCGGATGCAGCAGGCGCGGGAGTACGAGCGCTGCGCCCGCCGGGCCTTGCGTCAGGAACATGCTGTTACCCTGAGAGCACTGGGCAACACCCTGTGTTTTATTATTTCACAGGACTGGTATTTTGCCCGCCGATGGAAAAATACCGTGTAACCGCGCAGGTTTGTCTGGACTTCCCTGCAAAGATATGCTACAATGGCAAAACAATCACAAATACCCGTGGGGGAGTAGCAGGCGCTTTTGCAGGGCGCAGCAAGTCAACATGATGACCGTTGGTTCCGGTCTGGCTTGCTTTCATTTGCGAGACTCATGTGTTTTTGGCGCATAGAACAGCGCCCGTGCACATGGAGTTGGTTTCAAAAAAATCACCCGGTCCCGGACGTACATGTGCGCCCGGGACCGGGTTTTGTATTGCCCGATATTCTGGTCAGATTCAGGAGGCAGACAATATGGAATGGAGCTTTGTATTTTTCCTCAACAGTGCCCTGCTGGGCGTGGGCCTTGCAATGGATGCGTTCTCGGTGTCCATGGCAAACGGCCTGCACGACCCCCGCATGAGCAGGGGAACCATGTGCAGGATCGCGGGCACCTTTGCCCTTTTTCAGGCCGTGATGCCCATGACAGGCTGGGTGTGCGTGCACACCATTGTGGAGCTGTTCTCTTCGTTTGAAAAGTTCATCCCGTGGATCGCGCTGGCACTGCTGGGCTATATCGGCGGCAAGATGCTGGTGGATGGCATCAAGGGCGAAGAGGCCAAAGAAGCAGGAGAGCTGAGTGCGGGTGCACTGCTCATGCAGGGCGTGGCTACCAGCATTGATGCGCTTTCGGTGGGCTTCACCATTTCGGAATACGGCTGGCTGATGGCACTTGCGGCATCGCTCATCATTGCGGTGGTCACCTTCTTTATCTGCATGGCGGGCCTGCGCATCGGCAAAAAGTTTGGCACCAAGCTCTCCGGCAAGGCATCCATTCTGGGCGGCATCATCCTCATTGGCATAGGTCTGGAAATTTTTATTTCCGGGGTGTTCTGAAATTCAGACGGCATAAAACGAAAGGGCACGGCGCTGCGATGCGCTGTGCCCTTTCGTTTTATAAAATGTTCCACATAGAACAATTACTTTTCCGGCTCAAAATAATCGGCATATTCCTCGGTCAGCTTGGAGCCAAGCCGCCGGATGCCGCCGTACAGGTGCCGTTCCACCAACGGTTCAAAGGCGGCAAGGTCGCACCGCTCGATGGCGTTCATCAGGTTGCGGTGGTCTGCGATCACCTCGGCAAGGCCGCCGGTGGTCATGGTGTCCAGCATCCGGAAGCGGCTGTAGTCGGCGTGGGCGTTCTGCAGGGTGCTCCACAGGTACATTTTATCCATGGCCGCAAACCATGTCCCGTGCAGGGCACGGTCGGCCTCGTACAGCTTGTTGTAATCCGGGCTCTCCATGGCCGCAAGGGCCTCGTAGGCTTCCACCCGCCTGCGGATCAACGCCCGCTGCTCCGGGGTGCACCGGGGCGAAAAATCCCGCAATACGCGGGCTTCCACGGCGGTGCGCTCGTAGATCAGCTCGTCCACGATGCGGCGGTTCAGCCGGGTGACGGTGGTGCCCTTGTAAGGCACGATCTTTACCAGCCCGTTTTCCTGCAGCTTCTGCAGCACCACCCGGATCAGGGTGCGCGGTGCGCCAAAGCGGGCACAGAGCGGATTTTCGCTCAGCGAAGAGCCGGGGCGGATGGTCAGGTCAATGATTTCCCGCTCCAGCACAGCATAGATCTCAGCATCAGTTTTGTATTGTTCCATACCTCTCACCTAATGAAAATGATGTATTCCTTTAGCGGGCTCGCCCTCTCAGTCAAAGCCTGTCGGCTTTGCCAGCTCTCCCAAAGGGAGAGCCTTTGGCAGTCCACGCGGACTGTATCTCTATGCCAAGGCCTCTCCCTTTGGGAGAGGTGTCACCGCAGGTGACGGAGAGGGCTAGGATGCTGACCGTATACAACAATCTTATTCAAAAAACTCTTTCCACGGTGCGGCGTCCGGCAGGGGCAGGCTGAACTGCATGGGCTTTCCGGTCTCCGGGTGCAAAAACTGCAGGCCGCAGCTCTGCAGGGCAATGCTGCCTTTTACGCGGCTTCCGTATTTGCCGTCTCCGGCCAGCGGATGCTTCCGGGATGCAAACTGCACCCGGATCTGATGGGTGCGGCCGGTGTGCAGCGTGATCTCAGCAAGGCTCATCTCTCCTGCCGTTTTCACGATGCGGTATTCCAGCACGGCTTCCCGCACGCCCTTGCGGGGACGGCTCACAGGGAATACCCGGCCCCGGCGGCTGTCCTTGAACAGCCAGTCCCGCAGGGTGCCTTCGACGGGCAGTGCTTCGTCCGGCCCGCCTGCAATGACGGCGCGGTACTGCTTGATGAACTGCGGCTCTTCTGCCCTGCCCTCGGCCCGGCCGTCCTGCACAGCGTAGGCGTTCTGGCTCTGGGTGATCTGACGGCTGAGTGCGGCCGCAGCCCCGGGCGTTCTGGCAAACACCATCAGGCCGGACACACCCGTGTCCAACCGGTGCACCACGCCTACAAAGGCATCCGGCTGGCCCCACAGCTGCCGCAGGGCTGCGGGCACGCCCTCTTCGCTGGAAAGTCCGGCGGGCTTGTCCAGCACCACAAGGGCGGCATCTTCGTACAGGATGTTCACAGCCTGCCCTCGGCGATCAGGGCCTTGAGCTTCAGGATACCGGCAATGGTCTTGCCGTCCCGGATCTCGCCGCTCATGACCATCTCATAAGCTTTATCCAGCGGCACACGGTCAGGGGTCAGGAATTCATCGGCATCCAGATGCATCTGGGTCTTGTGCAGGCCGGTGGCGACCCATGTATAGATCACTTCGGTGTCATAGCCCACGGTGGGGAAAAACTGGCCCAGAGAGATATAATTGTCCGCGGTCAGGCCGCACTCCTCGCCCAGCTCCCTCTTGGCGGCTTCAAAGGGGTCCTCACCCTTTTCCAGCTTGCCGGCAGGCAGCTCCCACAGCTCCTGCTGCATGGCGTAGCGGAACTGGCGCACCATGCAGA
>OGPK01002567.1_pt1 | contig 11582 bp, 10 predicted proteins | sample 1552921 | NCBI WGS metagenome assembly OGPK01 (sample SAMEA2580264, study PRJEB22360) | human gut metagenome | biome: human gut; feature: human-associated habitat; material: faeces | place: Denmark | collected 2008/2010 | reverse complement strand
CTGAGCTTTGCGGCGGGCGCCATGCTCTATGTGGTGGTGGAGGAGCTGATCCCAGAGATGTCACAAGGAAAGCACTCCAACATCGGCACGGTTTTCTTTGCCGCGGGCTTTAGCGTCATGCTGACGCTGGATGTGGCGTTGGGATAGCCAAGGCCGGTGTCTGACCAAGGCGGATTCAAGGCAGACTACTCATAAAATAGTCTGCCGTTTCTTCTGCCAATTAGTTAGAATGCGCTAACTAAAAGCGAGACGGCAGAAACCTGGAGGTTGAACAAAGAAAAGGAGGGGAAGCCCCGATAAACGGCTTCGGCGCTTGCCGGGCGGGGATTGGCGCGACATCTATCGCTTTGTGGCGTGGATGATTACGGCTCCCTGTGCAGCATAGGCTTTACGGCGTGCCGGCACGGGACATATATGGACACAAACAGGGAAAAGACGCGGATGAAGGAGAAAAAGCACGATGAAGGAGAAAAGCATATGGCAACATTGACCGAAACAACAGAGATCGCCGCCCCTTTTGAAAAGCTGGAGTGGTGGGTGGACCATTTTGAGGAGGAGTTCGTCAAGTGGAGTCCGCTGCATTTGGAATGCGAACTGCTCAGCGGCGGCATTCAAGCCGGAGATAAAGTGCGCTTTCATGAAATCGTCATGGGCATGGATTATGACGTCACCGGCACGATCATTCGGGCGGAAAGGGACAGGGATCATTTTTCCTTTGCCTTCGAGAGCGATAAAAAAACTGCCGTCATCTCATTTGAGGGAGAGCGGACCGATACGGGCTGCCGCTTTCGCCATACGGAGAGCTTTGGCGTGCAGGCGCCGGTCATAGGGCCGGTGGTGAATTTTCTGATTTTCAAGATTCTTTACAGGAAAAAAGCGAATTGGCAGCTCATTCGGGACGATATGATCCTGGATAATCAGTACCTGACCGATATTCTGGAAAAGGGCAGATATCCGGCGCGCATCCCGCCGGAGCAGATCAGAAACATTTCCCCAAGGGAATTGATGGAGGGGGTCACTGGTCGCTAAAGCGGTGATCGGAAGTGTATGAAAAAGAAGATTTGGGGTATCCATGCGCCGTTCTATGATCGGGCGATACGCGGAATGAGCTGAATGGAACACACGCGCCCCCCTTGACAGATTCCTTCAGTGCGGCTATAATATACCAGTGGTATGTACTGCTGGTATATCAGGAGGCGCAGGAGATGGAACGAACGGAAACCCAAAGGAAGATTCTCGAAGTAGGGAAAAAAGAATTTCTGGAAAAAGGTTTTAAGGACGCATCTCTGAATAAAATCGTCGCAGAGGCAGGCTTCACGAAAGGCGCCTTCTACGGCTATTACCCGGATAAGGCCGCGCTTTTTGAAGATCTTGTGGGCGAGGCAGCAAAGGGACTGCTGGAGCAGTTCAAAGCCGCACAGGCCGCCCATTTCGATCTTGTCTCCGAGGAGAAGACGAAGGACAGCCTGAAGCTGTCCACTGAGTATTTGCGCGTCTTTGTGGAATATATGTACGCCCATTTTGATGCCTTCAAGCTGATCCTCTGCCGGGCGGAAGGTACGCGCTATGCAAATTTTTTGGAGGAACTTGTGGAACTGGAGGTAGAGTGCTCAGAGGAATACTATGCACTTCTCCGCAAAGGAGGAAAGCTCTCCGGGAAAATGACAAAGCAGCTTCACCACATGATTACCAGCGCCTATTTTACGGCGGTATGTGAGACGATTGCCCATGATATGCCCAAAGAAGAAGCTATGCGGTATGTTGAGGAGCTTGCAAGGTTTTTCAACTCTGGCTGGAAAGGCTTGCTCCGGCTGGAATAATGCACAATCACACAAGCACTTTAATTTTTTACACGCGAGTTAGCGTACTCTAACTGAACAATATAAAATTGGAGGTCGTTTATTATGCTTAAAACAGATTCGAAGAAGCTGGAAACAAGGGACTTTATATCGGTTGGTATCTTTTCGCTCATCTATGCTGTGGTGGCGTTTGTGATTGGCGGTGTTGCGCAGATGACGCCGGTCACTTTCCCGTTTATGCCAATGATCGTGGCGCTCTTTACGGGGACAGTTTTCATGCTCTATGTGGCAAAAATACCGAAGAAGGGTGCTCTCTCCATTCTCGGTGTAATCGCGGCGATTTTGCTGTTTATTACGGGAATGTTCTGGATGATGTCCGTATTCTTCCTGGTTTTCGGCTTGATCGCGGATTTTATCTGCGCTTCTGCTGATTTCAGATCCTTTAAGAAAAACCTGCTTGCCTACTGCGTCATGGCGCTTGCGCCGATGGGGGCGTATATTCCAATGGTTGTCATGCCCGCACAGTTTGATGCTTTTATGAAGAATAAAGGCGACTTCGCCTCCTTTGAAGGCGTGATTCATTCGATCGGGGCTACCTGGTGGGCGATCCCCGCAATGATTATCGGGACGATCGTCTGCGCGATCATCGGCGGACTGATTGGAAAGAAGCTTATGAAAAAACACTTTGAAAAAGCAGGGGTTGTATAAATGAGACTCGACCCACGGACGAAGCTTCTGATTCTCGCGGTCACAAGCGTTTCCGTTTTTATGAATAAAAGCATCGCGGTGGAGTGTGTGCTTGCGGGGATTCCGCTTGTACTTCTGAGCACTTCCGGCAATCTGAAAAGGACGCTGAAATACGCAGCATTTTTTCTCGCGCTTCTGCTGATCCAGCTTTTTATCGTACCGAGGCTGCCCGTGACTTTCGGCGGAATCGTCTATATGTTTGCAGTGTATATCCGCAAGCTTCTTCCCTGTTTTATGCTGGGCAGCTTTCTGATTGCAACGACAAGCGTAAGTAAATTTCTTGCGGCGATCACAAAGCTCCGATTGTCGAAAGGACTCACGATCGCTCTTGCTGTTACGCTCCGTTATTTCCCGACCATGAGAGAAGAGTGGGCCTCCATACAGGATGCCATGGCGCTGCGAGGGATATCAGCGTCCGCGGCTGGGCTGATTAGCCATCCTATACAGACGATGGAGTATGTCTATGTTCCCCTGCTTGTTTCTGCTTCCAGAATTTCGGACGAGATTACGCAGGCAGCGATTACAAGAGGCATTGAGCACACAGGTGAAAGAAGCTGTATAGAGGAAATCGCGTTTTCGTTTGCTGATTTGCTGGTGGTAATTGCTTACGCGGCGGTCGTTGCCGGCATGGTATACGCGGGCATGAAAGGGGTGTTTTGATTATGATATCGTTCCAAAATGTCTCCTTTACATACGCTGAAAGCGGGAACGGCGGAGTCCTTGATTTGAACCTTATTGTTCGGTCCGGCGAATGCGTGCTGCTTTGCGGGCCGTCCGGATGTGGAAAAACAACAGTTACACGGCTCGCAAACGGACTGATTCCCCATTTCTTCCACGGCAATCTTTCGGGGCAGGTGAACGTAAACGGTATGGATACCCGGGAGACAGAGATTGCTGCGCTATCGGATGCGGTAGGGACGGTTTTTCAGAATCCTCGAACGCAGTTTTTCAATACGGATACGGACAGCGAGATCGTGTTTGGGCTTGAAAATCGGGGCATTCCGCGAGAGGCTCTGCGCTCCCGATTAGATGAACTTACGGAGGAATTGCATCTTAGCGAGCTCCGGGGTCGAAATATCTTTGAACTGTCCGGCGGCGAGAAACAGAAGATCGCGTTTTCCAGCGTGTATACTTCGGCTCCCGATGTCCTTGTGTTTGACGAGCCATCATCCAATCTCGACATGAAGGCCATCGGAGAATTGGCTGATTTGATCCAACGGGCGAAAATATCAGGAAAGACCATTCTGATCGCAGAGCACCGCATCTGGTATCTGATGGACATTGTGGATCGCGTCGTTTATATGCAGGATGGCCGGATTGCATCGGACATGGAGGCTTCAGCGTTCAAGGCGCTGCCTGAAGCAGATATTCGCAGAATGGGACTGCGTGTCAGAGATCTGTCGGTATCCGAATCGGGCAGTGTGAAAACAATCGCTGCCGATGGATTGCTTTCCGTTCAGAAAATCAGTGTCCGTCTCGGCGGCCGGAATGTATTGAATAATCTCTCTTTTCAGGCAAGCCGCGGAGAAATCATCGCCATTGCGGGCGTCAACGGCGCCGGGAAATCGACCCTCGCCAGAATGCTCTGCGGATTGCAAAAGAACGGCTCCGGCACTGTTTTTTGGTCTGGAAAACCGATGAGCCGACGGTTGAGGCGGAAAAAGGCATACATGGTCATGCAGGATGTGGGGCACCAGCTCTTTACCGACAGCGTGGCGGCAGAATGCGCGCTTGGCATAAAAGCTCCGAACAAAGACGAGATTGACCGCACATTAGAAAAGGTGGATCTGCTGGCGTATAAGGAACGGCATCCCTTGTCTCTTTCCGGCGGGCAGATGCAGCGCCTTGCGGTTGTGGTGAGCGATATCTGCGGCAAGGAGCTGCTGGTGTTCGATGAACCTACCAGCGGACTGGATCTGAAAAGCATGGAAGAGGTCGGCACCTTGACACGAAGCCTTGCGACGCAAGGCAAGGTGCTTTTGATCATCACACATGATATTGAGTTTATGATGCGGATTTGCACAAGAATACTGTTCATCCGGGACGGAGAAATCGTGAAGGATCTTTCCGGTGGGCAGAAAGAAAAGATTGTAAGACTTTTGCGAGGTGAGGAATGATGGCGGGAAAAGAAAACTCGGCGATGACGATTCTGATGGATTTTGCGAAGCCGTGCAAAGGGAAACTGATCGGCTCCGTTGTACTTGCGGTTTTGGGGGCGCTTTGCGGCATGATCCCCTATATCGCGGTGTCCCGCGGGATCATTATGATCTGCCACGAAGACTATGCTTTCAGCAAGTTGGCGTTTCTGGCATTGATTGCTTTTGCGGGCTATCTCGGGCAGGTGTGGTTTGGAACTTTTTCTACAATGAAAAGCCATGAGTCTGCCTTTATCATTCTGCGGAATATCCGCATGGCGATAACAGAGAAGCTCTCCCGTGTCCCCATGGGAACGATCCTTGATACGCCGTCCGGGAAATTCAAAACGATCATCGTGGACACCGTGGAAAAGCTGGAGCTTCCGCTGGCGCATATGGTACCGGAGCTCACTGCCAACATCCTGATCCCAGTTCTAATGCTCGTTTACCTCTTTAGCCTTGATTGGAGACTCGCGCTGATCTCTCTTGTGACGATTCCGGTGGGCGCCTTCTGCTATATGGGAATGATGAAGGATTACGAGAAGAGATATGCCAGAGTACTTGCCGCCGGGAAAAACATGGATGCCGCAACGGTGGAATACATCGGCGGCATCGAAGTGGTGAAGACGTTCAATCAGGGTGAACGCTCATATAAAAAATACGCCGACGCCGTGGCGGAAAACGAGACAGCCAAAGTGACCTGGTTCAAGCAGACCAACGGCTACTATGTGATGGGGCTTTCCATCCTGACGGCAACGCTTGTGGGCGTGCTGCCCTTGGGGAGCTGGCTCTTTATAAACGGAAGGGTCGAAGCGGGTACGCTGATTACCTGCATCATTCTCGCCCTTGGACTCGTAAAGCCACTGATTCAGGCATTGCAGTACACCGACAGCCTGGCCATGGTGGATTCCACCGTAAAAGAGGTAGGGAATCTTCTGGATGAGCCGGAGCTTGTGCGGCCGACCGAGAGAGCTGTCCTTGCGGACACCGACGTATCCTTCGATCATGTTACCTTCCGATACAAAGAGACGGAGGTTTTGCATGGAATTTCCTTTGCCTGTGCAAAAAACGGTATGACGGCCATTGTGGGTCCCTCCGGCTCCGGTAAATCTACCATTGCGCGGCTCATCGCCTCCTTCTGGGAGGCGGAGAGCGGCGGCGTCCGTATTGGCGGCGTGGACGTGCGGAACATTCCTCTCCCTCAGATAATGGAGCTTGTCTCATATGTATCACAGGATAACTTCCTGTTCCACCTGTCTATCCGGGAAAACATTCGTATCGGAAAACCGGAGGCCACAGACGCAGAGATCGAGGCAGCGGCAAAAAAAGCGAGCTGTCACGATTTCATCGCCGCTCTGCCGGAGGGCTATGATACGCTGGCGGGCGATGCGGGAAGCCACCTCTCCGGCGGAGAAAGGCAGCGAATCGCCATTGCAAGGGCAATCCTAAAGAACAGCCCGATCGTGGTGCTGGATGAAGCCACGGCATTTACCGATCCTGAAAATGAGGCCGTTATTCAAGCATCCATCGCAGGGCTTGTAGCAGGAAAAACTTTAATCGTCATTGCGCATCGGCTGTCTACCATTACAAAAGCAGACAAGATCCTTGTCGTGGATAAAGGAAATGTCGCTGCGGAAGGAACCCATGAGGAGCTTCTTGAAACAAGCAATCTATACAAGGAATTGTGGAAAGCCCATATGCAGGGCAAAGATACCGCAGAGGAGGTGGCGTGATGATAAGGTTGTTTCAAAGACTTTTGTTGTTCTCGGGCTTACAGAAGAAGCGTCTTATCCGCTCTTTTCTTGCATACCTTGTCAGCTCATTCTTTGAGATGATCCCAATCATGGCCATTCTAACGGTGCTCACAGGAATCCTGAAGCAGCTTTCCGGCGATGTTATGCCTGAAAGCACGATCTGGATTTCGCTTGGCATCATGATTGTTTCCATTGTAGGGCGAATTGTATTTGTCAATCTTTCGGCCAAAGCCAGAACTCTTGGCAGCTTCGCGTTCGGGTCGGAAAAGCGCATGGAGATCGGCGAACGTCTGAAAAGGGCTCCTATGGGGTATTTCAATGAAAACAGGCTCGGGGATATCACTGCGGCGGTGACGACCACCCTTGGTGATCTGGAGCAGCAGTCCGTTACCATTATGGAAAATGTGGCGGGCGGGTTTATCCACGCCATCGTGATTGGCGTTTGGCTTATGATCTATGAGTGGCGGATCGGGCTGATCTCTTTGGCCGGACTTGCTGTGGCGCTCATTGTTTATTCGTTTATCGGCAAGGTCGGCAGGAAACACGCGCCCCGCCGTCAGGCAGCCCAGGCTGGCCTGGTCACTGCCGTTTTGGAATATGTGCAGGGCATGGGCGTAGTCAAGGCGTTTGGGCTGGCGGAGCGCACCGGAAAAGCAGTTGACGCCGCAATTGAGGAAAGCAAAGAGGCAAATATCGTGCTTGAAAAGGCGTTTTCCAAAATGACGGCACTCTATCAGACGGTGTTCAAGCTCGCACGGGCGGCTATTCTGGTTTTTGCGCCCTATCTTTTGGCAGGAGGAAGCATCACGCCGGAGAAGTGCCTGCTGCTTCTCGTGTCCAGCTTCATGATCTATGCCGCCGTGGAGGTGGCGGGCAGTATGTCCTCCATCGCCCGCGCGGTGGAGGCTTCCCTGGACCGGCTGGATAACATCATGGACATTCCATCCCTGGACGAAAACGGGGCTGATCTTGTGCCGGAAAATTTCAATATCGAAGTGAAGAATATGTCCTTTGGATACGGGGAAAAGGAGGTATTACATCAAATCAGCTTAAGCGTACCCCAGGGAAGTTCCTGCGCCATTGTTGGTCCCTCCGGCGCCGGAAAAACCACGCTGGTCGGTCTGATTGCCCGTTTCTGGGATGTGAAGGAAGGACAGATCACGCTCGGCGGCCGGGATGTGCGGGAATATACCAGCGGCAGCCTTCTAAAGAATTTCGCCATCGTATTTCAGAATGTGTATCTCTTTGAGGACACCGTCGAGAACAATATCCGGTTTGGCAGACCGGACGCGAGCGAGGATGAAATCATAGCGGTCGCAAAGAAAGCCTGCTGCCATGACTTTATCATGACGCTGCCCGATGGCTATCAGACAAAGATCGGCGAAGGAGGCTCCAGCCTCTCCGGCGGAGAAAAGCAGCGAATCTCCATTGCAAGGGCAATTCTGAAGGACGCACCCATCGTTATTTTGGATGAAGCTACAGCCAGCGTGGATCCCGAAAACGAGCAGGAGCTGCAAAAGGCCATCCGGGAGCTGACAAAAGGCAAAACGATCCTGATGATTGCCCACCGTCTGTCCACCGTGCGCGCGGCAGATCAAATCATCGTGCTGGAGAACGGCAGGATCGTTCAACGCGGAAACCACAGGGAACTGATGCGCGAAGACGGCCTGTACAGGCGCTTTGTGAGAATGCGCAGCCAGGCAATCGGCTGGACGCTGAAAGGCGGGAAAGCACATGGATAGAAGGTTAGACAAAAGATACTTGACTGGAGCGGTATCTGCAATGGAAAAACAGTATGGCGTGGAAAAGACAGACGCGATCATAGAAGATGCATGGAGACGTTATGCGGAAATCGTGGATGAAAACGCCGACGAGCCGAAAAAGATGTATATGCATACGAGGAAACGCATCTATCCTGCCATCGCCGCCTTTGATGCCATGACAGGAAACGGAATCTCCCGCGAGGAAGCGGCGGCTTTTCTGAATAGATATTATGAAAAGCGGGCAGCGGGCGTTGGTTCAAAAATCCGAGGGGCAATGAAGATACCGGGTCTGTATAAGCTGGTGCCGAGGTTCTTTGCCAAAATGACAAAAAGCTCCTTTGGAGAGGACTGCGGTTTTCGGGCTAATTGGATACGAACAGAGCAAGAGGAAATGTGCTTCGACATGCTGGCCTGCCCCTATCAGGACACCTGTGTGAAATACGGCTGCCCGGAGATTGTGGCCGGCTTTTGCCGCGCGGATGACGAGGCCTACGGGCATATGCATCCAAAGCTCAAATGGGGACGGACAAAGACGCTCGGACAGGGCGGAGACTGCTGTGATTTTAGACTGACGATAGAGTAATGACCCTATGGAAAGACTGATGAGATACAAGACCCTCCAATGCTTTCTTGCGGCGCTGATTATGATTGCTTTCCTCGCTCCTTCTGCATATGCATCCGGTGCACCGGACACATATGAGGCAAGCGCAAACGCTGTTTCCGAAAAATATATTGGCAAAACGGTTCCAGGCGCGTGTGTCGTAATTTCGGAGCATGACAATTCGGTATTTGCGAGGGGGTATGGCCTTGCTGATTTAGAGAACAACACGGCCATGGACCCGGAGACCACGGTTTTTGAATGGGGTTCCATATCAAAGACCTTTGTGTGGGTCAGCGTGATGCAGCTTGTTGAGGATAGGAAAATCGATCTGGAAACGGATATCCGCACCTATCTGCCGGACGGCTTTTTGAAAAATCTGCGATTCGCTGAGCCGGTTACTTTACTCCACCTGATGAACCATACGGCAGGATTTGAGGAAGAATTGCTGGATTTGCGCTATTACAGCGCGAGTGAGGAAATCCCCTTCAAAGAAGTACTATCTGCGCACCAGCCCAAGCAGGTCTATCCGCCGGGAACCGTCAGCGCCTATTCCAATTACGGCGCAGCACTTGCAGCGTTGATCGTGGAGGAAGCCAGCGGCCAAAGCTATAAGGATTATATCAAAGAACATATTCTTTTGCCTCTGGGTATGACGCATACCTCTGTCGGTCCCTTTTGGATGGATGTGGATGGACTCCTTGATCACAAGGCGAAGGGTTATTCTTATACCGGAAAAGGATTTCGGCAGGAGGATGAGATGCACCTCCGCATGTATCCTGCAGGAGCCATGAATGGCACAGCCGCAGACCTGCTTCTGTTTGCCAAGTGGCTGGCAAAGGCGCCGGGAGAGGAGACACGACTCTTCAAAAGCCCGGAAACAAAGGAGCGGTTGTTTAAAGAGACATGGTGTTCCTATGGGGCAAACGCCGGACTTTCTCATGGCTTCTGGCAGTATGCGAATCATCCCGGAATACTCGGGCATGAGGGTGGAACCTATGGCTTCAAGACGCAGTTTTGGGTGGAACCGGAAGCTGAACGTGCAATCCTAATCCTGACCAATGTGATGGAAACGGATTACTGCTCCGCCATCATGGAGGCGGTCATCGAGCAGGATGCGCGACCGCCGAAGCAGGAAGTAGGGTCACGTGACTTCTCTATGCTATTTGGCGACTATCTTCCGGCACAATCCGCATGGTCATATGCAGGCAAGATACAGGCGCGAATGCAAATAATCCAAATCTCAAAAGAGGGAGAAGAAAATCTCCAGCTGAAAACGCCCCTTTCCGATAAGGATTTACTGTACGAGCCTGTGGGAGAATATAAGTTCTACTGTGCCGAGGCGATCCCGGAGGAAAGAAGCCTTGCTTTCTCTGTATCGGACGGCAGGGTGACGAGCATGACGTTCCGACTGGCGCATGACTATGTTCCCGCAGGACATCTAAACGGCTTTGCCGGCAGCTTTCTATCATTGGGAAGTTATATCCTGCTGACGGTCCTGTGGCTTGCCATTCTGATCGTATTGGGCGCAAAGATCGTTTGCAAACGCAGCTCGTTTCAATGGCAAAGGATCATACTTCCCATATGTGGGCTCATTCTTGGTGCGGCGGGGATTGTCGGAATGCTTCATTGGTTTTCTTTTTACACAATTATTTCGACGGAGTTGAACATAGTAGCAGGTATAGGAATTGCAGCGGCCACCTGCGGGATTTTCACGGGAATCAGCCATGCCGTAAAGAGAAAAACCAGAGCATCGGTACTTACGATTATTTTATTTGCATTGCAAATTATATCTGCGTGGATGCTCGGATTCTTAACAGTAGTATAAATTAACAGAAAACGGAGGAATGGATTTATGGACAAAAAGAAAAAGTGGACGGTTAAGGATGTTATTACAACGGTATTGCTCTCCGCAGTACTGATCGTGATCCAGCTCGTTGTCAATATGGTCTGCATGGCCAACGATTTTGTCAGCATGGTGCTGTCCGTGGGGATCACCATGTTCCTCTGCGCGCCGGTCTATATGCTCATGGTCAGCCGGATCGGAAAGCGTTTTGTGACGCTGATCTATATGACGATCCTCGGTGTGATTTTCCTGCTGATGGGCAACTGGTTCTTGCTTCCTTATTACGTTCTCGTGGGAATCCTCTGCGAGGCGATTCTCTGGAAGGAAGGCTCCTGCCAAAAGCCGAAACGGCTGACTGCAGCCTGGACGGTGGCGAGCCTTTTATACAACGGGGTCAATCTGCTGCCCATCTGGTTCTTCTGGGACACCTACTACGATTTTGCGCTGGCAAGCGGCATGGAGCAGAGCTACATCGATTCCTATGTGCGTTACTACACCTCTCCCGGCTGGCTGGCCTTTATTCTGCTGTTCACGACGCTGATGGGCTTTTTGGGCTGCATGGTGGGCGGTCGGCTGATCCGCAGGCATTTTCAGAAGGCCGGCGTTCTATGAGAGCGGACGCATCCTTTGCGGTGCCGGTCAAGCTGTGGGCGCTGCTGTGCGTCTTTGCCGGAGTAACCATCGGCGGGAATGTGCTGCTCACCTGCATCCTGACCGGCGGGGCGCTTCTTTATCTCGTCTTGCAGCGGAACTTCCGCCTTGCCGCGTCCTATGGCTGCTTTTATCTGCTGCTGGCGCTGCTGCTGTACGGCATCCGCTTCCACGGGCTGCACATGCCGGTTTTTTCGGAGTTTTATGTTCTGATGTTCTGGAATCTGTCACCGATCTTTCTGGTGTCATGGGATCTGATCACCACGCCGCCGGGGATGCTCTCCGCGTT
>OGPK01002555.1_pt1 | contig 11635 bp, 12 predicted proteins | sample 1552921 | NCBI WGS metagenome assembly OGPK01 (sample SAMEA2580264, study PRJEB22360) | human gut metagenome | biome: human gut; feature: human-associated habitat; material: faeces | place: Denmark | collected 2008/2010 | reverse complement strand
ATGCTCCAGCCGGAAGAAGAGGCCAGAGGGCTTGCCTTGTCTTCGGAACTGTTTATCAATGGAAGTCTCAATACCTTTGCACAGAAAACCAATGTGGATACGAAGAACCGTATCATTGCCTATGATATCCGGGAACTGGGAGAGCAGCTCATGCCTCTTGGTATGCTGGTTACCTTGGACAGTATTTTCAACCGGGTAATCCAGAACTGGAAGAAAGGAAAAACTACCTGGATCTTTGCCGATGAGTTTTATCTCTTGTTCCGGTATCAGTACAGTGCTGACTTTTTCTACCGCCTCTACAAGAGGATTCGTAAATACCAGGGATTTGTGACAGGTTTAACGCAGAACGTGGAGGAACTTTTGAAATCGGATACTGCAAGACTGATGCTGGCAAACAGTGAATTTTTGATCCTTTTAAACCAGGCGACCACAGACCGGGATGAACTGGCTTCCCTTTTGAATATTTCCGAGAACCAGTTATCCTATATCACAAATGTAGGCGCAGGAAAGGGACTGATCCGGTGTTCCGGAAATCTGGTGCCATTTGAGAACAGCTTTCCGAAGAATACGAAGCTGTACCGCTTGATGACAACGAAACCGGGAGAGTGTTAGTCGAAAAGATATTTTTTAGGGTGCTGTTGGAATTTCTTTGGCAGCATCCTTTTGGGAAGGAGGGAATGTAAATGGAAGAAGGACAAACAGTGGAAATCCAGGAAACGAGAGAACCGCTTCGGGAGCAGGGCAGTATCCGGGTATTGCTGGAGCTGTTGGAACAACAGGGCATGAATCAGGAAAAAGGGGATGTGCTCCGTATGGCAGACTATATTGATTCCATGGAAATGCAACTGGGAACCGTCTTAAAAGAATTGGGAGAGGTGAAGAAGCAACTGGGTGTGATGCAGGAAAGTAAGGTCAAACTCTTTGCGGTGAATACAATCCAGAAAGCAGAACATCAGGTGAAAACACTTCGTTTTCAGGTGGGAGAATGGAAACGAAAGTTTGTGGAACGGGCAGAACAGGCAGTAGTTGATTTTAAAGAAAAGGGGAAAGATGCCCTTGCCTGTGCGGTAAAGGGAATGCACCTTACCCAAGGCTTGCAAAAAATCCAATCGTCTCTGCATACGGTGATGCTGTCGATGGATCAGAAGATTGACCGTCTGGGGAGCATGGCGGAAGAACTGCAAGTTGCCAAAGGGCATCTGAAAAACGCATTTTTGGAAATGAACGGAAAAGATACCGCAAAAATCACAGAGCGAAATCCGGAACAGGGAATGATCTTTCAAACTCAGAAGGTGTTATTCCAATCCATGCGGAGCATCCATCGGCTGGAACAGAAAACAGAACGATTGCAACAGCAGATTGGAAAACTGGAAGAAAGACAAAGGAAACCGACATCTTTGAAAGATACCCTGCAGGAACTGAGACAGGAATCACATCCTCTGAAGCCTGGCAAAGAAGAAAAAAAGAAGGCGGCAGTTCGATAAAGAGAAAATTTTCAGAGAGAGGTGAGAACTATGAAAGAAGAAACAACGATTACCTTTTTTGCATGCGGGGAGTTTCATGGAATGGGAGAGTGTATTGAATGTACATCTTTAAAAGAAGCATTCCGGCATTACCAGAGATTTTGCAAACGTTTCCCTCACATGGTTCCGTCTTTGGAGTTTTCCCTCCACCATGCAGACGATCCGCTGTATAACGAGGGAGAATATCCATTGGCGACCGGGGAGAAGGGAAAAGAGTTATTGTCCTATGTTCCCTATTATGCCAATCATCCGCTGGTGCAGGAAGCGGTAAAGGAACTGGAACAGCTGGAGAGCCAGCAGAAGAAATCAAAAAAGCGAGGAAGGGAACGTTAGAAAGTACAAAAGATGGGAGGTGTGTGATTGAAAGAGATCAAAGAAAAAGTGCGGGGGCAAAGTCCGAAGATCCGTAATCCTGCCTCCCGGCTTCCGAAGGAACTGGTGCGTTCTGCGATGCTGGAAGCAAAAGAAAAGTCCAGCATTATGGCAGATAAGATCGGAAGAGAAACGGGGGAGGAATCCCCGGTAGAATATGCCGGAAACCGCATCCAGCGTGTGGAACAGCGCATGGGAAGAGAAAGTGCTTCGGCAGCCTATCGTGGCGGTAAGAAGCTGGCGGTGAAAACCTATGAGAAGATAAAGGCGCAGAAACAAAAGCAGAGAGAAGCCGCGACACCCTCGTTGGGAGAGGAAAATACAAGAGGTAACACATTTACCCAGGCAGGACAGACAATGGCAAAGAAAGGGCGAACAGAAGCCACAAGAAGCATTAAGGTCAAGCCGGAAGCCGAGAAAACAATTAAGGAAGCTGGAAATCGGACGGTAAAAATAGCGCCCCGTGTGGTGAAAGCCTCTCCGGTTTCTTCCCAGAAAGTGAAAACCCAGGCAGTCTTACAGAAAAAGCAAGCACTGAAATCCATGAAAGCAGCCAGGGAAGCAAAACGGGCTGCCATGCACTCGGTTCAGACTGCCAAGCAAAGTGCAAAGGCAACTGGAAGAGGATTGAAAGCCATGGCAGAAGCTGCCGCTCATGCAGTGAAAGCTGCATTTGCGGCTCTGATGGCAGGCGGTGGTGCGGTTCTGGTTGTTCTGATTTTGATTGTAGGGATTATTGGCGGTGCAGCCTTTTTGGGAAATTCCCAGAGCAGTGAGGCGTTAAGTGCGGAAGTGTTGGCGCATACGCCCGCCATTCAAAAGTATGCCAGTGAATTTGGAATCCCGGAATATGTTCCGGCAATCCAAGCCATTATGATGCAGGAAAGCGGAGGCAGGGGAACCGATCCCATGCAGGCTAGTGAGTGTCCTTATAATACCCAGTATCCCAATACTCCCGGTGCGATTCAGGATGCAGACTATTCCATCAAGGTGGGGATACAGTATTATGCAGATTGCGTCCGGGAAGCCGGATGTGAAAGTCCCCAGGATATGGACAAGCTGAAACTCAGTTGGCAGGGATACAATTATGGCAATGGCTATATCTCATGGGCGTTGGAAAAATTTGGCGGTTACAGTGAAGCCAATGCGTTGCAGTTTTCCCAGGAACAGGCAGCCGCCCATGGCTGGTCTGGTTATGGCGATCCAGAGTATGTGCCTCATGTGATGCGGTATTATTCCGGTGGAGGTTGGTTTGCCGGCCTATTTGGAAACGGACAGCTTGTTACCATTGCGAAAAGCCAGCTTGGAAATGAAGGCGGAGAGAAGTTCTGGTCATGGTGGGGATTTACAGAGAGACAAGAATGGTGTGCCTGCTTTGTCAGCTGGTGTGCGGATCAGGCAGGGCTCATTCAAAAGGAAGCAGTACCGAAGTTTTCTGTTTGTACGGATGGTGTAGCTTGGTTTCAGGCAAAGGGGAAATGGCAGAGTGGAGGAAGTGTTCCGACACCAGGGACTATCATCTTTTTTGATTGGGATCATGACGGAGCCAGTGACCATGTAGGAATCGTGGAAAGCTGCGATGGAACTACGGTACATACGATTGAGGGAAACAGCGGAGATGCAGTAAAGCAGAACAACTATACGGTGAATTCTCAGTCCATTTTGGGATATGGACTGGTTGCTTACTAAAAAATGAGAAAAAATCAAAGAACAGATTGCATTGTAGGAGCAAAGGAACAATGCTATAATAGGGAAGCAGGCAGGGCGCACGTCCTGCCTGGTGATAAATACGAAAAGTACAATCATGAGATTGATAAAATAGAGTCATTGGGGAGTGGAATATTTGAAACGGGAAGAAATTTTTGAATATGTAAAAAAACAATATGGAACAATTCCGGAATATCTTTGGAAGAGTTCTCCTAAGAGTGCAATACTCCGGCATAAAAATGGAAAGTGGTATGCAGCTATTCTGCGAGTTGAAAAATCAAAACTGGGTTTGAAGGAGGAAGGAACCGTAGATATCATCAATGTGAAGTGTGAACCGGATATGGTTGGACTTCTGACACAGACCTACGGTTTTCTGCCAGGGTATCACATGAATAAGAAGTATTGGATCACCATGTTGTTAGATGGAAGTGTAAGTGAGGCAAAAATCTTAGATTTTCTGGATATGAGTTATGATTTGATAGATGGGAAAAAGGATTGAGTTTAGAGGTTCTGTAACGAATTTGATATAGGAGGGATTCTATTATGGACAAGAGAGAACAGATGATCCGGTTATGGTTTTCTATGTGGCTGGAAAAGAAAGATTTGGGAATGGATGATATTTTTGCAGAGAACGTGGTTTATACAGAAAGCTGGGGACCATGTTATAGCAATCGTGAAACCGTAAAGCATTGGTTTCAGGAATGGAATATGAGGGGGAGTGTAATCGCTTGGGATATCAAACAGTTTTTTCATAAAGAAAATCAAACGGTGGTGGAATGGTATTTTAAAAATGTGATGGAGAATGGAGACATTGAAGAATTTGATGGAATTTCATTAATTGAATGGTCAGCGGAGAATAAAATCCAATCCTTGAAGGAATTCGGTTGTAATCTTCATAACTACGATCCGTATCAAAAGAGTGATACGCCCCAATTCAGAGAAGAAAAAATTCATTGGTTTTAAATGCCAGGCAAGTAGTATAAAGGGATTTTAGCAAGCAATGAGAAGGTGTGTGGTAACATGCATCTTCTTTTTTGCGCTCCAAAAGATTTTTAAGATTTCAAAAAGAAAATCATAAATTTTTCGATCTGTAACATTTCTAGGACATTTCTGTTGTAAAATAAAAATTGGAATGATAGCAAAATTGTCGTAAAGGATGAAAAGGAATGAAACAGATTTTAATCGTAGAAGATGATGAACTTTTAAATAAAATGTTAGTTTACAACCTACAGTCAGAATCCTATGGGATTGTTTCTGTGGAAACGGTAAAAGAAGCCATGGAAGTATTAAAAAGCCAACCGTTTGACCTGGTACTATTGGATATTAATCTTCCTGATGGAAATGGATATGAAATTGCAAAAACAATCCGGGATAAATATAGTGATACCATTGTAATCTTTTTGACCGCAAATGACAGGGAAAGTGATGAGATCCGAGGATATGAACTTGGAGCAGTAGATTATATTACAAAACCTTTTTCCATCCATTCCCTGCAGAGGAAAGTAGAAAATGTACTGCGTATGATGCGGCATCATGTGTCCATGCAGGATGTCTTTGATGATGGCAGGCTGTTTTTAAATTTTGCAGAGCAGACAGCTATGCTGGGTGGGAAGCCATTAACCTTATCTACTTTGGAATTTCGGATGCTGAACCTGTTCTGCCAGAACCGCAATCGTGTATTAACAAGAAAGCAGTTGTTGGAAAAAATATGGGACTGCACAGAGAATTATGTGGACGAGCATACGTTGACGACAACGTTAAGCCGCATCCGGGGAAAGATTGAAACAAATGGAACAGTATATATCAAAACGGTGTATGGCATGGGATACAAATGGACCGGAGGTGAACCAGCATGATAGGAAAGAAAATCTCTGTAAAAAAGATGTTTTTTTGGCTGACTTCTGGAATGGCACTTTCAATGACAGCAATCATATTGGTCTCATTCTTTCTGACAAAAAATATCGTAGTGTTATGGGTTGGTCTGGCATTAATAGTCTGTGCAACACTGTGGATGCTTTTTATGGTACAACTGTTGGGGATGAGATTGTCAAATTTTACTTCTGAATTGTGCCAGATCCTTGACGACATGATGAACCGTAGTCAAGAGCCTGAAAATGTATCAGACAGGGAGACGATTTTTGCCCGTATCCATCATCGTCTGGTGCGTCTGTATAATATCCTGCAGGAAAGTAACCGGAAGGTAGAAGCAGAAAGGCAGGAATTACAGTCCTTGGTGTCAGATATTTCCCATCAGGTCAGGACTCCGGTAAGCAACATGAAAATGATTGTAGATACACTTTTGACAAAATCCCTGGAAGAACAGGAGCGGAATGAGTTTCTTAAAAGTGTAAGAGGCCAGATCAATAAGCTGGATTTTTTAATACAGGCATTAGTCAAAACCTCCCGTTTGGAAACCGGGGTGATTCAATTAGAAAAAGAAGATCACTTTATATATGATACTTTAGCGCAAGCTATGAGTTGAATCTTATATTCTGCAGAACAAAAAAAGATCCATGTATCAGTGGAATGTCCAGAGGATGTGCGTGTGTCCCATGACAGTAAGTGGACAGAAGAAGCGATTTTTAATCTGTTGGACAATGCGGTAAAATATACCCCGACAGGGGGAAGTGTCCATGTGTCTGTAGCGCAATGGGAAATGTATGTGGAGATAAAAGTATCCGATACCGGAAAAGGAATTTCAGAGAGCAATCAGGCATCTATTTTCAAGAGGTTTTATCGGGAAGAAGAAATTCATAATCAGCCGGGTGTTGGGATCGGTCTTTATCTGACCAGGGAAATTGTGACACAGCAGGGCGGCTACGTTACGGTGGAATCACAGGTGGGAAAGGGATCGGCATTTTCTATTTTTCTGCCGAGATAAAGAAATATACGGAGGATACTATGGCAGCTGTAAAATTAGTTTCACTTACAAAAGAATATCAAAATGGAGAAAATTATATAAGAGCCGTTGATGATGTATCCTTTTCCATAAAAGAGGGAGAGTTTATTGCAGTCATTGGTGCTTCCGGAAGCGGAAAGTCAACCTTGATAAATTTAATCAGCGGATTGGAAAAGCCCACCCATGGATGTGTTTATGTGCATGATGTAAATTTGACGAAATTATCTTTAGAAGAACAGATTTCTTTTCGCAGATGGCATATTGGAGTTATTTTTCAAAAATATAATCTAATTCCTGCCATGAATGTGTTTGAGAATATCGTGCTTCCGGCAAAATTACTGGAGAGGACAGTAGATGAAAAAGAGGTTTTCCGTTTGGCAAAAACTCTGGGAATCGAAGAGAAGCTCTTTCAGATGCCGGATGAGTTATCTGGAGGACAACAACAAAGAGCAGCCATTGCCAGAGCTGTCTACACCCATCCCACCATTCTGTTAGGGGATGAGTTGACGGGAAATCTGGACTCCAGAACCAGCGTTTCTGTTATGGAACTGTTAAAAAAGATTAGCAGGCAATATCAGCAGACCATGCTTGTGGTTACCCATGATGAAAAAGTTGCTGCCATGGCAGATCGGATCATCCGCATGAAAGACGGAAGGGTGGTGAAAGATGAAAGACTATGATTATCACCGTCCGGCAGAAAAAGTGCTTTTGGATTCTTACCGAAAGCAGAATCAAAACAAAAACCGTCTTTTGTTTCTGGCAGTTGCACTTACCGTTGGAGTGATTTTCTGTATGATAAGCTTTGCCTATGGGAAAATACAGGTGGACATCCAAAAACATATCCGGACAGATGGAATGACAGTGTCAACGTATCTTGAAAACGGTACAGAAGAAATGGCAGGGCAGTTGCATACGCTCTCCTACATAGCAGAGACGGGAAAAGAAAAATTTGCCGGAAAACTATGCAATCAAACTATAAAATATTGCGACTGTGTTGTGGCAGATGAAACAGCATTTGAAACCATGCTCTGTCCGGCCTATACACAAATCGTAGGAACGTATCCCAAACAGGAAAACGAAATCATGCTTTCGGTCAAAACCTTAAAGTATCTGGGAATCTCGGAACCAAAGGTGGGAATGGAATTAAATCTGGATTTTTATTGGAATGACCTTTTTCAAACAAAAGGAACCGGACAGCAGACGTTTCAGCTTTCCGGATATTTTACAGAATATCAGAATCAGGGGGCAAGTTCTTCCATTGCATTTTTATCCGAGAAGAAACTGAAAGAAAGCGGAGCTGGATGGGAGCCCTGCAGGATACTGCTGAAACCGGAAAAGGATTCTGTCAGTGGTATGCAGATGGAACAACAGTTGCAGAAAGATATCCGGTTGGAAGAAGGACAGCGGATTGTCAGCATGGATTCGGCTGCATACCGGACAGTGGAAGGAATGCTGGGAAGTTATGGATTTGCAGCTTTATTTTCTTTTTTGATTCTGTTGTGTATGTTTTTATTCATCTATAATATTTTGAATTTATCATTGGAAAAAGACTTACAGCAATATGGTCTGATGGAAGTAGTCGGGGTACAGCAGCATCAGATTATACAAGTGATATTCCGGCAGATGATGGAAGTTGTCTTGAAGGGAAGCCTTGCAGGCGTTGCCATAGGCAGTCTGGTGGTACTTGGAATCCTGCCCTCTGTCATTGGAAAACTGTATCTTGGACAGGCAGAAGAACTGGAGGGAATTTCGTTCTACCAGCCTGTGTTCTTTCTAATAGCCATTCTTCCAGTGGCAGTGACTTTGGGTGTTGTGATACTTCTGGTAAGGCAAAAAATCAAAGTTCTGAGTCCTCTGGAGTGTATGAACTATGGAACGGGTACTGTTGCAGAAAAGAAACAAACAAAGAAAAAGAAAGCCAGCTTCCGAAGTTTTGGAAACGCTCCGGAAGTTTATCTGGCCAGGAGATATCTGTTCCGCAACAAAAAGGCTTTTTTCATCACCATGATTTCCCTGACCATAGGATGCGGATTAGCTCTTGGATCTTCTGTGATTGTAAAGGGGGTAGATCTGCAAAACCAGTTTATGAAAGAACCTGATTTTCAAATCCACATTACACAGGAAGCCTGCAGCACACTGATGGAAACTTCCCCGGATACAGAAAATATGGTCTTTTTCCCGAATGAATTCTTGGAGAACATAAAGCAGACCGCAGGAAATAGTTTGCGGGACGAAACACAGATACAGGGATTTTATCCCATTGTTGGGGAAAATGGGAGAGATAGCATCAAGTTATTAAATGACGGGGAAACCGTTCCGACTGTGATTCAAAAAATTTCTTCTTATGAAAAAGAAAAACTGCAGGAATTTCTGAGAGAGCAGGAGATGACAGCAGACTGGGAAACATTTGCACACGGAAATGGAACGTTTCTTCTCCATGACCACAGAGTGTCAGAATATGCAGAAGGGCAGGCATTGGAGCAGCTTGGAAATACAATAGAAGTGTATGATCTGGTACCGGTGGGAACCGATATGTCCGGTCTGGTTCCAGAGACACTGGTCAATTGCGGATATCTGGATATTACAAAGGAAGGATTTCCGGAATTAGAGTTGTGCTGGGATGGCAGAAATACCAACCTTCTTCTTGTAACAGAAGAAACCTTTGAAAACCTGTCAGAGAATCTTACCCCACAGACATTTGAAATGAGTTTTTCTGTAGAAAAGGAACAGGAATCGGGCTGTAAAAACAGATTAAAGGGAATGATCCAAACAGAGAATATGGAATTTCAGTCTGAAAACGGATATGCAGAGCAATTAAATTTATTTCAGATGGAGTGTCGGTCAGACCTCTTGTTAAAAGAATCGGAGTATATTCAGACCAGCAGACTGTTGCTTCTGGTAATCAGTGGATGCCTGATTTTTATCGGGATTATGAATTTTTTAAATGTAAGGGTAACGGACATGTTACTTCGAAAAAAAGAATGTGCCATTATGAATCGTGTGGGAATGACCAGAAAGCAGTTGCAGCGGATGTTCCTTGCGGAAGGAATGTTTACCTGGCTGTTACTGAGTGTTCTTCTGGTAACAACGGGAACGCTGTTGATAGGCGGGATTGGATGGTACATGAAAACAAAGATCTCTTATTTTGTATTCTATTATCCGCTGAAAGAAATGGTTGCTCTACTGATGATTTTACTTGCAGGCAGTATTCTGGTACCAGAAATTTTCTTTAAAAAGTTTTATAGAAAAGCGGATACTAAATAATTGGAGGGAATTGAATGATGTATCAAACCGTTTTAATAGAAAATATTACTACTGAAAATGTAACTGAAAAAATAAATGCTAAACTTATAGAAATGGAAAAACAAAGCTACAAACTTGTAACTATGTCATTTTGGGGAGCTGAAAAAGCTGTCTTGATTTTCAAAAAAGGATTAAAAGGCAGTTTGCTGTGATATTTTAAATAGAATTATAGTCACAGATAAAATCAAGAACAGCAGAATATCATATTTGGTATCTTTTGTAATTTTTTGAAATGTCCGAGATTTGTAACAATTCAGGCTGAAATTCCTTGAATTTTGTTCTTTTCTCGGACATTTCTGTGACATTTGTATTTTATAATAGAGTCATCATAAAGAAAGGCAGAAAGGAGCTTATAGAATATGAGTATTTTACAGACAATCGATTTAAAAAAATATTATGGTACGGAACCGAATATTACAAAGGCACTGGATGGTGTGAATTTTTCTGTGGAAGAAGGAGAATTTGTAGCAGTAGTAGGAACTTCAGGTTCCGGAAAATCCACGATGCTTCATATGATGGGAGGTTTGGACACTCCTACCAGCGGAAGAGTTATTGTACGGGGAGAAGAACTGGCAAAGAAAAACGATGAAGAACTGACGATTTTCAGGAGAAGAAATATTGGTTTCATTTTCCAAAATTATAATTTGGTTCCGATTTTAAATGTTTATGAGAATATTGTCCTTCCGGTAGAACTGGATGGAGATACGGTAGATCAGGGATTTATGGATGAAGTAGTTCATATGCTGGCTCTGGAAGATAAACTAAAGAATATGCCGAATAATCTCTCTGGAGGACAGCAGCAGAGAGTTGCGATTGCAAGGGCTCTGGTTGCGAAACCTGCCATTGTGCTGGCCGATGAACCTACAGGTAACCTCGATTCGAAAACCAGTGCAGATGTTATGGGATTGATCAAACGGACCAGTTATGAGTTTCACCAGACGGTTGTAATGATTACACATAACAATGAGATCGCCCGACTTGCGGATCGGATTGTCCGTATTGAGGATGGTAGGATCGTGGAATAAGGAGGTGGCAGGCTATGACTTGGCCTTTTGAAAATAATACAAATGGAATTGTCAAGAATCTGGCGAAGAGGAATTTAAAAAGCGAAAAACGAAGAAATGTCATGGTAATAATATCAGTAGTTTTAGCTGCTTTTTTAATCAGTCTTTCCGGTTTGGCTGGAGTTTCACTGATGCAAACAGAAAAGAAGAAAGTGATAGATACTTATGAAGCAACTTATGTACAGGTAGATGAAACGCATATAGAAGAGTTAAGAGAAGTGCCGGAATTTGCACGTGTGGGAGAATACTATATGTACGGGGAGGAAGTTTCTACACAAGGATTTAAGGGCTTCTTTGTTTATGCTGATAAAGAAACCATGTATATGGCACGTTCCCAAATGAATTTGGCAGATGGAGATTTACCGGAAGAGAAAAATGAAATTGTAGTAAGTAAAGAATGGCTTTCAAAATTTTTCCCAGACTGTCATATCGGTGATTCAGTTACCTTGGATACGGAAAGTTTTTCGGGTGAGTATACTATTTCAGGTATTTTAGATACAACAGGGCAAGAAAAACAAAATATTTACTCTTTTCTTATCTCCAAAGAAATGCTGGAGCAGTGTACGAAGTATGAACCTGACGGATACTTTGCCTATGTACATCTGAATCATGTAAATCAGTTAGACGGAGAACTTATCAAATCTTACGTTCAGAAGATTAAAGAGGAGTTGCAGATACCTGGAGTCGGTTTTCATGATGCTTATTTCCGTTATATTGACGGAGACATTTCCATGGAGAATGTTTTGCTGCTTATGGCTTTTGCAGGT
>OGPK01002552.1_pt1 | contig 11641 bp, 10 predicted proteins | sample 1552921 | NCBI WGS metagenome assembly OGPK01 (sample SAMEA2580264, study PRJEB22360) | human gut metagenome | biome: human gut; feature: human-associated habitat; material: faeces | place: Denmark | collected 2008/2010 | reverse complement strand
AGCGAAGCGAGGATGATTTTTTTCCAGCCAACCAGCCCGATAGGGCCGCCTTGCACAGTCAGTGGCAAAGGGCGATATTTGCTGTAAGAAATGAAATAATGGGATATTATGCTGGATTATATTTTATGATAGGGCTTACGATATTTGAAGTGATATGTAATAATTAGAGTGTCGAACATGTACAGTTCACCGTTAAATAGGAATGACTCGTCTATAGAAAGATACGGATCTATGTTTTCAGGAAACAACAGTCATTGGTCGGCATTGCCAAACTGTTCCCATGAACGGGGTCTCCTTAGTATCTCCTTGTACTACTTTTTAAAAGTATGCATGTTTATTTAGTTGAACGTTTTAGGCGTATAGCAGGGTACATGGGATGGTTTTCATACGTCTCTTTTAAAAAATAAGTCCAAAACTCCTTGGACTAACGGGTGTTTTTACACACTATTTTAAGGTTGATATGAATACTGAAACTCTTGCCGGTACGCAGGTCTGTCCGTATTCTGCGGCATATAACCAATATGACCTTGTGACCCTTGATGGGGAAATCGATAACATTTACAGATTCCAGAAACCCTTTGGACTCAAAGTAACATCACAAAATAAACTTGGATTCATCGGGCTCATTAAGGTGAATGTGAATTTCGGTTGAAGTATGTTCTACGCTTTCTATTCTAAAAGAATCCAGAATTTCGATAGGCAGACGATATGGGGAAGAACTTCCAATTGATTTGTTTTCATAAGGCAAAGTTCGGAATTCCTATAGACTTGGAAAACAAATTTCCACTATTTATCTATTGCTCCCATTATATTTTTATTGTCCCTACAATAATCTTCATCCAATTGGTATGACATGGTTGGTGCTCAGACAATAGCCGATGCCATCCTTGGCAGTGGCATCCAAACGGCTCATATCATAGAGTAGGTGAAGGTATGCGTAAGTTAATTGAGGGCTAAATTGACAAAATTAAATGGTAAAATAAAATAGCCCCCTCATCACTAGGAATTTAAAGGGGGCAATCATAATATAGCCATGGTGGGCAGAAGTTGTTTGGCTAAAAAGAACAAAGCTTTGTTCTTTTTCTAGTCGTGAAAGCATGCAAACCAAGCATTGCCTTATTGCTTTTCGACAATATTTTTATGGAAACAGAATACATTTCAATCAGGTTTATGTCAACCTGTTTCCTAAAAGAAACATGCAAATAACGTTTTCGTTCTCGTAAAGCAAAACGGATATTCGGGCAAATTAACAAAAATCGGAACGGATGGTATTGTTACAGGATGTTCTATCAACTTGTTTGTACATTCCCAATTTTCATCGGCACTTAAGCTGTGAGACAAATTTGAGGAGAGGACTTGAGACCGTTTTGTAAAATCACTCTTTAATTGTTTCTTTTCACCATAAGATAAAGACAAGATAAAAATGAGAAAGAAAATAAAATGATATAAAAAACATCCGTTTTTACAATGCTATAAAGCAATCCAATACAAATGAATGCAAAGATGTAAAAATTAAGAATATTGACTATTTTTTTCATGTCTAGGATATAAATCAGCCATTATACTTTTTATCATAATACTCATAAATAGTATTCCCAAGAGCTTCGATAACTCCTACAGCTACAGCTATCTTTGCAGGTATTGTAAAAGGATAGGCTACATTTAGAGATTCAAATATTGCTGTTCCTGCTACAGTTCCCACAGTTGATGCTATTATTCCCTCTGCTGCAGATTTGGAAATTTTTTCACCAAACATTGCTGCGATGTTTATTGTCATTAATACTTCCTCAGCAGCGAGTGCTATAGCATCAGCTCCAACAGGAAGTGCACCTGCGGTTGCCCCTCCAGCTGCAGCCCACGCATGTATTCTTGATCGTGAAGGTTTTGCCATAGTTATAATATTTAATTTGTTTTTTTATTAAAGCTGGCAGACTTTTGTAAAGCACATCAATCATGTAATTGTAAAATTATATATTTTTTTTGAAATGCAAAAGAAAGATTAGAAAAAAGACTATTATAAATTTGTTTGTCGTTTTCTAAAATATTATATGTCCAGCATTTTTTCTTCCTTTATTTATGCACAACTTATTACTCTAAATTTTGGAAGAGTTAATATATTATGGCATATTTATATATTAGTAATTGAAAAATAGTTTCTATTTATTGTGCTAAACATTCATGTTTCAGTTAATTATCTTATTTTTAAATTTTAAACTGCTCGATTTAATAATTCTAGTTATTTCCTAATTATGATTTCCAGAAAGAAAAAGTTAAAATATAGGTTTGTATATGAATATCTGTAATCTCTGTAATTCCTCTGTTCATTTCTGCTGCCAGAAATTCGGCAACAACTCTGATCCTGAGTTTCGGATGGGGAGGTTTTTACCATCTATTAGTTCTGTGGTTACTGTTAGATTCGGCATTAGAGGAATGCATACTTTCGCCATGGAGCATCTGTTATCTTGGTTTTCTAAGCTGCTATCTTATCAGACATTCAATACACGCTTAAACATGTTGTATAAGCATTTATAGATGATATAATCATTTAAGCCAAATGATTCGCCTCTCTTATATCCATTTAAGGCTTTGTGCCGATTACATAGAAGGAAAGATGGCAATGGAAATAACTTCAAAAAGATATTGCTCAACAAAAAATGCACTCCAATGGTATAAAATTACATCTGATAGGTCAGCACACAGAGGAATAATACTTTTTCCGGCGATAGTAGTTTTGTCACTGGTTGCAGAAAATAATCTGACCGTATTCAAAAACGAATACATGCATACCTTGCCGGAAAGACCATTCTTGTTGATAAGATTTATAGCTATTTCTCTTTCTTTGGTGAAAGCAATCCGGTTAAGGTACTTATTCCACATAAGGAGATTGACTAGGAGGCAGAAGTCATCAAACAAAGATAAAAAAGCTGCCAGATATTTGCTCTTGCAAGTTGTATCAAAATCAGACGGACTATAGAATTCTTTTTCAATAGGCTGATAGAAAAATAGAATTTCAAAGAGCGTTTAAAGTAAGAGCAGCCATGAGATTGTTGGTATATACCTATAGGAAATTGATCATAGTTCTATTTATATATGTTATTTTATAGTTTTTAAATCAGGACACCAACTACTGATTCACATTATTATATTAATATCTTGTGTATATTGGTTTTGGTAATTACTTAGTACCTTTATCTAAGAATTCTTGTAATAAAGCATATTTCTCATATCTTATTTCAAGTCTATTTTGCATTATTTAAGAGTTGGGATGCTTAATGTGGAGTATAGACTTGTCCTGTAATATGAAAATAAACTAATATGAATAAAAGAAAAATGTAGCTTAGTATTTTTCTTTTATTAGTTGTAGACATGTTGTAGTGGAAAAAATGTTGTAGATTTGTTGTAGGGATTAAAAAAAAGGAGTTAAGATGTTCATCTTAACTCCTTGATATTCAGCAGTCGGGGTGACTGGATTCGAACCAGCGACCACACGCCCCCCAGACGCGTACTCTAACCGGGCTGAGCTACACCCCGAATTGCGGATGCAAAAGTAGTGCTTTATTTTTAAATAGCAAATATTTCTGTGGTTTTTTGTTTCTTTATTTTGCAACTTCTTTATACTCTTTACACTAATCAAGGTACTTATATACCCATACATTCCCGATAAAAGTCTAATACTTCAAAAATAGTTTCCTTATCTGCTGTTTGGTTCAGACATATATCGCCTACTTCTTTGAGCAGAGTAAAGTTGATGATGCCGGCAGTATTTTTCTTGTCGTGCAGCATTAGTTCGTAGAGACGGTCGTATTGTTTACAGTTGAAGGCAAAGGCTCCGTAATTCTCTTTGATAAATTGAATGGTCTGGCGCATTTTCTCTTTTGGAAAGCCTGTTTTTATGTGTGAGAGGTAAAGCTCACATACAATTCCCCAGGCTACAGCATAGCCATGTAGCACCGGACGATTCTCTGCTAAAGCAAGGCTCTCAAAAGCATGTCCTATGGTATGACCGAGGTTAAGTGCCTTGCGTATGCCATGTTCTTTGGGGTCTTGTTCTACAATATTCTCTTTCACTTGAACAGAACGGCCGACCATTGCTTTGAGGGCGGCATAATCTATTTGTTCCGTATCGAAAGATAATAATTCTGTGAGGTGTTCGGGAGTACTGATGAGACCATGCTTCAGCATTTCTGCATAGCCGGAGAAGAAATTATGAGCATCGAGGCTGCGTAGAAACTCTGTTTCCAACAGCACACTGGAGGCAGGAGCAAAGACGCCGATCTCATTTTTCAGTCCATTGAAGTTTATGCCTGTTTTTCCGCCTACTGAGGCGTCTACCATGGAAAGTAGGGTAGTGGGGATATTGATATACGCTATTCCACGCTTGAAGGTGGCGGCGGCAAAACCGCCGAGGTCGGTCACCATGCCTCCACCCAAATTTATTAACAGTGAATGGCGGGTGGCTCCCTGTTCGCTTAGGGCTTGCCATACGGAAGCCAGAGTTTCCAGATTTTTGTGTACATCTTCTGCACCGATAATGATTTCAGTTGCATCCTGTATTGCAGGAATATTTTGTAGCTGTGGCAAGCAAAGACGGTGGGTATGTTCGTCGGTAAGGATAAAAAGCCTGTCATGAGGACACTTTTCGATGGCTTCTGCCAGGCTGTTTTCCAGACTCTCACAAAGAATTACTTCTAGTTTACTCATTTGGTCAATTACAAATTATAAGTTACAAATTACTAAAGGGAAGAGGACTCCCTTTATTTATTGTGCTACAAAGATAGTTCTTTCAACAATAAAACGTTATCTTTGTCTCCAAAAATACATGGATTTGTAAGATACTTCTCTATCTGCATTCCGCTATTTGGTAATTTGTAGTCTGTAATTTGTAATTAAGAAAATGAAAGCTTTACTTCCTGTGTACTGTCGCCCGCTTGGATATTTTGTAATTGCGTTAGCCTTGTTCCTTCCGTTCTTAATGATGATGATGGGCAAAGTAACGGATGCTAATTTGTTGTTTTATAAAGAATGTTCCAAACTTCTGATGATGTTGGGAGCATTGATGATAATATTCGCTTTGACAAAAGGAGAATGTAAAGAAGTGGAAGAAATACGAAATAAGGCCACAAGGAATGCGATATTCCTGACTGTACTTTTTATTTTTGGCGGCATGCTTTATCGGGTGGCACAAGGTGATCTCTTGTCCGTAGACTCTTCTTCTTTCCTGATATTCCTGATAATGAATGTTCTTTGCCTTGAATTTGGTATAAAAAAAGCGACTGTTGATCGGTTGTTTAAACGAAATAATCGATAATTAAGTAAAATCAATCTGTAAGGCGTTAAACCTTTTGCCCGTAAGTTTGTCAAATGAAGCAGTAACAAATAAACATTGTTGATTATTTAGAAGACAGGGCATGAAAAGATTTATCACCGGAGCGATGTTGTTGCTTGCAACTACATTCTCTGTATTCTCACAAACAAAAAACATTACCGTATCCGGCCGCGTGGTTGAGGATACGAACGAACCAGCGGTACAAGCTACTATTCAATTATTATCATTACCGGACAGTGCTTATGCTGCCGGTGTTGCTACTACCGGAAATGGCCGCTTCACTTTACCCAAAGTGAGTGCCGGAAAGTATGTTTTGAAAGTTTCCTACATCGGTTTTAAGAATAAGTTTATTCCTTTACATCTCTACGCCAATGTACTCAATAAAAATGTGGGTACAGTGACACTCGAAACGGATGCTATTATGCTTGCCGAAGCAGTAGTTACTGCTGAAGCACCGCAAGTGCAGGTGGTGGAAGATACGTTGATGTATAACTCTACTGCTTATCGTACGCCGGAAGGTGCCATGCTGGAGGAACTGGTGAAAAAACTTCCCGGAGCGGAAGTTGATGATGATGGTAATGTGAAGATTAACGGTAAGGAACTGAAGAAAATTATGGTGGATGGTAAGGAGTTCTTTGGCGGTGATGTGAAGACCGGCCTGAAAAATCTGCCTGTCGACATGATTGATAAACTGAAAACTTATGATAAACAGTCGGATCTGGCACGTATAACCGGGATAGATGACGGTGAGGAAGAAACAGTGCTGGACCTTACTGTGAAGAAGGGCATGAACAGGGGATGGTTCGGCAATGCAGATCTTGCTTATGGTACGGAAGACCGTTATATGGCCCGCATGATGGTGAATCATTTTGTGGATAAAACCAAGTTCTCCTTAATCGGTTCGGCGAATAACGTTAACGATCAGGGGTTCTCCGGTGGTGGGGGTGGTCCGCGCTGGCGCAGGAATAATGGTTTGGTGGCAACAAAAACATTAGGTGCTAACTTTGCTGCGGAAACGTCCAAACTGGATATTGGCGGTAGTGCCCGGTATAATTACAGAGGGGCGGATATTATCAGTACTAATTCTTCCGAACGTTTCCTGCAAAATGGAAATTCATATTCCAACTCTAATTCTGTCAATAGAAACAAGAATATAAACTTTAATGCTAATTTTCGTTTGGAGTGGAAACCGGACTCTATGACAAACATCATTTTCCGCCCGAACTTTTCGTACGGAAAAACTGATAATGCTTCCGGTTCTGAGTCCGGAACATTCAATGCCGATCCGTATAGCTTGGTTACCAATCCGAACGACTTTCTTAATTTTGACCAGATGACGGATGATCCTTTGGAGGATATTCGTGTCAATGCAACAAATGATGCTTCTCTAAGCAAAAGCAAGAGCGTCTCTACGGAGGCTACTTTGCAACTGAATAGAAAGTTGAATAACCGGGGGCGTAACATTACTTTTCGTGGGCGCTTTAGCTATGGTGACAACGACAATGACCAGTATTCACAGTCTGAAACGCGTTACTACCAGATTCAGAGCATATTGGGAGGCGATTCCATACTATACCGTAACCAGTATGTCACAACTCCTACACACAATTATAATTATAGTGCTCAGTTGACATACAGCGAACCGATTGCGCGAGCTACTTTCCTGCAGTTCCGCTATCAGTTTCAGTATAAGTACAGTGAGAGTGACAAAACTACGTTTGATATGTTGAGCTATCCCGATTGGGACATCAACGGGCCTCTGCCTCCCGGTTATGAAACACACCCGGTGGATAGTTTGGGTAAGTACGCGGAGTACAGATATTATAATCATGACGCGTCCGTATCGTTGCGCTTCATTCGAGAGAAGTATCAACTGAGTGCAGGAATGTCTTTCCAACCTCAACATTCGACACTGTCCTATAAACGTGGTGATTATATGATTGATACGACACGCAATGTGTTCAACTTTGCTCCGAATATTGATTTTCGTTATCGTTTCTCCAAAGTGAGCCAGCTGCAGTTTATGTATCGCGGACGTAGCAGTCAGCCAAGTATGGAGAACTTGTTACCTATCGTCGACAACTCAAACCCGTTGAATGTCAGAGTGGGTAATCCGGGTTTGAAGCCTGCATTTACGCATAGTATGCGTCTCTTCTACAATACGTATAATGCAGAATTGCAGCGTGGTATAGTGACGCATGTCAACTTCTCGGCTACGCAGAATAGTATCAGTAACAGTACGGTATATAATGAACAGACCGGTGGAAGAATTACGACTCCTAAGAATATTAATGGAAACTGGAGCGCTTTCGGTATGTTCGGGTTCAATACAGCATTAAAGAATAAGAAATTTACCATTAACTCGTTCTCTAATATCAATTACACCAATAATGTGTCTTTCTTGTACAATAATGATACCAAAATAGATGACAAGAATACCACTACCGGACTTACATTGGGTGAACGGTTGAATGGAGCTTATCGTAATGATTGGTTTGAATTCGGGCTGAATGGTTCTATCTCTTATACTGCTGAACGCAGCAAGCTGCGTCCGGAAAACAATCAAGAACCTTATACTTTTTCTTACGGCGCTTTAACCAATATAACGATGCCTTGGAAGATGACGATTTCCACTAATATCACCAATCAAAGCCGTCGCGGTTATACAGATAGCAGCATGAACCGCAATGAGCTGATCTGGAATGCTCAACTTTCGCAGTCTTTCCTGAAAGGGGCGGCTACCGTAAGTTTTGAAATGTACGATATTCTGAAACAGCAGAGTAATATCAGCCGTTCGCTGACAGCAGATGCCCGTTCGGTGTCTTCCTATAATGGCGTCAACAGTTATTGTATGTTGCACTTTATTTATCGTCTGAATATTTTCGGCAGCAAGTCCGCACGCGAAAGTATGGGCCGAGGCCCTGGTGGCCCTGGCGGGCAGCGGGGAGGATTTAGCAGAGGACATCGTCCGTTCTAATGTTAATCAATGTAATAGGCCGCAAAAGTTCCTCTATTTTTCATACATTTGTTTTGCTCTTTATGACAGATGTATGTTTGATTGGAATTTCATAGCCGGCCTCGTTGCTACAGTAGCATTTGATATAATCTATTTTGGCGCAATTATCGGAACAATTACGGTTATCATTCTTGATAACCGTAACCCGGTAAAAACGATGGCATGGATATTGATATTGATGTTTTTGCCATTAGTGGGGCTTGTACTTTACTTCTTTTTCGGTCGTAGTCAGCGTCGTGTACGTGTCATTGGTAAGAAAAGCTACAACCGCCTGTTGAAAAAACCGATGGCTGAATACCTTGCTCAGGACTCGTGCACGCTTCCTGTAAATTATAGCCGTCTTATTTCTTTGTTTCGCAACACAAATCAGGCTTTCCCTTTTGACGGGAATCGTGTAGAAATCTATACGCATGGGCTTTCCATGTTTCAAGCTTTGCTGCGTGAGTTACAGAATGCTACGAAGCATATTCATATGGAGTTCTATATTTTTGAGGATGATGCTATCGGACGTATGGTACGCGATGTGTTGATAGATAAGGCAAGGCAGGGAGTAGAAGTACGTGTTATTTACGATGATGTGGGTTGTTGGCATGTTCCTAACCGCTTTTACGAACAGATGCGTGAGGCAGGAGTAGAGGTGCGTAGCTTTCTGAAAGTGCGCTTCCCTTTGTTTACCAGTAAAGTGAACTATCGTAATCACCGTAAGATAGTGGTGATTGACGGACGCATCGGGTTTATTGGCGGTATGAATTTGGCAGAGCGTTATATGCGTGGTTTTTCCTGGGGAATCTGGCGTGATACGCATCTTTTATTAGAAGGCAAGGCTGTGCATGGTTTGCAGACTGTCTTTTTGCTCGACTGGTATTTTGTAGATCGTACATTAGTTACGTCCGCCCGTTATTTTCCGAAAGTGGATAATTGTGGTACTTCGTTGGCGCAGATTGTAACAAGTGAGCCGATAGGACCTTGGAAAGAGATTATGCAGGGACTTGGTATGGCCATAACGGGAGCGAAGAAATATTTCTACATACAAACTCCTTACTTCTTGCCTACGGAAGCCGTTGCTGTCGCTATGCAAACAGCTGCTTTAGCCGGGGTGGACGTGCGTTTGATGCTTCCTTATCGCGCGGATAACAGACTGACGCATTTAGGCTCTTGTTCTTATTTGGCAGAGGCACTGCGGGCAGGAGTGAAAGTATATTTCTATAAAAAAGGTTTCCTGCATTCCAAATTGATGGTGTCGGATGATGAATTGTCTACTGTGGGCTCTACAAACGTGGATTTCCGAAGCTTTGAGCATAACTTTGAGGTGAATGCATTTATATATGATACGGAAACTGCTCTCCAAATGCGTGAGATATTCTTGCAAGACCAACGGGAATGTGTACAGGTATTCTCCAAAAATTGGGCGAAACGTCCTTGGTATCATAAAGCGGCAGAAAGCGTGGTACGTCTGCTGGCTCCGCTTTTATAACTTGGAAAATTGGAAAAAGGAGAAATTGACACTGCCATACACTCTTCTTTCTATAAAATGAGGATGGCTTTCAAAGTTATTGGTCTTCCCATGTTCTAATACAAATAAACCTTCTTCTTTTAAGAGGTTATTTTCAAAGATCAGATCAGGTAGAGTCTCAAGTCCTTTTAATTCATAAGGCGGGTCGGCAAAGATGAAATCGAACTGTTCGCGGCCACCTCGTATGTACTTGAACACATCACCGCGGACAGGCAGACATTTGTCGGTCTTTAGTTCACGCATTATTTTGCAGATGAAAGCATAGTGGTCGCGGTCTTTTTCTATGCTGATGACTTGGTCGCAACCTCTGGATACGAGTTCAATACTGATGCTTCCTGTGCCGGCAAACAAATCGAGGGCGCGTACGCCTTCTTCAAAGTCTATGTAGTTGGATAACACATTGAATAGATTCTCTTTGGCAAAATCCGTAGTGGGGCGTGCCTTGAAGCTGTGAGGCACGTCAAAGCGTCTTCTTTTGTATATTCCGCTGATTACTCGCATAGGTTGATAGCTTGTAGGTCAAGATTATAGGCTGGATTCATGATGAATACCTGCCGGATGAATTTTTTTAGTTCGGGCAATAGCTCTTCCTTGTCGGACAGTTCGCCTGTGAGGTGAAGTTCGTCACGTTCTTGCTCCATGCCGAGCTGTTTCCATATATAGAGAATGTAGTAGATACGGTCGTTGGTCTCCTTACAGGCAAAGGCATTGGCAAATATCAACCGGCCGCGTTCGTAAGCATATATGTCTACGGCTTCTTTACGCAGATGTATGTACATTTTCCTGCAATTGCCTAAACGACTTTTGGTTGCAAAATACTCAATAAACGGGCTTGCCTGCGAATAGAAACGGATATCGGGATATTGCTCGCGCAAAAGGGAGCAGGTGCTCTTGTCCATGCCAAACAGTACGACTATGTTGTTTTTATGCAGGATGTTGTATTGTACAACTTCATTGTCTCGCTTGGGATGATTATGATAGAATACGGTCTCTGTTTGCTCGTCCTCGAAAAACTCCAGCGGAATAAACGTAAAACGCTTGTTTGCCATGAGCACATTGACACGACGGAAAGAATGGTTCAGCCATTCTACTTCTCGGAAGGCTTGTTTAAGATTGGCAGTGAGGGACAAAGAAGTGTCTACCTCATGTTCGTGGAAAGAAAGCTCTCCGTCGCCGAGAGGATTGAATATAGAAAAAGAAAATCCATCCGTACTGAGACGGATGGATAAGGTATATTGTTCCGATTTTGTAAAATCAGTTGTTTCTATCATACGTATGTCGGTGGATTATTCCCAGTTACCGGCGTTGTTGTTAGCTGTTTCCAAGCTACCAATCATCAAGCCTGAGTATTTGCCCAACTTAGTTTGAAGATCTTTCAGGTTAGCAATTTCTTGCTTGTCCAAACCGTTCAGATATACATCATACGGAGTTTTAACCTCGAGCAGACAGAATGGAGCGCCAGATTTAGCTGTATCGTTTTTGATAGCCATTTCAAATTGTGCACCGTTGCCAAAAGGAACGTATCTCATAGAATCTGCGTTGAAGCCTTTCGGGAAAATAGTATCCAATACGGCTACCCACATGGTGTCACGCTTGAAATTTTCCAATCCCCACTTCTTTACTTCTGCATAGTTACCGGTCTTTTTGGCTTTATTGATGATATTGATAGCCTTCTTCTCTGTCAAACCGTCTTCCAACTGTTTGTCGTCCAATTCTCCTTGTTTGAAGATGAACGGAAGTTTCTGATTCTTTACGAAGTCAATCAACGTATCGAAGCTGGCAGTAT
>OGPK01002551.1_pt1 | contig 11644 bp, 15 predicted proteins | sample 1552921 | NCBI WGS metagenome assembly OGPK01 (sample SAMEA2580264, study PRJEB22360) | human gut metagenome | biome: human gut; feature: human-associated habitat; material: faeces | place: Denmark | collected 2008/2010 | reverse complement strand
TCCGGGACAGAAGTAAGGAGGGCGAGTAAATGGAACGGAATCTGATGGTGGCCGGCTTCGGCGGTCAGGGCGTGATGACGCTGGGCAAATTCCTGGCGGAAGCCACCTGCGACAGCACGGATAAAAATGTCACCTTTTTCCCCTCCTACGGCGCGGAGCAGCGTGGCGGCACGGCCAACTGCTACGTGGTCATCTCCGATGACGACATCGGCGCGCCGTTGGGCGACAGCATGGACGATCTGATCGTCATGAACGATCCCAGCCTGAACAAGTTCCTCTATAAGCTTGTCCCCGGCGGAACCCTGTTCATCAACAGCTCTATCGTCACCAGTGAGATCACCCGCCAGGATGTGAAGGTGGTGAAAGTCCCCGTCACGGAGATGGCGTTGGAAATGGGCAATGCCAAGGTGCTGAACATCATCATGCTGGGCGCTTATGTGGGCTACACGCAGGTGGTTCCCGAGGACGTGGTGTGGCAGACCATCGAGCACAAGCTGGGCAAGAAGCCCAAGCTGCTGCCCCTGAACAAACAGGCCTTTGAGGCTGGCCTGAAAATCGGCAAGGATGCCCGATAATATTTCTTAATACGAAACAGAGCCCTGTGGATGTTTCTCCACGGGGCTCTTGTGTTTCATTGAATCATTTGGTAAACTGAAGATGAGAGCGTGAAAAAATTCACAGAAATAACATAACGGAGGGCTTCCCTATGAAACAACTGAACCGCTGGGTCTACGCCATCGTGGGCGTGATCGTGCTGCTGTTCGCCGGTCTCGTGTATGCGTGGAGCGTGCTGAGCACCCCCATCGCCGCCGAGTTCACCAGCTGGACAAAGGCACAGCTGAGCCTGACCTTCACCATCGTCATGATTCTGTTCTGCATCGGCTCGCTGCTGTGCGGCCTTCTCAGCGGCAAGCTCAGCGCCAAAATGTCCGTGCGCATCGGCGCGGTGCTGTTTTTGCTGGGCTTCTTTCTGGCCAGCCGCACCCAGTCCGTGGCCATGCTGTACATCGGCTTCGGCGTGCTGTGCGGCCTCAGCTCCGGCCTGTGCTACAACGCCGTCATGAGCACCATGGTGCGCTGGTTCCCCGACCGCCCCGGCCTGATCTCCGGCGTGCTGCTGATGGGCTTCGGCGGCGGCAGCTTCATCATCGGCAAGCTCTATCAGGCGTGGACGCCCGACTGGATCGGCGGCTGGCGGGTCAGCTTCGTGGTGCTGGGCATCATCATTTTCGTGGTGCTGGCTATCTGCTCTTTCTTCTTTGTGGCGCCCGGCGCGGATTTCGTCGCCCCGGCCGCCAAGAGCGGCAAGACCGCCGTCAAGGCGGCGGGCCGCGACCACAAGCCGTTGGAAATGGTGAAAAAGCCCACCTTCTGGCTGTACTATGTGTGGGCCATCGCCGTCAGCGCGGCGGGTCTCGCCCTGATCTCTCAGGCCAGCGGCGTGGTGTGGGAGGCCAGCGCCGACCAGACCGCCGGTGCGGTAGCCACCATCGTGGGCCTGATCTCCATCTGCAACGCCGTGGGCCGTGTGCTGTTCGGCGGCATGTACGACAAGTATGGCCGCAGCCTGTCCATGCAGCTGGTGAACATCCTGTTCATTATCACCGCCGGGGTGCTGATCCTGGCGCTGAGTACCCGCAGCATCGTGGTGGTCATCATCGGCTTTGTGCTGGGCGGTCTGGCCTACTCCGGCGTGACCCCCACCAACTCCGCCTTCTGCCGCGCCTATTTTGGCCCGGCGCACTATCCCGTCAACTTCCCCCTCATCAACAGCAACCTGATCTTCGCCAGCTTCGGCAGCACCATCTCCGGCGCGCTGTACGATGCCAGCGGCTCCTATAACGCCACGTTTTTCCTGATCATCGGTCTGGCCGCGGCGGGCATTCTGTGCTCGCTGGCTATCTCCGCCATCGACAAAAAGAGCAAGTAAAAAACAGGGAGTCGGCAAAGCCGACTCCCTGTTTTTTGCTATCATACGCCCCGCAGCTCCACCGACGGGATCAGCGGCCGCACGATATCCGCCCAGCGCTCCAGCTGTGCCTTGTCCGGTGCGTGAAGCCCTGTCCGCAGCACGGAGTCCCGGTCGATAAAGCACTGGATGTAGTACCGCTTCGCACCGGCGATCCATTGGGCGATCTCCCGGAAGGAATCGTCGTCATGCAGCTCCGCCACCGCCGTGGTACGGAACTCGTAGTCCACCGTGCCCTCCAGCAGAAGGGCAGCGCTCTGCCGCACCGGCGTCAGGTCAAAGCCCGGCAGTCCCACCGTGGCGGCGTATTTCGCGGGGCTGTTCTTGATATCCATGGCCACGTAGTCCACCAGTCCCGTCGCCACCACGGCCCGCAGCGCCTCCGGATGGCTGCCGTTGGTGTCCAGCTTCACGGCGTAGCCCAGCTCCTTTATCGAGCGCAGCAGCGCCGGAAGCTCCCGCCGCAGCAGCGGCTCGCCGCCCGGGGAGGCCCAGCCCTCCCGCAGCAAGGTGGCTCGCCGCCGGTGACGGCCACGCCATCCAGCAGACCCCGCCTCTTTTTCAGGAAGTCCAGCAGTCCCGCGTCGTCCGTGACCGGCTCCATGCCGCCCAGCACCAGACCGCCGTTGTGGCAGAAGGGGCAGCGGAGGTCGCACCCCTGCAAAAACACCGTGCAGGCCACGCGGCCGGGAAAGTCCAGCAGCGTCAGCTTTTGCAGTCCGTGGATATCCATACCCATTCCTCCCTTTCCTTTCTCTCGCCCATTATTTCGGATAGACGCCCAGATCACGGGCCACCTTGGTGATGAAGTCCTGCACGTTGGTGACCATGGTGGTGGCGCAGAGACTGCCCCGGTCCCGCAGCTTGTTGACCACGAACTCGTCGGCATCCACGGCGTACAGGTACACAGGCCGCACCGTGCCGTCCGGCAGCACCCGGAAGGAGGGCGTCATATTACCGGCGGCGATGGTATGCAGCATGGTGGCAAGGCAGATCACCGTGGTGGCGCCCCGCACCAGCGAACGCATGGCGTAAGCGCCCTGATAGGCGTCGGCGTACACCTCCGGCAGCGGGCCGTCGTCCCGGATGGAGCCGGTCAGCACAAAGGGAATGTTGTGCTTCACGCAGCCGTACAGTATGCCGTTGTCGATGTGATAGTCCTGAATGAACTGGGGGATAGAGCCGCTGCGGCGCACCCTGTTCAGCACGTCCAGATGGTGGTAGTGGCCGTTGGGCTGGCTGCGCTGGGTGTAGATGTCCTGTCCCAGCGCCGTATGGAGACAGGCGGCCTCCAGATCGTGGGTGCCCAGGGCGTTGCCCGCCAGCAGGCCGTGGCAGTAGCCGTTTTCGATCATGGCCTCCATGGCGGCCCGTGCCCCGGCGTCAAAGGTGAAGGCGGGCCCCATGACCCAGATGATGCGGCCATGGTCACGCTCGTGGCGCAGCAGCGCCGCCAGCTGGTCGTAATCCTTGGCGTAGGACGTTTCGCGGCTGCGTCCCTGACGGAACACGAACTGGTCGTCATTTTTCGCTTCCTCCTCCGCCGCGAAGCCATTGCAGTGCAGGTAGATGCCCTCCTCGCACCGCTCGGTGCGGCCCAGCAGCACCCGGTCGCCTTGCTTGAGATTCCGGGCCTCCACCGTGTCCAGACGGCCATCCGGCCGCAGAACGATGCAGGCGTCCATGCGGCTTTCCTCCGCCAGACGCCACTGGCCGTCGATCTTGCAGTACTCCGGGTACATGGAGGTGCTGTGGAAATCCTCGGGGGCTATGCCGTCCCGCTCCGCCGCCTGCCACCGGGCGTCCGGCGCAGCGGTAAAGCAGGGCTGGGCAAAATCGGGATGGTGGTACACGGGCAGTTCAAAAGACATGATGCTCCTCCTCTTTCATTTTCCTTTTATACGTATACGTTTTTCGTTCTCAGGGTGTTGACGGGTCCAGCGCCTTCGCACGCTCTGTCAGCATGGGCAGCGCCCGCTCGAATTCTACGCCGTACCATGCCGCCCGGGGGTCGGTGCGGGTCACTTCGATGCACCGCAGGGTGAAATCCACCGCCAGACGGAATGCGTCCTTCAGGCTCATGCCCCGCATGATGCCGCCCACCGCCGTGGCGGAGAAAATATCCCCCGTGCCGTGGTAGGCGTGAGGCTCCCGGCGGTTGAAGTAGCGGTCGAATTGGCCGGTGGAGCTGTCGTAGGACATGAAGCCGATGGTGTCCTTTTCCAGCGAAACGCCGGTCAGCACCACCTTTTCCGCGCCCAGCGCCGCCACGCCCCGCAGCAGAGCCTTTACGTACGCCTCGTCATAGTCCTCCCGGTAGGGCAGGCCGGTCATCAGGCTGGCCTCGGTGATGTTGGGCACGGTGATCTGCGCCTTGGACACCACCTGCGCCATCAGTGCCGGGAACTCCGGGCCGAAACCGGCGTACAGCTTGCCGTGGTCGGCCATGGCGGGGTCGACGAACAGCAGCGTACCCTCCTCCCGCAGCAGCTCCAGCAGCTCCAGCACCACCGCTACCTGCCGGTCAGAGGCCAGATAGCCGGTATACAGCGCGTCGAACCTCACGCCCTGCGCCTTCCAGTGGCGGGCCACCGGCAGCAGCTGATCCGTCAGATCCAGACAGTGGAAATCCGGAAAGCTGGTGTGCGTGCTGAGTACGGCGGTGGGCAGTATGGCGCACTCCACCCCCATGGCGGAGACCACCGGCAGCGCCACCGTCTGGGAGCAGCGGCCCAGACAGGACACGTCCTGTATGCTGGCAATACGTTTCATGAAACGTTCCTCATTTCTTTTTGTGCATTCATTTTTATTATACCAGCTTTTGGATATCACTATATGACCAGTTCGTGCAAGACGGGTAATACCAGATGGGCTTCATGATTTTTTTCTTGTGCCGGGGCGGAGAATGTGGTATAATAGTATGGTAATATGCGGGTATGATGGAATTGGTAGACATGCGAGATTTAGGTTCTCGTGCTTTGCGTGTGGGTTCGAGTCCCACTACCCGTACCAAAAGGGAGCACCCCATAGGGGTGCTCCCTTTTTGGTACGCAGCTGTATAGGACGCGAAACGAGCTCCGCTCTCTCACACCCGCAGGGTGTCGAGACCGGGAGCGACAGTCCACACCCGCATCAAACCGCGAATCTTTACAACTCCCTCTTGGAATCCTCACTCATTTATGGTAAAATGACACAAAGCCAAAGGAGGTGCGGTGCGGTGAACGAGGGACTTGTGTATGAGATCCTGTCAGTGGTGGCGGAGATCCCGGAGGGGCGGGTCTGCTCCTACGGCGAGATCGCCCGGCTCATTGGTCGGGAGAAAAACGCCCGGCTGGTGGGAAAAGTCCTCAGCAATGCCGCGCTGTACGGCGACTACCCCTGTCACCGGGTGGTGAACCGCGCGGGACGCACCGCGCCCCACTGGCCGGAGCAGCAAACGCTGCTGGAAGCGGAGGGCGTAGCCTTCCGGGCCAACGGCACCGTGGACATGGCCCGCTTTCTGTGGCAGGGCGAATAACAGAACGGAGGAGCATCACCATGAACGAGCACATTCTGACGCTGGCGCGGGAGAACGCGCCCTGTTACCTCTACGAATACGACATCATGAAAGCGCAGGTGGAGACGCTGCGCCAGACCTTCCCCCAATATGACCTGCTGTACTCCATCAAGGCCAACCCGTTCCCGCCGGTGGTGCGGGCGCTGGCGGCGCTGGGGCTGGGCGCGGACGCCGCCTCTGCCCCGGAAGTGCTGCTGAGCCGAACATGCGGCATGGCGAAGGAGGACATTTTCTTCTCCGCTGCCGGGAAATCCGACGCAGCACTGGAAGCGGCATGGGACGGGGGCGAGATCATCGCCGACTCGCTGGGCGAGGTGGCGCGTATCGGTGCGCTGTGCCGCCGGAAAGGGCAGCGGCGAGCCATCGGTGTGCGGATGAACCCCGCCTTCGGTATGGGCGGCGGCGCGGGAACCAGCAGTAAGTTCGGCGTCAACGAGGAGGAGCTGCCCCAGCTGAAGGCGCTGCTGGACGACCTGCCCGTGACGGTGGAGGGCATCCACGTGCACCTGAAGTCCCAGAATCTGGACGCGGACGTGCTGGGCGGCTGCTACCGGGACAGCTGGGCGCTGGCCAAGAGGGTACATGCGGCGCTGGACTGTGAGATGCGTTATGTCAACTTCGGCAGCGGCGTAGGCGTGGCCTATGACGCAGCCTTTGAACAGCCCATGAACCTTGCCCACCTGCGGACGTATACCGACGCCATCGCTGCCGACAACGATGCCACGTGGAAAGCCCGGCTGATGATCGAGACCGGCCGCTTCCCCACCGCGCAGGCCGGAACCTACTGGCTGCGGGTAGTGGACAAAAAATTCTCCCGCGGCAAGACCTACGTGATCGCGGAGAACTGCATGAACGGTCTGCAAAAGCCGGCACTGGCGGCCATGCTGCGCCACGAGCTTGGCGGCGGGACTCCCGCGCCCTACGAGCCGCTGTTCACCTCGGAGTGGGCCTTCCCCATCATCGCCCACGGCGACGAAAGCCGGACGGAGACGGTGGACATTGTGGGCAATCTGTGCTGCGCCGCCGACGTGCTGACGGAGGACTTTACCGGCCCGGAGCTGGCGGTAGGCGATCTGATCGAAGTCCGCAACGCCGGAGCCTACGCCTGCACCCTGACGGCCCAGCGCTTTTCCAGCCATCAGCCGCCCCGGGAGCTGCTGGTCTACGGCGACGGTAGGGTGGAAACGGAATAATAAAAAGCGGGATGCTGTGCATCCCGCTTTTTATTATTCCTCCGGCCACGCCGGGTAATCTTTCTGGATATACTGGCAGACCTCCTGCCGGTCGATGCCCAGCGCCACCGCCAGCTCGCCGTACAGCTGATCCTCCGCCCGGCGCAGATACCGCTCGTCCAGCTGGCTGACCTTGCGGCCCCGCTGCTGGGCAGTGCGGCGGCGCTGGCAGGTGTATTTTATCATGGCCGCCATGCGGCCGCAGTCATAGGACGTTACCACCGCGTGATAGTGATCCTTGATGGCCCGCTGGCTGGCGCCTGCGGGCTCCTCCGCCGGAAGCTCCGGCAGCGCCGTCAGAAAAGCGTCCGCCTCCGCAGGAGTCATCACCGGGCGCATCAGCACGCCGGTGTCCACCGGCGTCATCACCTGTCCGGTGCGGTACAGCGGGGACAGGGTGTAGTAGGCCTTCGTTTTGTCGATGCCCTCTGTCTCCGGCATTCCCACGCTCTCCACCCGGCAGACGCCCTCGCCGCCGTAAATGACCAGATCTCCTGCTGCAAACATTGCTTCTCCTCTCTCTCACTGTAACAAAACACGGAAAAAAGCACGGCCCAACGGCCATGCGCCTTACATTTATTGCCAATAGTATAGCACATTTTTCGAGAGAATGTAAGAGGAAAATCAAAATTTGTCGAAAAAAGTGGCTTTCATCCACGGATGAAAGCCACTTTTTATGTGTTTTCCGTTTACTTGAACAGCCACCGGCAAATCAGGATCACCACGCAGGCGCCGCCTACGCCGATGAGGAACGAGCCCAGCGAGTTCCGGGCCACCAGTCCGATGGCGCCCGCCAGCCAGTTGCCTACGCCGCTGCCCACGATGCCCAGAATGATGTTGCGCAGGATGCCGCCCTTGCTGTTCATCAGCTTTCCGGCCAGCCAGCCGATAATACCGCCGACGATAAGAGACCAAAGCATCGTTTCTTCTCCTTACTTTCCGCAGGCTGCCCGATCCTGCTGGATCAGCAGCTTCAGCGCCTCCACACCCACGGTGACGGCGGAGGTGGTATCCTCGTTCATGTCCTGATCCAGACCGGCGGCTTCCCGCTCCTGATTCCAGATCACGTGGAAGCAGCTGCCGCAGCGGCAGTTCAGCGCGTCGGCCACCACGAACAGGGCGGCGGACTCCATTTCGCTGGCCTTTACATGCAGGCGCTTCCACGCCTCCCACTTGTTCAGCAGCTCATAGGATACCGGCATGCGGGCCGGGGAATGCTGACCGTAGAAGGAATCCTTGCACTGCACCACGCCCACCTGCGTGCGCTTGCCCAGTGTTTTGGCTGCCTGCACCAGCGCGGTAGTCACCTCAAAATTCGCCACCGCCGGATACTCGATGGGCGCGTATTCCCGGCTGGTATGCTCGAAGCGGACAGCGCCGGTGGCGATGACCACATCGCCGCTGCGGACGTCAAGGTCGATGCCGCCGCAGGTGCCCACCCGGATGAAGGTATCCGCGCCGATGTTGTGCAGCTCCTCCATGGCGATGGAGGCAGAGGGCCCGCCGATGCCGGTGGAGCAGACGGACACCTTTTCCCCCAGCAACGTGCCGGTATAGATGGTATATTCCCGATTCTGGGACACGAAATGCGCGTCGTCAAACAGCGCGGCGATCTTCTCGCACCGGCCGGGATCGCCGGGCAGGATCACGTAGCGGCCCACATCGCCCTCTACGCAGCGAATATGAAACTGTTTTTCCAGCTTTTGCATAATACTCCTCCAAATGATAACAGAACGTTGTAAGTATGTTTGATATTACAAATTGTATTCTCTTCAATGAATAGATTATTATTTTACCACAGCTCACAGCAAAATGCAACGCTGGGAGAAGTTACAGCCGGTAGTTTCGCCGAAAATCGACCATACTACACACGGCACGCAAAGCACTGTGCCCGGAAAATTTGATAAAAAGGAGGATGGGACATGACGAAAAAAGTGATGGCGCTGCTGATGGCGGCGCTGCTGATGCTGGCGCTGGCAGGCTGCGGCGAGAACAAGAACAACACCAACCGCCCCGGCAGCAACAGCAACAACACCACCAACGGCGACAAGAACAACAGCACCAACGATAACAATGACGCCGACAAGGACAACGGTACCGTGAACGATGGGCTGACCGACAGCAACGGCGCGGCCCGGAATGGCCGCAGCAGCTACGGCACGTACCGCGACAGGGGCAACGACGACGCCTTCAACAACAACCACGGCAGCACCTTCGGCGGCGTGGGCGAGGAGCTGATGGAGGACGCTCAGCAGTTCCCGCCCACGGTGTGGGACAGCATGACGGGCAACCGCGGCGCCAGCGGCACCGCCACGTGGCGGCAGATGCTGGACAACGGCTTTGTCCATGACACGGACGGCTTTTTGCTGGACGGTGAAAACGCCTGCTGGTCATAAGGAGAACGGGCGGAGGGCATGGCGTGTCCCTCCGCCCTGTTTTCGTTCTGATTTTGCCGGACAGAACATATGCTGGCACGAGGTGAAGCATATGCAAATTCATGTGGTGCGGCCGGGAGAGACGCTGTACGGCATTGCCCGGCAGTACGGCGTCAGCGTAACGCTGCTGGGGCGGCTGAATCAGGTGCCAGCCGGGGGTGCGCTGGCGGTGGGACAGACGCTGGTGGTCTACGAGCCGGAGCGGGTGCATGTGGTGCGGCCCGGTGAAACGCTGGAGGGCATCGCCCGCCGGGAGGGCGTGTCGGTGCTGTCGCTGTATCAGAACAACTACTTTCTGGGCGGGCGATCCCGCATTCTGCCGGACGAGGAGCTGATCGTTGCGCTGAAAGGGGAAAAGTCCGGGACGCTGGGCGTCAACGGCTACGCCTACACCTTCATCCGGCAGGAGCAGCTGCGGACGGTGCTGCCCTACATGACCTATCTGACGCCCTTTACCTACGGCGTCACGTCCCAAGGAGGGCTGGTGGTTCCCGACGACGGGCCGCTGCTGGCCGCCGCGCCCCAGTATGGCGTGCAGCCGTGGATGCACCTGTCCACCCTGACGGACAGCGGCGCCTTCGACAGCCGTCTGGGCGGGGCGCTGCTGGAAAACGAAACGGCGCAGGCGGCGCTTATCGACGCCGTCGCGGCCAACATGGCGGAAAAGGGCTATCAGGGGCTGGACGTGGATTTTGAATATCTGGAGGGCCGTCAGGCGGCGGCCTACGCCGCCTTTATCGATGCGCTGCGGCAGCGGCTGAATCCGCTGGGCTGGCCGGTGATCGTGGCGCTGGCCCCGAAATCCAGCGCGGAGCAGCGGGGACTTCTGTACGAGGCGCACGACTACGCCGCCCTGAGCCACGCGGCCAACGCCGTGCTGCTGATGACCTACGAGTGGGGCTATACCGCCGGGCCGCCCATGGCGGTGGCTCCCCTGCCGCAGGTACGGCGGGTGCTGAACTACGCCCTGACGGAGATGGCCCCGGAGAAGATCTTTCTGGGGGTGCCCACCTACGGCTACGACTGGCCGCTGCCCTTCCGACAGGGCATCACCCGCGCACCCTCCCTGTCGCCGCAGGAGGCGCTGGCGCTGGCACGGCGGTACGGGGCGGAAATTCAGTACGATGAAACCGCCCAATCCCCATGGTTCCGCTACACGGCGGAGACCGGTACCGTCCACGAGGTATGGTTTGAGGACGCCCGCTCCAGCCTTGCCAAGCTCCGTCTGGCGGCGGACAACGGTTTACAAGGTGTGGGGCTGTGGAACCTGATGCGTGACGCACCCCAGACCTATCTGGTGCTGAACGGCGCGTTTCAGGTAGAAAAACTCGCGTAAGTAAACCGCGCTGTGTTAATGACACGGCGCGGTTTTGCCTTGCCAAAATCATGGCGGCACAGTATAATGACCTCAAGAAATTTGATGCAAGGAGGCGAGAGCATGGTGTCCCCCAACCGGCAATACGAGAGCATGCTGGCCGCAGCGCGGGAGCGGCTGTCCCGGCACGCACCAGAGGCCATCGCCCGCCGCGCTGGCATCACATGGGACGGCGGACGGCTGACCCTGCCCAGTCTGGGGCAGACCGTCACTGTGACAGTCCCGGACTTCGCCGTTTCGCCGGAGCTGGACATGTGGCACGTGCTGACGCTGCTGCATTATCTGGATCTGGCGGACGGCACGCCCCTGTTGGGGAAGATGATGGCCTTCGCCCAGTACCCCGACGGCATGGTGCGGGGCGGCGGATTTGACCGCCGGGCAGAGCTGGTGATCCGCCGTCAGCTGGGTCTGCTGCCGCCGGAGGAGCTGCGCCGCCGCTGCCTTGCGCTGGGCGCGGAGCTTCTGCCCTCCAACGCCGACCTGTGCGCCCGGTTCCCGTTCCTGCCCCGCTATCCCTTGTGGCTGCGGCTGTGGTTCGGGGACGAGGAATTTCCCGCGTCCGGACGGCTGTTTCTGGATGAGAGCGCCGCCCACTACCTGACGGTGGAGGACGCGGTAACGGTGGGCGGCCTGCTGCTGGAGCGGCTGGCAGGCGGCCGCCCTCTACTGGGCTAGAAGAAAGGAGCGGCTATGCGCAAATATGTTCTGATCCCGGATTCCTTCAAGGGCACGCTGTCCTCTCGTGAGGTCTGCCAGATCGTGGCAGAGGCCATCCGGTCACAGGAGCCGGAAGCGGAGATCTGCGCCATTCCGGTGGCCGACGGCGGCGAGGGAACGGTGGACGCGTTTCTGTCGGCGGTAGGCGGGCAGCAGGTGCCTGTGGCCTGCACCGGGCCATACGGCGAAGCCATCACCGCCTGCTACGGCCTGCTGCCGGACGGCTCCGCCGTGGTGGAGATGGCTGCGGCGGCGGGACTGCCCATGGTGGGCGAGAACCGCAACCCGGAAAAGACCACCACCTATGGCGTGGGCCAGCTGATCCGCCACGCCGCCCATCACGGGGCGAAACGGCTGGGG
>OGPK01002550.1_pt1 | contig 11645 bp, 8 predicted proteins | sample 1552921 | NCBI WGS metagenome assembly OGPK01 (sample SAMEA2580264, study PRJEB22360) | human gut metagenome | biome: human gut; feature: human-associated habitat; material: faeces | place: Denmark | collected 2008/2010 | reverse complement strand
GCAGCAAAGGCGCAACCTCATCCCAGCGGAAATACAGCATAGCCAGACGCTTTTCATCTGCATCCAGCACTTCCAGCTCAATACCTTCCGGCATCGTGCGGTAATCGGTGGTCTCGCCGATCTCTAGCTCCATCGTTTCCACGATGTCGGGATATGCCCGGCTTAGCCACAGGGCCACCTCCTGGTTGCTCTTGCCGTTGTGAAGAAACTCGGAAAGCTCCGCCTTGTCCGCCTCACCAATCAGGCCATGGGCAAGCACATCCCGCAGGTCCTGGTCCACCGTATCCAGATTTGCAGGCAGGAACTCGGTATAGAAGTCATTGCGGTTATCCTCCCGTAAAAGCTGCTCAAACCGTTCCCGGCTCTCAGCCCGGTAGATGGGATAGCTCATGCCGGTGGGCAGCAGCTGCACCGTGTCATCCCGCAGTTCCGTGATCCGGTGGGCGAGGTCATCCAGATAGACAATATCCCCCACATTGTAGGGAGGGACTGTTGGATCATAAGAAGTCCGCTCCCTGACCGTGCCACGGGCCGCAGCATATTCCTTGTCTGACACAGGAACACGCGAATCGCCGGAAGAAGGCTGTTCCGGCTGCTCTACTTGAGTGGTCTCCCTGGATATGGCCTCCACATCCCGCATGACCTGCTGAATAAAGGGGTCGTTGTTCAGCTTTTCCGGGTCCACCACATGGCCGTCCACAATGCCGCGCTGGACCAGGGCCTCCCGGATGGCGATGGGGTCCACATCGTCCAGATTATCCTGTTCGACCTGGGTGTAGAAGCGATCCTCCTTGATGAGCTGGGCAATCCGGCGCTGCACCTTGGGCCAGGGCAGCGCCGTTCCTTCGGGGCTTTCCGGGCGGATCGCAAACGGGGTTTTACCATCGCCGCCGTCAAACTCATGGGCCAGCCATGCTGCGCTGTCTCTTTCTCGCGCATGGTCTTTCATGTAGCGGACAACGGCGTGTTTGCTCTCGATTTTGCCATTCCAGTCCTGGATAGCCTTGTCGATGTCATCGTCCGAGAGAGGGCGCAGCAGCTCATGGAGCTTGGGATAGGTCTCGTCTATGACTTCCCGATGAAGGCGCTGCCGGAACTCCGGGGTGTCAGAATAGAAGCGAAGCAGCCCCATATTACCGGACCCCAGGACAGCACGGCGAATAGCGGCGTTGCCCTCGATCACGGCGTTCTCGTAGTCACTATGACCGCAGGCGTTCCGGTATCTGATGTCCTGGGTAACAGCCTCCAGCACGATGGGCTTGTATTGCTCATGCAGCTCCTGGAGGGTGGCGGCTTGGATGGCTTCTTCGTCCCGGAACGCCTGGAACCCGTCAGCACCATACTCCGCTTCATGGGCGTTGATGTCCTGTTCGGCCTCATGGTCGATAGAGAGGACGGAATACTCCCGGCGCTGGGTGCTGCCCTCCAGGGTGGCGGAGACCGTCACATCATGCTTGGCCCTGAGCTGTTCCAGGTACTGCTCCAGCTGGTTTACCGGGAACCCGCACATTTCCACACGGCCACCGCCAGGGATAGCACGGGAGACCAGTTGCAACCCCAGCTCCGGCGCGGCTTCTTTGGCGTCCTCGCCATAAATCTCGAAGAAATCGCCCATCTGATACAGGACCATATCATCCGGGTGTCGCTCCTTGACACCGTTGTATTCCCACACAGCCGGGTCCGGCTGTGGCTGTTCTTGGGCAAAAGAAAAAGCAGAGGATGTTTGCACATTCTCTGCTTCATCTATTCTTTGGATTTGTTCCGCTTCAGAGAGGAACAGGTTTAAGGTCAGCTGTTGATAAGCTCCGCCATCAGAATCTCCTCGGCCTGGGCTTTGCAGGTGTTCATCAGGCCCACCCAGCGCATCGGATCGCGGGCTTTCAGCTCCTCCGTCGCGCCCGCCGACTCCGCCAGCTGGGGCATCATCTGCTCCAGACGGTTGTTCGCCGTCTCGTCGATCTCGATGAGGTGCGGGTACAGCTTCTCGGTCAGCAGCAGCTGGTTGTAGATCAGGGGCCGGTGTTCCTTCAGATACGCTTTCCGCATCCTGCCGTACTTGCCCAGGGGCTTCTCCGGCTGTTCGCTCAGGCTCAGGTCGGGAATCAGGTAATCCCCGTTCTGCGTGTAAGTCAGGTTGTCCTTCATGGTGGTTGCTCCTTTCCGCGAGTTGTTCGCGCTCATAATTCTGGATGGTGACGCCGATCTGCCGCAGCACCTGCTGGTTCATCTGGCTGACCGCCGCTCCCAGCGCCCCAACCGTGGCCGGGGTATTGAAATCGAAAATCGACATGAAGTCCTCATGCTGGAAATATTGTTCCGTATCCAGCCCACAGCGGGACATCAGGGCGTAGGCGATGCTGACGGTGGCGGCGGACTTAAATTGGACTTCGATGTTGTAATCATCGTACTCCTCCAGAAATGAACCGTCAACGATATAGCGGAAGTCCTGTTGATGCTCGTCCCAATACTCACTCGCCAGTTTTCCGGCCACATCGGTGAGCTGCTGGGCAAGATCGTCACCGGCAACGCCGTAGTTGCGCTCCAGCATGGCTGACACAGGCCCGATGTGCTGTTCCTCCAACTTCCACAGCCAGGGGGTGCGGGAATGTTCACGGGTCCCGGTGTCGGAAATATCGAACACATAGCGCAGCCGGGGTCTGTCGCCGGAATCGTCCACCAGGGCGATTCCCTTGGAGCCGCGGCGCACATACCGGCCCATTTTCTCATTCCACAGGTCGTACTCGGCGCAGGCGGTGGCGTCCGGGCGTTGGGCGTAAATCATCATCTGCTCATGGAACGGATATTTGTAGAGGCGGGCGGCAGTAGTGAGAAAGGCCGTCCATTCCTTCCAGCTGCCCACAAGCCGGGTCGATACCTGCTCAGCCATCTGTCGGTAAAATTCAGCTTTGGATGGCATGGTTTTCTGTCCTCCCTTCATTTTGGATAAAATGAAAGAGCGGCTCAATGCCGCTCTTTCAAATAACTACTAATAAGTGTTCGGATTTTCTGTCTAAACTCGTTTAACAACTCTTCTGTTTCTTGAAGGCTCTTTTTTGTCAGTTCAGCGTCGCTCAACAAGTATTTCATGTATTCAAGACAGTCATTTGCTGCCTCAACATCGCACAAGAGAATTTCCATTTCAAACATGATTCGTCGAGGTTTCTCAGTGGTAGCTCCTAATTCAATTTTTTTCTCTGCATCAATACTTTGCCCTTGAGCTTGATTGTATAGCATTTTCCATTTAGAACGATATGCCATCAACTCAATACAAAAATCGGAGGATAGCGATGCGATGTGATTGCATAATTGACGCCGTTCATCTCTGCGCTGTAATTCTTTGCTGCTCACAAGTGTCTTTTGCATTACAAGGAGTGTAATAATGCCTCCGAGTATAGAGCCAAAATAACTTCCTAAAAAACCAATCCAGTCATTGCTGGTTTCAAGACATGGAAAAAGCGACACAGATACAATTATAGCTGTTATAGCGGGGATGACGATGAACAATACGAGTGCAAATCCGACACCTTTAATTACTTTTTCAACCACTCCATTTTTATCTTTATCCAAGCCTGTACGCCCCTTTATATAAGATCAAAGTTATTATAACACATCTTTTACAAGGGGGGAATATTGAATTTACTCGTCGAAATCCGGGTACAGCTCCAGCTCGGCAAACTCGGCGTCACTCATGGCCTGGAGCTTGCCCAGGGCGCTGTCGGTCAGCTCCCGCAGCTCGGCTTCCTCCGGCGAAAGCTCGCCACGCATCTCCGTGAGAGCGTCGATCAGCCCCGTGCGACTGCCGGTGTTGTAGATGCAAAGCAGGTTCGTTTCCTCAAAAGTGAAGTTTCCCATATCAAATCTCCCTTTCCGCGCTCTTTTGGGGCGCTGCCTTTTTGTGTTCCGCCTTGGGCTGGCTTTTTAGCTGCTCCATGACGGACTTTTTCTTTTCCCGATCCTCCCGGTGGGCGGCGGCAGCCAAATCCATGAGAGAAATCGGCTGGCCGCTGCAGGCCTGCTGTTCCAGCTGGACCACCGTCGGCTCCTTGGGGCCGTTGTTGATGATGCCGTCGATCATGCCGTAATCATCCTCCACCGCCATTTCCGCATTTTTCAGCGGGTTGTCCGGCAAGAATCCAGGAATCTCGGTGAAACCAACGCTGTCACAGTAATAACAGGATACCTGACCATTCTGCCGGATGGCAACGATGTCACTGACGCTCATAGACGGACTGTGAAAATCCACAGGTTTTTGCAGATTGAACCGCTCATACAGTCCTTCCAGCTGCTCTATGGTACTGCCAGAACCGTCCAGAGAGGCGGTGTAGATCAGGTCATAGTTGTTCCGGTCCACAGTCAGATTGTGCGATGTCAGCCAATCCAGATTCATAAAGCACACATTTTGCGGGTCATACCGGCTCACCTGATAAATGGCAAAGCAGTTGCCTTCATAGGTAAGAAAAGCCTGTTCCCGTTCCTCCTGGTGGACCATGCGGTCCTTGACCAGCTTATCAAACTCCGGGCTTTCCGCCCATTCCTCGCGGGATACGGCAAAGATACCATCATGGGCGTCCAGGTCGGCGGTGTCAAAGGCCATCGCCGGATTCTCGCCTTCCTGGACGATATAAACGGTCAGGTCTCGCTCCATCAGCTCATAGGCTCGTTCTTTGGAGAGGGGCAGAAGGTCATCGTCCAGGTAGCCGCATTTCTCCAGATCATCCTGAGTCAGTGCCGGGTCCGGCATGGGATACTCGTCCAATGCCTGCTCCTGGGCGTCCGGCAGTTGGGCAGCGGCGGTTTCTGTGGCCTGCTGGCTGACCTGTTCCTGCATCTGCTGGTAGGCAGCGTCCTGCAAAGTTTCGATCATGGAAAGCGGAGCGTACTTGATAGATTCGTTTCCCATGCCCAGTTCCTCGCAAATGCGGCTGACCGCTGCGGAACGGCCCATGTCCGGTCCATCCAGCTGGCCGCCGTCCAGCTGCTTCATGGTTACTGCATCGTAGAGGGTGTAGTCCCAGCCGGTGTCGCAGGGCTGCACATGAAGATAAGTGGTATCATCCAGCACCAGCAGAGCCTCACTGTACTCGGCGCTGGGCTGAAATGCTTCTTCCGCAGGGGTTTTTTCTTCCGCAGTTTGCTGGGGTGTCTGCTCCAGCTCCGGTGCGGCGGTCAGGTCAATGCCGCGCTCCTTACAGATTTCCTTGTAGTGGCGCTCGATGTCGTTAATCAGCTCACAGGAAGTCTTGTTGATGGTCTCCAGGCTGGCTCGCAGCTCCTTCAGCTCCTTGTCCTTGGACCAAGAAGCGATGTAGCCGAAACTGTTCTCGCCGGTCTGGATACCGAAATACTGGCAGACCGCATAGGAAATGCTCTCGGCCTCCACTTCCTCGGTGTTGCGGTTCTTAGCGGCCTGTTTTACCGCCGTCAGATCTTCCTCCACTTCCAGACGCCACTCAAACTGATTTTCGTCCACATAGCGCCAGCCATCCTCGGCAGCGGCCTGTTCCGCATCCACTTCGGTGGCAAAGTCCAGACGATAATCGTGCTTGACACCGCCCTCGCTCACCATGACGATCTTCCAGGTCGGCTCTGCTTCATACTTTTTGGGGGCATGGAGCTTGCTGTGTGCAACCTCATGTACAGCGGCAGAAACGGTCTGCACCTCGCTCATGCCTTCCCGGATGGCGATACGCTGCCGGTCAGAGGAAAAATAGCCGTCCATATTGACTGCCATCGCCTCAAACTCGATGGGGACCGGGGCAGAGCGGCGCAGTGCCTCCAGAAACACTTCATAGTGAGGTACGGTCCCGGACAGGTTAGCGGCTAGCTCCGGCAGGGGCTTGCCGTCCGTCTGGCTCACATCGAACACTTTGACCGGGCGGAACATGGGGATTTCAATTTCCTTTTCCTCCATAATAGCTTTGCCGTTTGCGTCCAGAATAAGAGCCTGGGTATCCGGGTCACGCTTCATTTCCTCGATCTTCTTTTTGTGGGGCGTAGGGGCGATGATGGTGATACCATGCTCGCCCTTTTTCACATGGCGCTCAAACTGGTTTTTCCACTTGTTGAATCCGGCCACCAGGGTGGCGTCCGGGCGCTGCATATAGATGAGCATGGTGTTGTTGACAGAGTAGCGGTGGAACTTGGACATGACGGACAGGTAGCACATATACTTTTCGCTCTCGAACAACTCCTTGATACCCTGTTCAATACCCGCTGTGATTTCCTGCAACCGTTCTCGGTTGGTGGGCTTCTCAGCCATGATTTTCACTCTCCTTTCCAAATTGGCGATTTCTGTTTGATGCTGGGAAATCCACAGTGTTTGTTCTTCCTGGCTGTCCTCCAGGAAAAAGTCCAGCAGATAGCCCACATAGTCCTTTTTCTGGATTGCCTCCATGAAGCGAGGGTGCGGGTTTTCCTCCGGCGTTCTGGGAGAATAGCCGGTTTCCCACTTTTGAAGCAGGTGGTAGTAATCGGCCAGGACACGAAAGCTGCGGTCCCGATCTTCCTTGAATTTCTGCGCCGCAGTTTTCTGCCGGACATAGCTCCTCCGGGGCGGGGCCTGACGGTCATAGACCAGGCCAAAGTCCTGCGTCAATTTTTCGGCAGCTTCTTTCGGGGACAGATTATAGAGCCGGGCAGTAAAGTCGATCACATCCCCATCTGCACCGCAGCCGAAACAGTGGAAACGGGTATCCACTTTCATGCTGGGATGTGTGTCATCGTGAAAGGGACAACAGGCCATACCATTTTGCTTGACCTCGATCCCGTACATTTCCGCTGCGTCTCTGGTGCTGACAGACTGCTTGACGGCCTCAAATAGATTCCCGGCCATCATTCCTCAGACTTTTGCTTTGGTGTGGGCGGCCTGCACCCGGCAGCCTTGGCCCATTCACTGGCCGCTTTGCGGCGTTCGGCACTGTACGGCTCCCGGACCGATACGCAGCGTTTAGGGACAGTAAAGTTGTGCTTATCTTTTCGCCTGACCTGTTCCGGGTGCTTTTTTGCCAGCTGTTCCAGCTTTTTCATCAGCCGGGGGTCATGGGTGTAGACCTCAGCGGCAGGTTCGGCCTGATTGTAGAGGATAATGGTTTCCTGCTCATAGAGGGAGAGCTTCATCGCTTGCCGCCTTTCTTCTGGTCAAATTCCAGTCTGAAATTGGCGTACTGCCCATCGTCCTCCAGCACCACGGTGGCATCGTAGGTCTTGCCGGTCTTTTCGGAATAACAGCCGGTGAGCCGTGCGCGGCCATCTTTAAGCAGGGCCGTCACCAGCGTTTTGGTGGGCTGTTTCTTCTTGGCGGCCCACCACTTGTTGTTTTTCCAGATTGCAAATCTGCAAGATTCATTCTGGCAGAAGAACCCTTTTTGCAGTTCTGCAACTTCACCGCCGCAGCGGGGACAGCTGCCCACCACCTCACGGGGCGGCGTGAACAGGTACTCGCTTCCCTTGATGACATGATAAGTTCCCACCAATTCTTTGAGCATGGCGCAGATCCCGGCCATAAAGTCCTCTGGGGACAGCTCACCACGCTCGATCTCGCCCAGCCGGTACTCCCACTCGGCGGTTAAGAGGGGCGATTGCAGCTGCTCCGGCAGCACGGTAATCAGGGACACCGCATCATGGGACGGCATCAGCTGGACGGTTTTCTTGCTCTTTTTGCGTTCCAGAAAGCCGGTGGACACCAGCTTTTCCAGGATACCGGCGCGGGTGGCCGGGGTCCCCAGCCCCTTGCGTTCGGCGTCCTCCGGCATATCATTCTTTCCGGCAGTTTCCATCGCAGAAAGCAGCGTGTCCTCGGTGAAGTGTTTGGGCGAGGTTGTTTTGCCCTCCTTGACGGCAGCGCCGGAAAGGGACAGGCTCTGACCCTCGGACAGCTCCGGCAGGGCTTTTTCCTCACTTTCTTTGTCCTGCCCTGCATCGTTCAATCCGGCACGGTAGGCAGAGTCCAGCGCCCGCCAGCCGGGACGCTTCACGGTTTTGCCTTTGGCGTTGAACTCCGCACCGGCGCACTCCACGGTAACGGCAGTTTCTGCATAGGTATGAGGTTCCGCCACGGCGCACAGCAGGCGCAGGGCCACCAGTTCCAACACCGCCCGTTCGCCCACAGGCAAACCGGACAGGTCCGCATCCCGGAGGTTACGGGTGGGGATCACCGCATGGTGGTCGGTCACTTTCTTGTTATTGATGACCGCACCGGCATCGCAGGTAATGGCGATCCCTTTCCGAAACGGCATGGCTTTGGCAACCAGATTGACCAGCACAGGCAATTCCTCCGCCATATCGCTGGTCAGATAGCGGCTGTCCGTCCGGGGATAGGTGCAGAGTTTCTTTTCATACAGGTTTTGCAGATAGTCCAGGGTCTGCTGGGCGGTATATCCCAAAAGACGGTTAGCATCTCTTTGGAGGGTAGTCAGGTCATAAAGGGCGGGTGGTTTTTCGGATTTTTCCTTGCGCTCCACCTTTTTCACCATGGCAGCCGCACCTTGGCAGGCCGTTTTCAGCTGCTGGGCGGCGGCTTTATCTGCCATGCGCTCCCCAGAAGCGGTAAAGCCAGGCAGCTCCAGCGTGACCGTGTAAAACGGCACTGGCTTGAATGTGTCGATCTCGGCCTCCCGCTGGACAATAAGGGCCAGCGTCGGGGACATGACACGGCCAATATTGAGCGTTCGGTGGTACAGCACCGAAAACAATCTTGTAGCATTGATCCCCACCAGCCAGTCTGCCTTGGCTCGGCAGAGGGCAGCATCCCGCAGACCGTCATAATCGACACCGGGGCGCAGGTTTGCAAAGCCCTCCCGAATAGCGGAATCCTCCATCGAGGAAATCCACAGCCGCTTCATGGGTTTTTGGCATCCCGCCAGCTCATAGACGCTGCGGAAAATCAGTTCGCCCTCGCGTCCGGCATCGCAGGCGTTTACCACCTCGGTCACATCCGGGGCGTTCATCAGCTGTTTCAGCACAGCAAACTGTTTCTTCTTGTCTTTACCCACCACCATCTGCCAGTGTTCCGGCAGGATGGGCAGATCGTCATAGCGCCACTTGGCATAGTCTGGGTTATATACATCGGCATCCGCCAGCCCAACCAGATGGCCTACACACCAGCTGACCCGCCAGCCGTTTCCCTCCAGATAGCCGTCCTTGCGGGCAGTCGCGCCGATCACGGCGGACAGACTTTGGGCAACAGACGGCTTTTCAGCGATTACCAGATTCATGGTTTGTTTTCCTCCTTTTCTTGAGCCATCGTTCCATCTCACGGTGGCAGACTCCCACGCAGGGCTGCCCATAATTCCCACAGCCATAGCAGGGGTGGCTTTTGGGTAAAGAGAGAGGACGGGAAGTGTCCTTCCCGCCCTCCGGCCTGCGTGTCATCATGCGTTCATAGGGGCTGTCGGTGAACCGGGTCATGGGGTGTCATCCTCACTTTCTTCACCGCCGCCCCTGTCAGCATCCAGCTCGCCCAATTCCTCGTCCTCCAGTTCAGTTTCTTCCTCATCCGGCAGTTCCTCGCCGTCCTCATAGTCATAATCGTCTGGATTGCTGTTGTTTTTATGGTTGGCTTTACCCTTAATAAATTTGAAGTAGGCAAAGGCAGCGCCGCCAATCACAGCCAGCACCAGCAGCAGGACAGCCAGATTTAACCCTGCGGGTTCTTTTTTCTCCGGTTCCGTGGGTTCCTTTGGCGGTTCCGGCTTCTTGCCGGTACAGCCGGTCATGTCCGTACTGCACACCTCGCATTTGGTGTTGACCACACCGGCTTCGCATTTTTCCGTGCAGTTGCAGACAGCGGGCGGTTTCTCGGCGGATTGCCCGTCCTCCATCAGCGCCATCAGGTCGGCTTCATCCACCTGATTCAAGAAGTGGACGGCGGTTTCCTTGTCCTCGTTGGCCCGGTCAATGAGGATGTAGAAGTAGTTGCCCGCCTTGGTGGTGACGGTGATGAGCTGCTTGTTGCCGCCGAAATCATCCACCAGGGCAGCGTTGCCCTCCGGGGTCAGAGCCGGACTGTCCTCGGTTTCCTCCACCACCACATTGCTGTCGTTGGTGGCGTCCTTCGCCGGGGGCTGGTCTGTCCCCTGGGCAAAGGCCGTCACGGAAAAGCTGGCCATCAGCACCAGGGCGGCGCACAGGGCCGAAAAGGTTTTGAAAATCCTCTTATTCTTCATGGTCGGTGTCCTCCTGTTCGTCGTAGTCGGCAGAAGCAGCGGCTATACCGGGAACTGCGCTGCCGGAAAGCATGGCGTTCAGCTGTTCCGGGGTCATACGCAGGGCGCGCACCATCTGAATGATCTCCAGGTTCTCTGCCTCGGTTTTCTGCGCTTCCAGGGTTTTCAGCTTGTCCTGATACTCCGCAATCTTCTCGCGGACCTTGGCAATCTCCTGGTCAATGCGCTGGATTTTGTTCTTTGCCATTGTGAATCACTCCTTTTCTAAAAAATCGGCCTTACCAGTTCATCAGGCCATAGCCCTTGATGCACTGGTAATTCAGGTCATAACTTTTAATTTTGCAGGCGTCGCCGCTGTTGCCCTCAACCGTATAAACTCGGCTGCCGTCCGTACCAATGACAAGGCCCACATGGTCCGCAGACCCATCAAGGTCCCAATCAAAGAAGATGGCGTCACCGGGAGCAAGGTTTTCATATTCCCGTGCGCCCCATTGTCCGTGAGACTGGAACCAGGGAACCCCCTGGGACTGACAGCCTGCGAAGCGCGGCTCGGATAAACCGGCCTGCCCATAGCACCAGGACACGAAGCAGGCACACCATTCCACGCGGGAATTGAATCCATACCAACTCCAGAACGGATAGCCGCCCACATTGCCAACCTGCCGTTTGGCCAGTTCCACCAGTTCGGGATTTCCGGGACGGGTGCCATTCAAAAACTGCACACCAGTCAAATCCTCGGAATTGCTCATATCCGGGGAGCCGCCGCCAAAAATCAGAGGCTTGTTGCCCAAGGTCTGCCGGTACACCTGATGCATCTCCAGCTGTTCCTGGGTCAGCAGCTCCGAAGCTACAGAGGATATGGGCTTGCTGGTGAGCTTCACATTGAGGATGTAGTAATTGTAGGGGACCTCAACGGTATAGCTGTTGCCCTCGCTGTCGGTACGGGTTTCCGTCCGGTAGCGCACTTCCACTTCCTCGGTGAGCGTCAATTTATACTGTGCGGAGAACACACGCTCCAGCTCGGCCTGGGCGCTCTGCCGGGTGTAGCCCTGCAACACAGCGGACAGGTAGGCCGCCAGCTCATGGGGGTCATGCCCGATCATGTCGAGGTCGTAGCGATACTCGTCATACCCTGGGTGGCTGCTTTCTATGTTGTCGATTTCCTCCTGCAACTGGGCTTCTCTGGCTGCATAATCTGCCTCCACCGCCAGCATTTCCGGGTCATCCGACGGATAGGTGGTGCCGGAGAGAACGGAACCGATGCTCTGCGCCATCATGGAGCAGGAGGACATGGTATTCATCAGCATACAGGTAATGAGGAACAAAACCCCTGCCATCAGGAAACCCTTCTTGTGGCGCATGACGAATGCCCCTGCCTTCTGTACCTTTTCTTTTACCGTCCTTGCGGCTTTTCCGGTTTTGGATGCAGCCTGGGCGGTATTTCCGGCAGTCTGACCGGCGTGTTTGGCGGCGGCATACTGC
>OGPK01002537.1_pt1 | contig 11716 bp, 6 predicted proteins | sample 1552921 | NCBI WGS metagenome assembly OGPK01 (sample SAMEA2580264, study PRJEB22360) | human gut metagenome | biome: human gut; feature: human-associated habitat; material: faeces | place: Denmark | collected 2008/2010 | reverse complement strand
TATCCGATGGTTCGTGAAAGCTACCTCAAAGATGGTCCGGCTTCTCGCGAACGCCGTGGCGAAGACCGCTTTGTGCGTGTTTCTTGGGAGACGGCTCTCGATCTCGCTGCCAAGGAAATTCAACGTGTGTATGACACCTATGGTCCGTCGGGCGTCTATGGGAGCTCTTACGGCTGGAAGTCCACTGGCAAGCTCAATCAAGCCACTGTTATCGTCAATCGTTTGCTCAATCTGATGGGCGGATTCTCACGCAGGCGCAATTCATACAGTCAGGCAGCCCATGCGTCGATCATGCCGTATGTTGTCGGCACCTCCAATCCGCGCATGACGACTTATGAAGTGATTTTGAAGCACACGGAACGTATCGTCTTTTGGGCCTGCAATCCGCTCGTGACAGCGGACGTCAATGCGGCTACGCCTTTGCACAACCATGCTGGTTATTTCCGCGCTCTTAAAAAGAAGGGCATCAAGACCTATTCCGTTAACCCGTTGGTGACGGATACCGCTGCCTATATGGATTCTGAATGGATCGCGCCTAATCCGGGTACCGACTGTGCGCTGATGGCTGCGATGATGTATGAGCTCGAAGTGACCGGCAAGGCTGATCATGCGTTTCTTGCCAAATACTGCTCCGGCTGGGAGGAGATGAAGAAATACCTCTTGGGTGAAGAGGACGGCGTGAAAAAGACGCCGGAGTGGGCGGCTGAGATCACGGGTGTGCCAGCGCAAAAGATCCGTGCCTTTGCGCAGGATCTGGCCGCACACCGCACGATGATTATGTTTGGCTACGGCATGCAGCGTGCACAGTACGGTGAACAGACTTCCTGGATGGTTGTTACGCTCGCGGCTGTACTGGGTCAAATTGGCCTTCCCGGCGGCGGCTTTGGCACTCGCTATCAGTCGGCAAGCGCGGGTTCGCCGGTCTCTAATGGCCCCATCATGAGCGGTCTTCCGGGTTCGCCCAAGCCAGTGCGCCCGGTTTTGCCGTGGAAATCTACAAAACTGCTTCCTGTTGCCGCTATCACGGAGGTGTTGGAACGTCCCGGGGCGACCGTTGATTTTGACGGTCAGAAATGCACCTATCCGGATATTCATCTGGTGATGTGGGGCGGCGGCAATCCGTTCTGCCATCATCCCGATACCTTCCGCCTTGAAAGGGCCTGGAAGAAGCCCGATACCGTGATCGTCGCAGACTATGTATGGTCTGCGACGGCTCGTCACGCCGATATCGTGCTGCCGGCCTGCACGACCTTTGAGCACAATGACATTACCAACATCGGCGCAGAAACCAATGACGGTCTGGTTGCAATGAAGCAGGTTATCAAGCCGCAATACGAGTCGCGCAGCGACTATTGGATTGGTACGCAGCTCGCTAAGCGTTTGGGGATAGAAGAGGCCTTTACGGAGGGCCGCACCGAAATGCAGTGGATCGAAAAGTTCTACAACGATTGCCGCAACAACGGTGCTCGAAAAGGCATTGTCATGCCGGAATTCAAAGATTTCTGGGAGAAGGGGTATCTCTTTTTCGAGGTGGAAGAAAAGGACCGAGAGTTTGTTTCCTTTAAGACATTCCGAGAGGATCCAAAAGCCAACTCCCTAGGTACAGAGTCGGGGCTCATCCAGATTTATTCACCCAAGCTCGCGAGCTACGGCTATGACGACTGTAAAGGCCATCCCAGCTACTTTGAACCGATTGAAGGTACCGCTAAAGCAACGAAGGAGTATCCGTTGGCTTTTGTGAGTCCGAAGTCACGCTATCGGATGCACAGCCAGCTCGACAACGTCAACACAGCCAGACGCGGGTCGGTTGAAGAACGAGAACCCGTTTGGATGAACCCTGCGGATGCTCAAGTGCGCGGCTTGAAAAATGGCGACGTCGTACTTGTGAAATGCCGTCGCGGAGCATGCCTCTGCGGGCTGCAGGTCAGTGACCGCATCAAGCCGGGCGTGGTTTCTATTCAGCACGGCGCTTGGTTTGAACCGGAAAACACGCCGGCAGGCCGCCTCGATGTTCACGGCAATGCCAATACGATTGCCATTGACGTTATTACCTCCAAAATTGCCCGAGGCAATGTTTCTTCAACCGGCAATGTGGAAGTTTCGCTCTGGAAGGATGAGGTGCCGCCCGTTCGTGTTTTCAATCAGCCGCGCAGGGTGAACGCAGTCAAATAATCCAATCGCTTGAGGGACTAGCTTGAAAGGATTTCTAGTCCCTCAGTCTGCCTTGGCGAAGTTACAACAAACAGCGCGAAACATTCGCGCTGTTTGTTTGAGATGCCGTCGGGCAGCACATCTGGGAGCAAGTGATGAAAATCCTCTGTCCTCACCATGATTGTGAGTTGGATCTCGAGTTAATACGGTGTTTCTCAAACATCGCAGATAAATACGAAGAAGGGGATATTGCATGATCTTTTCGTCTGGACTTTTGCAATATCCCTTTAATATATCTACATTTAACGCTTAAAAAAGCTGCAGTAGCTATTTGATGGTTTTGACTGCTCCTTCAGCAGCGAGTCGGCCGGAAGTGACGGCCCAACCCATGTTGCCACCCGGAGGGGAGTCGTCGCCCATGGCTCCGCCGACAAGCTCTCCAGCCGCAAAGAGACCTTCAATCTTGTTTCCTTTGTCGTCAAGTACGTTGAAATCGTCGTTTGTTACGACTCCTCCCATCGTCGTCGCAAAGCGTGGCTGTTGTTCGATGATGTAGAACGGACCTTCCGTGGAGATTGTCTTTGTCATGAACTTGGTCGGTCGATCGAAGGCAGCATCCTTACCTGCTTTGACAAATCCGTTATAGGCGGCAGCTTCCGCAACAAGGTTCTTTGCATTAATGCCGAGTTTTTCCGCGGCAGCTTCAATTGTCTCGGCTTTGACGAGCAAGGGGCTTTTCTTACCGTCCTGCGCAATCCAGGTGTTGATCTCTCCCTCAGTGATGCCGCCAATGTTGAGTCCTTTTTTGAAGAGCTCGAACGTCGGCTGGTCCATCAGAATGTAGAGCATCGACTTAGGCTGTTTAAGCTCAACATTTTTGATCGCATTGTTGGAAGCCGTTTCACTGATGACGCGCTTGCCAGTTTTGGCAATCAAACTACCAGAACCTTTTTCAAAGGCATTTTTGTTCGCCCAGATAGTTGATTTGGCGATACCGGGAGCAACTTCAACGCCGTTCGGGTAAATCTTGCCAAGATCCATCATCTGCAGTTTGGCTCCGACAGCTTTAGCCATCTTATGCCCATCACCGGTTGAGCTGACAGGACCGTAGTAAAGCGACTGCTTGAGGTTCCCCGTAAGGAGATCTTTGGCATAGCCAAAGCCGCCGGTAGCAAGAAGAACTGCACGGGAGCGGATCGTATATTTCGTGCCGTCTGTACCCTCCGCTTCAACACCCACTACACGGCCATGTTCTTCAAGAAGTTTTTCAACGCGTGTACCCGTAAAAACTTGCGTACCGCTTTGCTTTACAAGGTCGAACATCAACTTCATATTTGCCGGAGCGCCGCCGACCCAACGAATACAGCGCGGTTTGCTGTACTCAGCTTCATTGGTGAAGCCGGCTTTTGTATCAATTTTCAGGCCTGTGTCGAGAAGCCAGTCGATCGTCGGACCGATTCCGTTTACATATAGCGAGAGCTTGCCAAGATCATTTTTCTGATGACCGTTCTTTAGGAGGTCTTGTCGCATGATTTCAGGACTGTCGTCAAGGACTCCAAGCTCCCTTTGCAGTTTGGAACCTTGGATCACGACAGTGCCGCCATTGATCGCTGCGGCGCCACCGACAAAGGGCATCTTTTCAACCAGAATGACTTTCTTGCCAAGTTGAGAAGCACGAATTGATGCAACTTGACCAGCACCACCGGCGCCTACGATTAAGAGATCGGTTTCAAGAGACTTCTTGGAGCCAGCAGTCTTCTTGATGGGAACAAGCGCAATTGCATCTGGATCTCCACCAGCTTGTTTTACGCAGTCTGCAACGGCAGCTTTGATGGCGCTGCTCGTACGAGTTGCCCCGGAAATGCTGTCCACTCCAAGGCTCTGATTCTTAGTAATCGCATCAGGAAGTTGTTCGACAGCCGTCGAACCAATGCCCGGCGTTTCTTTGTTGGGGGATACCGTGATGGAGGTAATAGCGTCTTTTGAGAACTCAACGGTTACTTCAACGGGACCTCCCATACCGGGAGCGGATGCCTTATAGATGCCGGGAGTGTATGCCTGTGCGGTTCCCCAAGCCAAGGTGACAGCAGAGGCTAACGCTAAGAGAGCAAATCTGCGCATATGTTGATTTCCTATGCGTTGATCATTCAGAAAAATCAGCCCTTGAGGGCGGACGTTTGTGCTTTCCTTAGGTGATTAGGCACCTTTCGGGTACATTGCATCGTGAAGGATGTCCATGACTTTTTTCACGTCTTTGTACGGAATCTGGCCTGGGGCAGAGGGAATGCCACCCACCATGGCGAACGTGAGGTCCGAACCGGTAAATTCACCTGTAGCGCGAGAAAGCACGCCCCAGCGACCCATGGCCATCGTGAGCATTGGCTTGCCGCTGTAGTAGTTTCGCACTTTCCAGGTGGCGCTCATCAGGCGCAGTGCATCACCGGTGTTGTGTGCCATGACGGCGAGTTTGAGAATGTCGCTTCCCTCCTTTTCCTGCATAAGCAGACGCCGAATGATTTCGTCTTCCGACGGGGTCCACTTGAACTCATGGTCGGAAAACATCGCCACTTTACCTTTGGCTTTGGCAAGTTTGACAATTTCTCGGCAGACGGAGATATCTCGGAACTGTTCAATGTCGATCCAATCGACGGCACCGTTGTTGAGTACTTCCGTGTAGAACTGACCGTACCAGTCATCGGTTACATGACGACCGCCACCTTCGGTTTTGTCACGGAAAGTCATGAGGACGGGTTTATTGCCGGCGAGCTTGTAAGCTTCTCGAGAAAGATCGGCAAACTCCTTGCCAGAGAGCTCCCCGATGTAGTCAGGGCGCATCTCAATGGCGTCAAGTTCAGGCATCTCGGCATATTCCTTCATGAGCTTCAGAAAGCTTTCGGGCGTTTTTGCCGTTGTAGATGCAATCACTTTCGGCGTACCTTCACCAATGCGGCAATTTTTGATTTGAATGACCTGCTTGACGGGTTTGGCCCAGCCGCTTCGTCCGTTGCGAGTATCAACAGGCATGAGCTTATCGTCAGGACTGAGAACGGATGAAGCAAAAGCGGGAGCAAGGAATGCTCCGGCCATGCTGCCGGCAGCGGACTTGATGAGGGAGCGGCGATCGAACATGGCGGTTTCTCCTTGAAAAGCCTGTGCTGGGCGGATAGCTGCTCGAATTCGAGGTGCTCAGCACTTCTCGTGGTTGGCATTCAATCTAAAGGTCGCTCTGATTCCGAACCACCTACTTTGTGAGGTAGATGAAGTACAGGTGGCGTTCATAGAATCGAACCTATGAAGACGCTAATTGTCCTGCTCACCGTCATGCTGCTAATAGTTTCCTCTGCGCTTGCCGCAGAGAAGGAACGGGTGGTAGTCGGCATCGTGGACACCAATGAACCGGGATGGAGGGCGGAGACTCTTAACCCGACGATTGCGAGGCTTGAAAAGGCTCTCCCAGGCAGGCGAATTGAACTCTTAGAGCTCTCCGTTTACCGTACGATCGATGATGTAGGACGTATTCGCCCCGATTTCATCGTGGCACCAAGCGACGTCTTTCTCCAACTCATCAACGTTTACGGTGCTCAAGCGCTCGCCGTGCGCAAGACGAATCGTGCCGCTGATCCAGTACACTCCGTCGGTTCGACGCTGATTGTCCCCAGTACCAATACGACAATTCACTCGCTTGCAGATCTGCGAGACAAAACGGTAGCGGCTTCCCTGCCAGACAGTCTTGGCGGTTGGCTCGCATTGCAGGGAGAAATCCATCGGCAGGGATATGATGAAAAGTCGTTTTTTCGGGAGGTGCATTTTCTGACGTTTCAAATCCCGGACGTGATTACGAACGTGCTTTCAGGCAAAAGTGATGCGGGGGTGCTAAGTGCCTGTCAGCTGGAGAAGGCAACGGCGTCAGGTCTTCTGGACGAAGGGCGATTACGAGTCATCAACGAGCATCACTACGATGGACTCACTTGCGCACACTCCTCGTCACTCTATCCCGACCTTGTTTTTGGAGCCCTCAACTTTTCACAGCCGACATTGCTGAAGGATGTGAGCATTGCGTTGCTTACGATGCCTGAAGAGCCCACTTTTTCCTGGCAGATTGCAGGAAAGTTTGACGAAGTCGCTTCGCTCTATGCCACGCTGCAGATTGGGCCATGGGCCCCGCCAGAATGGACACTTAAGGAATTCATTCATCGCTTCAGTCGTGAGATCGCACTCGGCATATTGGGAATTGGCTTGTTGCTTCTCAATGAAGTGCGGCTTAACTGGTTGGTGAATCGTCGTACTCGAGACTTGAAGGTAACGATTGCTGAGAAGGAGGCAATTGCTAGTCGGGAAGCGGCGATGGCCAAGCGCATCAATAGGATGGAAAGAAATACGATCGCTGCACAGATGTCTTCCATGATCGCTCATGAACTTAAGCAGCCCGTGGTGGCAATCGTGAATTACATCGCGGTGACGAAGTTGAGGCTTGAAGTACTCTGCGTCGACGATGACCAACTCGATGAAACTGCAGAAAGCATCGAACGTGAGGCCTTCCGAATTTCAGCGATCATTGATCGTGTGCGCTCATACGTGAAACGCCCGGATGCTCATCACGCACCTTGCATGCTCGATGGGATCGTCCAAAAAGCCTTGATGAGTCTCTCGCACTATTCTGACCTCTCGCCTCTTGTGCGAGTTGAGCATTTAGCCTCCAATGCCTTCATTCAGGGTGATGAATTAGAGCTTGAAATCCTATTGCTTAATCTCCTCAAGAACGCGGCTCATGCAGTCTCGAGCCGTGTTGATGGGATGATTTGGGTGTCTGTTACTCTGGTTAACGGCAACTATCGTCTCTGTGTGGCAGACAACGGTCCAAAACTGGATGATGAAGCGTTTGCGCGTCTCACTCAGGCTAGTGACTCGACCTCCGGAGGACTAGGGTTGGGGCTGGGCATCATCCGTAGCATCGCTGACGCACATTCGGCAACTATTGTTATCGAACGGCTTCCTGCGGGAGGAATACAGGTTTTGGTTGATTTTGAAGCATTGGAGGGAGACCGATGACCACGACGCTTCCGCTCATCCGAATCGTTGACGACGACGAGGAACTTCGCAACTCACAGAAGATGCTCCTTGCGTCCCTTGGTCGGAGCGTTAAGACCTATGAGAGCGCTCTCGCTTTTTTGTCCGATGATGAACTCACTCGGCCAGGATGCCTCATTCTCGATGTTCGCATGCCTGGCATGACAGGACTCGAACTGCAGCAGGAGCTCATGCGGCGTGAGATCAAAAATATTTCGATCATCTTTCTTTCTGCTCATGGCGACATTGCGATGGCAACCCATACGATGCGGCATGGAGCCGTCGACTTTCTTGAAAAACCAGTTCAGCCGCAGAAGCTACTCCAACGAGTGACGACAGCAGTTGCACGGACCATTCAGAAGACGGCACGAGAAGAGGAGTTGACAGACCTGCGTGAAAGACTTGGCAAACTGACTGGGAGAGAACGTGAGGTTGCCAAACTACTTTCTGAGGGTATGCGAAACAAGGAAATCGCCCGATCGCTTGGTATTGAGGAAACAACAGTCAAGATGCATCGAGCAAACCTGCAGGCCAAGCTTGGCGTGAAGAGTACTGCTGACCTCACACGGATTTTTATTACGGTTGAAATTCTCAGCAGGGAGAACTGCTGATGTTGAGTCGTAGAGATGTTCTGTTTGTATTGGGAGCGCTTCCTGCAATGACGTTCGCAGCGGAATCAACTGCTGAAAACTACGATGTCATTGTTGTAGGGAGCGGTGCTGCCGGGCTCTCTGCTGCAGTGAGTGCGGCACAGAACGGGTCTAAGCGAGTCTTGGTTTTAGAAAAAACGCCGACTTTAGGTGGGCACACCATTCTTTCGACAGGCTATATGAGCGTTCTCGTGCACGATGGTGCAGATGAAGCTACATACACAAAAGCTGTTGAACGAATAATGGAAGTTTTTCTAAAAACCGGAGAAGGACGAGGCAATCCCCAACTCGTCCGTCAGCTTGTGGAGAAAAGCGAGGATGCACATCAATGGCTTTCTTCTCTTGGACTGGTCTGGACGCCGCAGTCCTATCAGACTTTAGCCGGTCTCACCTCGCGCAGTTTCATTCCCAGTCTGGTGAGAGCGGGGTATGACTACATCGTTACGCTTAACAAGGCCGCGCGCATGCATGGCGTGACGACACTTCTGAACGCCGAAGCCAATTTGCTTTATGTGACGCCTCAAGGCGCTATCTCTGGCATTCGAGCACGAGTCAATGGCGTGGAGAAAATGTTCACTGCCAAAGCCATCGTTCTTGCTACTGGCGGTTTCGGCGGTAATGTTGCCATGCGGGAACACTATGATCCTCGGCTGGATGCCACTTTCACGACAACAGCAGACCCTTATCGAGAAGGTGCAGATCCGGCGACTGGTGACGGTATTGTCCTCGCACAGAAACTCGGCGCAGATTTGGTTGACATGGACTGCATCCAAATCATTCCCTTCTGGGGAGGTCGGCTCACGGACTATGTTGGTGCCGATATTTATCTCACCGGGGAAGGCCGACGCTTTGTCAATGAGGGGGATTCGTGGAAACATATCGCATCAAAGATTTGGCAGTTGCCTAATCGAGAATGCTGGGTCGTTACAGATTCACAATCTTCGAAGGGAGCCAGTCGCTCTGTAAAGCTCATGAAGGACATTGTGCAAAAAGCCGACAGCATTGAGGAGATGGCTGCCGGGATGCAGGTCTCGCCACGAGTGCTGAAGGAAACGCTTGAACGCTACAACCGTTTCGTGCGCGAAGGTGTCGATTTTGATTTCGGGAAGACCACATTTACGCAGGATATTTCTCAGCCGCCGTACTACTACGGCAAGGAACACCTTTATGTTCACTATTGCTGTGGTGGTCTTCGTTTTGACGAACGTGCACGCGTTCTGCGTAAAGACCTCTCGGTGATTCCCGGCCTTTACGCAGCAGGAGAAGTAACGGGAGGTCTTCATGGGGCCGACCGAGTAGGCGGATGGGCGATTACCGATTGTATTGTTTACGGACGGATTGCCGGAAAGGAAGCAGCAACCCAAACTCGTTGAAAAGGTTGATAAACGACGCCGCTAAAGTCAAAGTGCTACTGTGGCGTCTGATTTGAACTCAGCAGAGTTTCTCAAGCACACGCACCGAGTGTGCGTAAGAGAGGTTCAAGACAGTCTGACTGTCTAAGCCTGGTACAGGGACTTCCACGCCAATGGCGCAGCTGCGCGGCATGTGCTTCATGAAATCAACAAGCGGAAGCTCTCCATCGCCTGGAAGCAGGCGACCTTCTCGGGCTTCTCGAACAAGTCCTTCAAAGCCTTTTGGCGTTCCGCTTGTACTGTCAAGGTTGGCACGTCCTTCGCGCACCATCTGAATGAGCTTCATGTCAATCGATGGCGTACGCACGGCGTCGCAAAGATGAATGTCGCCGAGGAAGCGAGCTGGCACTTTATCGATGTCGGCGGCCGTTCCGCCCGAACGGTATAGATGAAGTGAGTCGACCGCGATGGTTCCGTTCTTACGGTCGGCCATCTTAACGAGCTCATAGGCTTGTTCAAGCGTGCCGATGGTGCGCCATGCCATGAACTCAAGATCAATTCGGAATCCGTATGGTGCTGCCATGTCGCACAGTTTGCCGAACATATTCGCAAATTTCTCTTTATCAGGTGCATCGCCGCAGATGCAGAGGCTCTTGATGCCGAGCTCGCCGCAAGTGTCAAAAATCGCTTGAAACTGCATCGGATCGGTGAAGCTATTGAGTGCGAAACCATCGACACCTTGGACACGCATGCCAAGATCATTCAAAAGGTTCTTGAATGCTTTGATTTCGGCACTTCCTGCCTTGTAGGGATATGCCACCGACCCCTTAGAGATCGGATTGATGCGAATGCCGATAGCAGAATATCCGGCTCGATGCGCCTGAATAGCAAGATCTTCTGGCTTCAAATTGAGGGCAGTCAGATGAATGGCGGATAGCCCCCAATCTTTTCTGCAGGGCATGGCACGTGCCGGCAATGAAGCACTTACAGCGGCGATGCCGGTCAAAGCTCCAAGACGGAAAAGTTCGCGACGTTGCATAAATGCATCTCCTTTTGCATGAAGTCGATGCAGTCAGGCTAATCGAAGCAATCTTTTCCAAATACCTCATAAAGGAGAGTAATAAAGCACAGATTTGGCCAATGCGTATCCTGTCAGACGGTCATTTCGGCGAGTTGTGCGGTTTTTTCTTAGTGTGGAGCGTTTCCGTCAGAAGGTTTGCCTGCACCCAGCCATTTGGCAGCCAGCGTCTGAAGAACACCGGCGCGCTCCAGGCGACCCCAGGCAGAAAAGAGGATCGGGGCAAGCGGTTCGGAAGCGGCGAGGTATTTGTCGGCCGGGAAGCACCGGGCGGCGGGCGCCGCGGCGAACGAGCATCGTCTTCCACGCCGTGGGCGTCAGGTGGCGTCCATTCATGGCAAGCGTGAGGCGCACATCTCGGGAGGCGTACCAATGCGCCTCAAAGGAGTCCGTGATCATGACGTCACCCACTTCATTGGCAATGCGGGCAGGAATGGTGGCATTGTCTGCCACGGTGGCAACCTGTGCCCGGGTCAGATTGGCGTCCACCCAGCGTTCATTGGTTCCGCCGGGGTTCTTGATGACACGTACATCGGGCTGATTCAGGTCTTCGGGAGTTTGAAAGCGTTCGATTGAGTCTCGGCGAATAAGCGCAACTTTTGCAAAGGGCGCATAGCGCGGCAGCGCATCGGTTAAGCGTGCGCGTTCAGGAACCCACGATACGCCGCCCGCTGCGATATCAAAACGGCCTTCGGCGAGATCCGTCATAAACGTGGGCCAGGTTGTCAGAACGAAAAGCGGGGCTAAACCGGCTTCGCGGCAGAGCTCAGCCGCCAGATCCACATCATGCCCAGCAAATCCCAGCGGAGAATCCTCATTGATGATGCCGAAAGGAAGATAGTCTCCGGGAATGCCGATGCGGAGTTTTGGCTTAGCGTTCATGATGTCTTGTTTTTTATGGGGATCGGCTAGTTGCTCACTGAGGTCACTTAGAGTGAGAGGTCCAACATAACCGGCGCATGATCTGAAGGCTGAGGATTGCCGCGGGGGCCGTCGTCAATGGATGCACTTTCAACAGCCCCTTTGAGTGCTTCGGAAACAAGCAGCAGATCAATGCGCAGACCGTGATTGCGTTCGAAACCGCTCTGACGATAGTCCCACCAAGAAAAGCGCTCTGCGGGCTGCGTAAAGAGTCTGAAGCTGTCGTAAAGGCCGAGTGCAAAGAGGCGCTCGAGTGCCTTTCGCTCCGGCTCTGAGCAGAGAATCTTTCCGCGCCAAGCTTCCGGATTCCAAACGTCGGCGTCGGCGGGCGCAATATTGAAGTCGCCGCCGAGTACCAGTCTGGGGGTATCGGCAAGATAAGTTTTGAGCGTACGTTCAAGCACGGCAATCCAGTCGAGCTTATAGAGATACTTTGATGAACCTACCGCTTGACCGTTGGGAAAGTAGCCCCCGCAAAAACGAATCGGCGGCTGTTC